>Ga0187779_10000673_pt1 | contig 22765 bp, 26 predicted proteins | sample 1015_Q2_SP10_10__FD_132435 | JGI IMG/M metagenome (GOLD analysis project Ga0187779, IMG submission 132435) | Tropical peat soil microbial communities from peatlands in Department of Meta, Colombia - 1015_Q2_SP10_10_MG | ecosystem: Environmental > Terrestrial > Soil > Wetlands > Peat | place... | reverse complement strand
TATGGCTACGTTAAATGCGAAGACCCACCGCCGCAGCTTTCGGACAATCAACCACATGATTTGAACGCCTCACGTCTGCGCGAAGTCGGCAAGACTTTTCGTGGCAACTGATGATCACCATTTTGTCCGCTCTGGGTCAAAAACAGACACTGGCTATCCCGGCTAGCATGTCCGCTAAGGGCCGATAGAGGACACCGCGATACAGATAGCAGTAGAGCGACTCGTCAAGAACCCGCGCGCGTCAAATGCTAGGGCGATAGCGACCAACCCGTCCACGTGCAGTTGACCACACCTGGAACCGAAACTGTGTTATCAATAATGACCGAAATCACGAAACCTTTTGACCAAAAGCCTGAATGAACAATGCGCTCAGCAACTAACTTCCACCGGCGCCTGAAACGCGTCTCGGATATGTTCGGCACGCTGCTGGTTGATCTTTTTCACCATCTCGCTTTGTTTGCGATTGGCGCGACAACTGTGTGGTCAGCAGTATCGGCATTCCTAGATATGGTTGGTCGCGGACGAGCCAATCTTTCGGACATTCTGCTTTTGTTTATTTATCTTGAGATCGGCGCCATGATCAGCATTTACTTCAGAACGACCATGCTTCCGGTCCGGTATTTGATCTATATTGCAATAACGGTTTTAGCGCGTGTGCTCATTGAGATGGTGAGTGCCGAGCATCAGACTGGACTCGATATTCTCATCGTCGCAGGCGCGATACTCGTGCTGTCACTCGCCGTTTTGGTCCTTGGATTTGGCACGCATAATTTTCCGGAAGAGCGCGCAAGCAACGAAAAGAGGAGCATTAGTCAGGCTTAATCGCCACTAGCGTTAGGTCTTTCCGTTAGACAACGTCACAATGTACGCGTCACCTTTTTAAGGTGTAACGGATTGTCCGGATCGAAACCGCGCTGACGAGCAATCCGCTCGATCGCACGATAGGCGGGCACGAGCATCACGATTGGATCGCATGCCGGATGACGATCGCCAACCCACGGCAGCGTTCCGTAGGGACCGCCAGCGCTGAACAGTTCTTCACCCGCTTCCCCCAACTCGCGCGCAAGATCATCGACACTTTGTGCTGCCTCGTCATTTTGGCGAAGAACCAAAACAGGCGTTGACGATGAAACTGCGGCTCGAGGTCCATGCCGAAGCTCAGCCGCGCTATAGCCCAGAGCCGGCACCCGCAAGATTTCAGTTATTTTGAGGGCAATCTCGCGTGCGCAGCCGAGGCTGTAGCCACGCCCGACAATGAAAGCGGCGGGTGCGTTCGCGGCTTTTTCGGCCCAGATGAGCCAGTCACAGCTCAAAGCGCTCAAGAAGCGCGGCGGCAGTTCATCAAGGCCATCGTTCAAAGCGCTGTCACCGGCGAGCGCCGTCACCAGTTTGGCACCCGCGACCATGGATAGGACCATGGTTTTGGTCGCGGCGACGGACCGCTCGGCGCCTGCGCGGATCGGTAATACAAGCTCCGCAGCTCTAGCCGCAGGAGAGCTCTCGTCGTTGACGATTGCCAGTGTCAGCGCTCCCGCCTTGCGGGCAATCTCGGTCGGCGCAACAAGATCCGGACTCCGCCCCGATTGCGATATGACGATGAAGAGTGCGTCGCGGAAATCGGGCGGCCGCTGATAGGCCGTCATCACCGAAGGCGCAGCTGCCGATGAAAGCCAGCCGAGACGCGTCTCAAAAAGATAGCGCAAATACACGCCCACATGGCCGGAACTGCCACGTCCACACAAAACAACGATGCGGGGCTTTGCCTTTTCGATCCGGCGCGCGATGTCGGCGAAGGTTTCGCCGCGCGACAGCAGGTGTTCCGACTTCGTCGGAATTTCGGCGGTTTCGCGCGCCATCGCTGTATCTACGGGCAGCTCAGCCATTGCCCCTCAGCGAGGCCATTGCAGCGCGTAAATTCTGCCCATTGCGCTCGAGCAATTGAGCGGCTTTATCGGGCTCCGCTCCCAAGGCAACGAGAATTGCCTCTTTGAGTTCGCCTTTCGTCTCCTCAAGATGCCGCGCCGCCTCGCTTTCGGAGCAGCCGACAATTTCGCTGACGATCCTCTGTGCGCGCCGTTTTAGCTTCGCATTGCGCGCGCGCATGTCGACCATCAGCCCACGATAGACGCGACCCATCTTGACCATGATGGTCGTCGAGATGAGGTTCAGAATAATCTTCTGAGCGGTCCCCGCCTTCATGCGGGTTGATCCAGCGATCACCTCGCTGCCCGTTTCGGCCAGGATATGATGGCGCGCAACGTCGAAGAGCGGAGCGCCAGCATTGTTTGCGATAGCGATGGTAACCGCACCCGCAGCGCTCGCTGCTCGCAAGGCGCCGATTGTGAAAGGCGTCGTACCGCTCGCAGCGACGCCGATAACGACATCATTCGCTCCAACTTTGGCGTCGACTATGACCTGCGCCCCGGCATACTCGTTATCCTCGGCGTCTTCAGAACTGCGAACGAGCGCTCCCAGCCCGCCCGCCATCGCAAATACGAGTCGGTTGGGTGACCAGTCGAAAGTTGGCGGGAGCTCGCTGCCGTCCTGCACTCCAATTCGGCCCGAGGTCCCTGCACCCGCGTAGACGAGACGCCCGCCGCGCTGGAGCGCGGGGACAGCATCTTCGACTGCGGCTGCGATTGCGCCCAATGCACCGCGAACCGCCGCCGCAGCCTCGAGCTGGCCCTCGTAAATTGCAGCAATGATCTCATTGCTGGACCACGCATCGAGGTCGACATATCGCGGATCGATCTGCTCCGTGGCCATCCTTGCCTGTCCTATGCCTTTGTTTTGGCATGCCGAGCGAGATGCAAAGCGCCATCGATAGCGTCGCCCTCGGGGGGAACCAGTCGCCGCTGCACATCCGGCGCCAGCCATGGTTCGATCGACGAAGCCAGTCCGCCAAGCAAGGCGATCCGTGGCGCGCCACACTCGGCCAGACGGCGGACGAGCTCATCGATTTGTTCGGCGGCATCTCTGACGATGCGTCGTGCGATTGAATCGCCATCGTCCGCATGACGCATCACCAACGGAGCAAAACTCGCATAATCGGTAGCAGTTGCCTTATCCATCCATGCCACTGCCTCGAACGGATCGCTGTGAAAGCGCGTCATAAGGTCGTTGGTGAGGTTGGTCCCGACCATCCGTTCGTCATAGGCGCGCAGCGCCAGTCGGATTGCATGAAGTCCCAGATCAGCCCCACTGCCTTCGTCGGAGATAGGAAAGCCATAGCCACCGACCCTAATCTCGCGGTCGCCGGCCACCGCAAAACCCACACTTCCCGTACCCACAATAACAATGCCGCCGTCACGGCCGGCATGAGCTCCAAGGCAGGCTATCGTTGCATCATGCGTGTAGATAACGGACTTGAATGGATGTGGTTGCTGCATCAGGGTTTCAAGCGCGCCCTGGCGGCCAATACCGGCAAGCCCTATCGCAGCGTGGATCGAGCTCAGCGCGTCCTCGCCAAGCCCCGCGTCCGCGAGTGCCGCGCGGCAGGCAATCTGCACTTCACCAAGCGATTTTTCGATCCCGACCCGCAGCGCGGCAGGCCCTGCAATACCGCTCCCTAGGACACGATGGCTCGCGTCCTCGATTCGCGCGCGGCATCCAGTGCCGCCCCCATCAACCCCGACGAAGAAGGGGCCCGCCGTCATTCGGATACCCGATGAATATCCGCACCGCATTGGACGAGCTTGTGATCGAGCGATTCATAGCCACGATCGAGATGATAGATGCGATGCACGGTCGTTTGCCCTTCGGCTACCAGGGCAGCAAGAACCAGGCTCACGGATGCGCGCAGGTCCGTCGCCATCACTTCCGCACCATGCAGTCGCTCGACGCCGCGCACGAGCGCAGCTGATCCTTGCAGCGAGATGTTGGCGCCGAGCCGGCCGAGCTCCGGCACGTGCATAAATCGGCCTTCAAACACGGTTTCGCGGATCACCGAGGCGCCGGGTGCAATGGTCATCAAAGCCATGAACTGGGCTTGGAGATCGCTCGGGAATCCCGGATACGCCTCGGTCGTCACGTCCACGGAACGCAATGGCCCGGAACGCGAGACCATAAGACCCCGATCGGTTGGCCAGATCGCAACACCCGCGTTCTCCAGAATCGCACCGACCGTGCCGAGGTGCTCAAGATGAGCGCCCAAGATCTCGAGGTTTCCACCGGTAATGGCCGCTGCAATGGCATAAGTGCCCGCCTCGATCCGGTCCGAGATGAGATCGTGGCGAGCGCGACGGAGTTTCTCAACGCCGTTTATAAGGACTCGATGAGTCCCCGCACCTTCAATATGCACTCCCATGGCAACGAGGCAGTGCGCGAGATCGCAAACCTCCGGGTCACGCGCCGCATTGAGAATTTCGGTTTCGCCCCGCGCCAGGCTCGCCGCCATCAGTGCGGTTTCGGTGGCACCCACCGACGGTGAAGACAGGACGACACGCCCGCCACGCAGTCGATCCTCCTTGAGGCGAGCATGGATATATCCAGAATCCATGCTGACCTCGGCTCCGAGCGTCTGGAGTGCCTTGAGATGAAGGTCAATCGGCCGCGCGCCGATGGCACAGCCACCTGGCATTGACACGCGCGCTGAGCCAAATCGCACCAACAGAGGCGCCAGCACGAGGATGCTGGCGCGCATCCGCCGCACGAGGTCATATGGCGCGTCTGAGTTGCGGGCCCGGCTCGCATCGAGGGTTAGCAGGCGGCCAGGACCGCGAGAAACAACAACGCCGAACTCGCGCATCATCGCCAGCATGGTGTCGACGTCGGCGACGGCTGGGATGTTCGTCAATTCCAACGGCTCAGAACTGAGCAAGGCCGTCGCGATCTGGGGCAGCGCCGCATTCTTTGCCCCGGACACTTGAACCGAGCCTTCGATGCGTCGCCCGCCTCGAATTATCAAACGATCCATACGGCGTCTCTCTGTCAGGCGTCCGGATGCTAAGGCGGGGCTTTTTGCCCGATGCGCCAAACGGCGCATCATCCGATTGACAACGCCACTGAGGCCTTAAAGGGTCTCGGTATCCGACGTCCTATAACTTACATTGATTTGGCGGCGTCACTCCACATGGGACCTATGGAAGCGACAGGTATAAATCCAGGGGCCAAGGATGCCCATGCCGTTCTCGCAAACCGCGTTTTTGACGGTCACCGGTGGCATGACGAAGCCGCGGTATTGATCGAGAATGGCCGCATCCTGGAGGTCGTCGCCCGATCCCAGGTGCCGGGCGATTGGCCCCGGCGGCGCCTGCCATCGGGGGTTTTTCTGACCGCCGGATTCATCGACCTTCAGGTCAACGGTGGTGGCGGACTTCTTCTCAACGACCACCCATCAGTCGACACACTGCGCGCAATCGCGCGGGCACACCGGCGCTACGGCACAACGGGCTGTCTGCCCACCCTGATCAGCGGCACGCGCGCGCAGATCCGCGCCGCCATCGAAGCTGGACACGCGGTTGCGGGCCGCGACGGCATCATCGGTGTCCATTTGGAGGGGCCATTCATCAGCCCGCAACGCCCCGGGGTACACCCGCGCGATCGGATCGCCAGGCCCACGCCGTCTGACCTCGAGGCACTATGCGCGCTTGGCGGGGTCGGCCGGTCTCTGGTAACGCTCGCGCCTGAGTGTGTGCCGGGCGGCTTCGTTGGCACTCTGACGGCGGCAGGAGTGCGTGTCTCGATCGGCCATAGCGAAGCGTCCGCCGCTGTCGTGACGCAAGCGATTGGAGATGGTGCGACGGGCGTGACGCACCTGTTCAACGCAATGCCGCCGTTGAGCGCGCGAGAACCGGGTATCGTCGGAACGGCTCTAGCCGACGATCGCCTGACCGCGGGGATAATCGTCGACGGAATTCACGTCGATCCGGTTTCGATACGAGCGGCATTTGCCGCGAAAGGCTGCGAGGGGATCGCGCTCATCACAGACGCCATGCCCACGGTCGGAACGTCGCTCGATCATTTCGATTTAGTCGGTCAGACCATCAGGCTCACGAACGGAAAGCTGAACACGGACCAAGGGAAACTTGCTGGTGCGCACCTTGATATGGCCACCGCCGTGCGCAATGCCGTGCGACTTGCGCACGTCCTTCTTGAGGATGCGTTGCGCGCAGCGTCACTGACACCGGCGCGATTTCTTGGCTTGCAAGAGGAGCGTGGTGCACTCTTTCCGGGCGCACGAGCAGACCTCGTCGCACTCACCAGTGAGCTAGCAGTGTTCGCAACGTGGATTGATGGGGCAATCGAGGAAAGCACGACTGCCGCCGCGCGCTGACCTGCTGCTATGGACTGGGGTAGCGCAGATAGTCTTTCCGTTCGCTGAGCCAAGCCTTTTCGTCAGGCGTTGTCGCTGCGTCGAGATCGGCTGCTGTCGCCGACGGGTCGTCGACCCATTCGCGCAACAACGGACTGCCGTTAATCAGGTCGATAGCCAATCGGCCGCGCTCATATTCGTAAACGAAATCGCGCCAGAGCGGATAGTCACGGTCCAACACCCGGATAGCTTTGAAGGCGAGTGCCTGAATACGCCACGGCTTGAAAGTCTGATGGTTGTAGCCGGGACCCTCGGTATGGATTTGAATACCGCGACAGAGCTTGCCGACATGCTTATGGAAGGTGGGCTCGAACCAGCATTCACGAAGCCGGCAGCCGTCGAGCCATTGTGGAGCCAGGTCGGCCATCTTTTTGATAATTGCGGCCGCATCGATATCCGGAGCGCCAAATAGTTCCAGCGGCCGCGTCGTGCCCCGCCCTTCCGAAAGGGTGGTGCCCTCGACCATGACGGTGCCGGCATAGGCGCGCGCCATCCACAAATTGGCAGCATTCGGGCTTGGATTGATCCAGGCGCGCTCGCCCAATGGCCAACCAAACCCCGGCGCGGCCGCGGGCTGCCAACCCTGCATTTCTATGACGCGGTACTCCACATCAAGCTTCAGAGTCTTGATGAACCAGTGGCCCAGCTCGCCGAGCGTGAGGCCATGACGCATCGGCATCGACCCTGCGCCAACAAAGCTCTCCCAGCCGGGGCGCAGTCTAAAACCCTCAACCGGTCGGCCCGCGGGATTGGGACGATCCAATACCCATACGGCCTTGTGGTGGGCCGCGGCAGCTTCAAGGACATACCGCAGTGTCGTGACAAACGTGTAGATTCGACAGCCCAGATCCTGCAGGTCAACGAGCAGCACGTCGAATGTATCCAACATCGTGTCCGTCGGTCTGCGCACTTCGCCGTACAGGCTGAACACCGGAATCCCGTGCGCCGGATCAGTAAAGTCCGGCGACTCAACCATGTTGTCCTGTTTGTCGCCGCGCAGGCCGTGCTGGGGTCCAAAGGCGGCGCTGATTGTGAGGTCGCCGCACGCCCCGAGCGCATCCAGCGCATGTGTCAAATTTTCTGTCACCGACGCGGGGTGCGCCAGCAGGGCAACACGCCGGCCTTTAAGTAATGCGCGCAGCGCGGTCTCAGCGAGCAGGCGGTCAATGCCAAATTTCATGGTGTTGCGAGTGGCGAAATTTCGTATACGAACGATTCAGGACGATGAAAGTCTGGCTTATCCGATGCATGAGCCAATGCCCAATAGGACAAGCGGCCACTTTTATCTTCGATCACGGCTGATAAGCCAAGATGCCATAACAAATGCTCCGGCAGGCTCAAAGCGCTGAGACTGAGTGAAACTTGTAAAGCATAGCGGTCAGCGCCAGAGCGCACTATGATCTCGGGGGGAGAAACGTCAGCTGACAATCGGCCGCTTCGGTAACCGTTGAACAGGTAAGCCGCCCACGCGGCGCTAGGCGCAAAGTTAAATTCATAATATTCGCTACCGCCCGTGCCAATGAAGACCTCGAAGCAGGTGTGTCGCCAAAGCTCATCCACTCGCTTCGGCGTTTCGGGCGCGGGGATTATTAAATTTTTGAGCTGCCCGCTAACGACGTAGGATATTTCAAGACAACGAGGCCGCGGCCGCATGACAGCCGCCTCGATCCGTATGGCAGAGTGACAGGGCGTCAGAGGGTGGTTTGTCAATTCGCGCATGGCGTGAAAAGTTGGAAACTATCGACGCGACGGACAGACGCAACGGCAGACGCCAGTCTTACCAATTAACCCGGCTCCATGCCTTTTGCCTTAATCACTGCTAGCGCGGCTGGCGCAGCTAGAAACCTAATGAATGCCTTGGCCACATCAGCTTCCTTGCTGGCGGCCGACACGCCGGCTGTGAAGTAAGTGTAGGACTGAATGTCTGCTGGCAGCGGCCCGACAAGTTCGGCATTAGCATAGGGTAAAATCTCGCTGATCTGGGTCATGCCTATTTCGACCTCACCATTCGCGGCAGCTTCGCCAGCTCCGCCCTGCAACAGTTTGAGCTTGGGTTTCAGATCGTCGGCAATACCGAGCTTCTCGAACAAGGTTTTGAGATAGACACCGCTAGCACCTGCCGCGGTAAAGCCGACAGATTTGGCACCGAGCAGCGCCCGCTTAAAGGCCTCCGTCGTGCCGATATCAGGTTTCGGGGCGCCCTTGCGAATAGCAACGCCGATCCCCGCATGCGCGATGGTGGTGCGCGTCGTATCGATCTTGCCTTCGCCGGCAAGGCCGTCGGTGAGCGGCCGCGTGAGAATGGCAACGTCAAATGCCGCCCCCTGGTCGATTTGCTTTTTCAAAACTGCGGCTGGAGCGAACGCAAGGGCGACTTTGTCCCCTGTTGCTTTCTCAAACTGCGGTACAAGCTCCTCAAGGACTGTCTTCACGGCTGTTGAGGCCATAACCTTGATCTCCGCCGCCTGAGCCTGAGCCACCAGAAGCGGTAATGCCAATCCGGCAATCGCAGCGATAACACGTCGAGTTTTCATGATGTCCTCCCAAGCCGTCGCCACTAGTCGCGGCTTGAGGCAAATTTAGTAAAAAACGCCCCCGATCGCCAGAACCGATCTAGATACTAGCGAACCCGAGTAGCGATCGCGGCCGTCGCACGGGGAGATTGCGAAACCTTCATCTTCGATCACAAATGCACGATCGGCCGTCGTGCACCCGATGGATCCGCGTTGCGGGACCGTTACTTGAGGTGACGAACCTGAACATTCTTGTCTCAACGAGCGACACAAGAATGGACGTCTTTTGACCCACGACGTCTCAAGTCAAAAGTGAGGAGTGTGTGCCATGAGATCATCGATCACCGCAGTCATTCTCAGTGCATCGCTCGCGTTGAGTGGCAATGTTGCGATGGCCGCCCAGACTCACGCCAAGACCGCGGCAGCCGCGCACGCCGCGACAAATAAGGTTCAGCGCAGCCGCGTCGCGGTTCGCCGCCGTGTGCCGGCGCAACAACAAGTGGCGTATCCAGACATCGTCGGGGCGCTGTTCGGCTTGCCTTCCTCCTATGCCGCTCCGGTTGCTTCGCACGGCAGGGCTGAAGAGGGCGAATATGTGTCACAAGATCCGCCGACCTATGACAACAGCTCAACTATCGACAATGGCGCCTAGGTGCAGCAGCAGGCCGCTGACGCGGAAGCGATGGCCATGCAGCAGCAACAGATCGACAACGAGATGATGGAAGAGCAGATGCAGGCAGCGGAGGAGCAGAACGAACTCGATACGCAGAACACCTTGCAGACCGAACTCAATGCCGGGATGTAACAGTCCGGCCGTGGAGTGAAGGACAGGGGCGCCGGCGCCATAATTTGACGATGGCAACTGGGAACGGTCCGTCGATACCCTCCGCGACGCGCACTTTGTCAGAAGCGTCGGATTGCCTATTTTTTGGCCAACAGCAGACTATCGCCCCGCACGAGTGGCATGTCCGCTGCTTCGAAGGAGGTCGCCTCCGGGGAAATCTACCGAGGTTCGATCAGCTCTATCCTGTTCCCAAATGGGTCTTCGACATGTCGCCGGTCGCAACCGACGATCGGCTCATCTTCAGTCACCTTGTAGCCAGCTTGTTTTAACTTTGCCTCGAGTCTGATGAGACCCTCGACAATGAAAGCGGGATGAGCTTTACGGGCCGGAACAAAATTCTTGTCGACACCGAGATGGATCGTAACCACGCCGCTCTCAAACCAGCACCCACCGCGGGTCGCAAGCTGCGGCGGTTTTTTCTTTTCCGCAAAACCCAGCATGCCGTGATAAAATGCGCGCGCGGCTTCCTCCTGCCCTGCCGGCATTGCAATTAATACATGATCGATCCGCCGAACTAACATAAGACACCTCGCCTTTTCATCCGGCCTGGCAATTCGGCATTATCGGTAAAAGCACTATCGAACTGCATCAACCGAGATCAATTGATGCTGAACTCAATGAGCAGCAAACTGAATTATTACTAACTACCCTTAGGCATTATGTGGTTGGCGCGAATTACGTCGCCCCAGAGCTTTATTTCACGTGTGAGTAACGCACTTGCAGCCTCGGGTGTTTCTTGATCGGCCGGATATTCGTCCATGCCACCTTGCGCAAAAGTGCTGCGCACCTTGGCATCAGCAAGCGTAGTGCGCAGCGCGGTGTTGAGCTTATTGACAATTGGCCGCGGCGTGCCAACTGGCGCCAGCAGCATGTGCCAGAAATCAATATCGAGATTCTTGTAGCCGAGTTCGCCCATCGTCTTCAGCTGGGGGAGGCCGGCAAATCGCTTGCTGCCGATGACAGCATAAGCCTTAAGCTTGCCGCCATTAATCAGCGGCCGGGCGACAACGGCCGAGATGGGGCCTAGGTCGACTTGCCCGGCCAACAGATCAACGAGTGCCGGACCTGCTCCGCGATAAGGCACCTGAATGACCGGTATACCCAGCTCTTGAAAGATTAGTACTTCGCCCAAATGACCGAACGAGCCTACGCCGGGATGCCCGACCTTGATCGTTCTGTCGGGTTTTTTCATCCAAAGTAAAAGTTCGTCGAAATTTTTTGGCGTCAGTGTCGGGCGTCCTGCCAGCGTATTGATCGTGGTATTGACGAGCCCGATGGTGACGAAGTCTTTCTCCGCATCGAACGTGCGATCCGGATATAGTGTCATGCCGGCGGCTAACGCGTTCTGGTGTAGCAGGATCGTGTAACCGTCCGGCTCGGCGTGCGCCGCCCTCGCGGCCGCAACCATGCCACCAGCTCCAGCAACATTTTCGATCACAATCGGCTGACCTAGCGCCCTCTGCATTGCGTCCTGAATGATCCGTGCCGTTGCGTCATCAGCGCCGCCGGGCGGAAACGCCACGATCATGGTTACGGGACGATTTGGATAGGTCTGAGCCGAAGCAATCGCAAAAGAAAACGTCGCGATGAATGCTGCCATGAATACGCGAGCAAAGATCATTTTGTCCTCCCTGCGGCGCCTGTTCTTATTGTGATGCGCTGATTTTTTGTGAGCTTGCGACGTTATTCTGCCGGTACCTTGGGTCGGATGATATAGCAGCAGCACTGACCTAAATGAGACGCTAGCGGCCAGCCACAAGAACAACCGCTGTCCCCTCACAACGGACGTCAGACGGCCCGAGCGGCATGGCCACCAAGAGCCAAAGGCAGACCAACGAAAGATCCCACCAAGTGCGGCGGGCTGATCTGCTTAAGCTTCCGAAGCAGATACTAAATTCAATGAACTCTGAGAGTACAATGTCGGTTGATTCGGACCACTCGTTGGGGAGCGACCTATGGGTTTGCTGAGATGCAAATACCTCGTTGCTGTTGCATGTCTTGGTGCCTTTTTGGCGACATCTGCGGGGAGCGCGCAAACTTATCCGGACAAGTCGATCAGAATTATCGCCCCGTTTCCCCCCGGAGGCCTGGTCGACGTGCTCGCGCGCGCGCTCGCTGAACAGATGTCTAAGTCCATGGGTCAGCCAGTCATCGTCGAGAACAAGCCCGGGTCGGGCGGCAACATCGGTGCCGAGTTGGTCGCAAAGTCGGCCCCCGATGGATACACGCTGCTAATGACCTCGCCCGGAATCCAGAGCATCAATCAGTTCCTTTACAAATCGATGCCGTACGATCCTGAAAAGGCATTCGCGCCGATCTCGATGGTCGCCGACATGTCGATGGTCGTCGTCGTGAATTCAAAAACCGGGATCACCACGCTTAAGCAGTTGATTAATTTCGCGCACGAGCATCCAGGCAAACTCAATTTCGGTTCGGCCGGCATCGGAACGACCGGGCATCTTGGCTTGGAGTTGCTCATGCACGCTGGCAACATGAAGTTTACGCATATTCCCTACAAAGGCGCCGCACCATCGATCACAGATCTAATTGCCGGCCAGATCGACGGCGTGGTCGATAACCCGCCGACCGTACTAGCTCACATCAGGGCCGGCACGATTACTGCGCTTGCGGTCGCCGGCAAACATCGGTTGCCCATGCTATCAAGCGTACCGACTGCAGCTGAGGCAGGAATGCCAGCCTGGGAGGCCTCGTCTTGGTTCGGCCTTGTCGCGCCGGCTGGCACCCCGCCCGCCATCATCGATCGGTTACACGCGGAGGTCGAAAAGGCAGTCACCTCGCCACATTTTGAGATGCTGCGCTTCCGTGGCATGCGGATCGTGAGCGATACGCCAAAGGAGTTCGCTGATCTGATCGTCGCCGAGCGCAAGAAGTGGGGCGACATCATCAAGAGCGCGAATATCACCGCACAATGATGGCCGAGCGGCGTGCGTTCTGTCCTATTTAGATTGATGTCCGCTTCGGGGCCATTAGCAGACGTGCCTGGGCGTTGGCGGCCATCACGATCATGATAGACTCTACCATCACTGGGGGCGACGAAATGAAATTGAGTGTGATCATCGGCTTTACCGTCCTATGTCTTGTATTAATCCCGCACTCGACCATTGCCGCCCAAACGGAAAAGGAATGCGCGGCTAGTTGCTTCGATACCAAGGCTAAATGCGAGGCACCCGATAGTGACGGTGATAAAGCGGGACCGAACAGGCGCAAGCGGTGCCTGAATGAATACATTGCGTGTCTGCGCCGTTGCTCCAGTGCAAACGAAAAAAGTGCGCCCAAATAGTAACGCTGGGCTACGGCTGCTTTAAAAATAATCGCGGTTCTTGAATCTGCGTTTCTGCGCGTCCTGCACGCGTCACCTAACGCAGCTTCTTCGCCAAAGGAGCGCTCTTAAGCGCCAGCGTTTAAAGGGAAAATCAGACTTCAGGTCTTCAGGCGTCCGAGGATGGACCACGCGCACACATGCAATGTTAGTCCACACACAAGACCCGCTCCCACGGACATTGCCGCCTCATATCCGCTGGTATTGTTAAGGTATGGGGGGAGAAAGCCCAATACGACAGCCGCGACCCCGATGTTGCTAAACGCCGAAGCCACCATTTTCAAACGTCCATTGTCGACTAAACGAGTTTTTTCTACCAAGAGCGGCTCCTGCCAAAAATAGAACTAACGATCTCGGGACTACTTCAACTGCGTCGAGATCGACGTGAATTTCGTATTCAGCCTGGTACCAAGGCCATTCACGACGGCGATGATTACAAGCGAAATACCGGCAGCGATCAGTCCATACTCAATTGCGGTGGCACCGGATTCGTCATTTACGAACCGTCTGAAAGTGCGAAGCATGACGCGAGTGTCTCCTATCGCCCTTGGTAGGGCTGCCTGCTGAAATCCGTGTTCCTTCTGGAAGGAAGAAGCCACGAGATTCTCTCGCGCCACGCACAATAAGTGCACTCCGCCAGTTATTACTCCGCTAACGGTCGTGCTTACTGAGTTGTTAATGCCGGTCGCTGATAATAGTGGCACCGTGGGTGGGTCAACTGTTCCCACGCCTTCGCGGCGGCGGCTCGTATCGATAGGTTTGATATTTGATGCTCGCTAAAATGCCCTCGTACTCAGCAATGGTTGCTTTAAGGCGTGCGACTTGCCGCTGTGTCGTATCAGTCCACGTCGGTCGCCCAAACTTGCGCTCGCCGACATGTACTTTCCCATTCAATAGCGGTTCAAGTTCCCTCCAATGTTCGGCTTTTTGTTTCTCGATGCAGCGAACGTAATCGTTCAGCACGGTCAACGGAATTGGCATAGTCCCCCCCGGCGTTTGCGTCACATCATTCCATGTTGGCTTAGTCCGCGGAAGAGGCCGCGCGCCCCCATTCCTTAAGCTGCAATCTTCATTTGTTTGTATTGGCCTCAATCAGCTCACTGAGCTTTTTCCAAAAAGCCTCTCGATCGAAACTCCGGCCACGATTACTCAGCAAGACGGTCGTGTGGTTGCCAGCAAGGTAATTATAGAAGGACGTATTGAAACCTTGCCAATTGCCGTCGTGGCCAAAACCGTACAACGATCCGTCGTCATTGTGATAAAGCTCCCAGCCCAACCCATAATTCTTGTTCTGTTTGGAACCTGTGAGGGCCAGTTTCATCGTTTCGGGTTTGATCAATGCGCTGGTTCGCAAAGCGGCCTCCCAGCGGGCCATTTCTTCGAGGCTGCTCCATACAGCTCCATCTCCGACCTCGAGATGCTCTACCTGGCGATGGTTCGGGGGAAATCCCCAGCGCGCAACCCACTTACCACTCTGCGCTTCATAGCCAATGGCATCGTTGCAAGAGGGGTTCGAGTTGACGCGAATACTTGCGGGACTGGAATAAACGAACGTGTTCTTCATGCCGCTGGGAATGAAGACTGATTCCCGCATGAAGTCTGCGAACGGCCTCTTAGCTGCTCGCTCAACAATGAGCGCCAACAACATGTAATTGGTGTTGTTGTATTCGTACTTTTCGCCAGTAGGGAAATCGAGCTCCTCTTCGGCCAATGACGGCAAATAATCGGAATTGACCCAGTACCCGTCATTCTTTTTGGGCACATCGTCCAATTCTAGATAATCCGTGAGCCCTGAGACATGGTGAAGCAAGTCGCGAATGCGAATGGGGCCGCTCGGATAACGTGGCAGTTCGGGAATGAATTTGCGGATATCGTCTTCAATCGAAAGCTGGCGACGTTCCTGCAGAATCAGCACCGCCGTTGCGGTGAAGGTCTTTGAGACTGAAGCAAGCTCAAATCTGGTGCACGAAGTAATGGCCTGTCGGTTCGCGACACCGGCGAGCCCATATCCTTCCATTATCAATGGATACCCGTCCCTCACCACCAAAACGGCGACACCAGGTTCATTGGGTTTTATTCCGGCATCCCTTACGAGCTTCTCAACTGCAGTTCTTAACGCGTCGTTCGCTGCAGCGGCTGATTGATTCTGTGCGTGCGTAAAAAATGGCGATAGGGCTGCGCCGCCAAGCAGCTGGATGAAATCGCGCCGTCTCATGCCCTGCCCCCGGCCTTCGCCTCAAAAGCAAACATCAATCGCTAAATGACATAAATTCGATCAGGTAACTTATCGTCGCTTTTTCTACTTCGAGGAAAATGCTGCGCAAGCACTCTTCCGCAGGCATTGATGGCACTGACGAACCCGTCAGCGATCCGGCCGTCCCTCATGTGACGCGTTAACGCGTCTACAGCTGTCTGCCACTCGGATTGAGGCACGTGACGGGCAATATCGTCGCCGGCGATGATACGGGCGTAGCGTTCCTCTAACGAAACGAAAATGAGTACACCCGCACGATCCTTGTTCCGCGCCACGCCGCGGTTTATGAATTGCTCCATCGCTGCCTGATGAGCGATCGCGCGACGTGCTTTTCGTGGCAAGAGCAAAACGCGTATGCGCGGTAAACTCAAAAAAAGCAAAATCGCTAAAAATGCTAAGACTTGCAACGACAAGATCCTTTGGACAGTCATTGCGGTGAACGCCATCAGCAACCAAGGTACCGCAAGTGCAATTGCCGCCGAAATAAACAAGGGTGTCGCCGTATTTTGCGACGACGATTTTGCCAGCACGCAAACAATCTCGCCAGAAGTCTTCGCCTCCACAGAGCGAATGGCGCTTGCGATCCGATCGTGATCCTCTTTAGAAATGGACATCACCAGCTCCCGGACGCTCCGCCACCACCTGACGAGCCCCCGCCTCCTGCAAAGCCTCCTCCACCTGAGGAACTTCCTCCCCCGCCGCGCGATGTGGCCGCGCTTAAAAGCACGTTGAGCACAATGTTGAAGAACACCCAACGGAATCCTGGCGAAACGATGCACAGGATACCAACAATGATCAACGCCAGTATCAGGATCCAGGTCGTTGGATCGGTTGTTTGTTGTGTATCGAGCCGTAACGCGGGTCGCTTCTGCCACTCGGCCGCATCGTTCGTTAGAACGGTAATGATATCGTCAACGCCGCGCGAAATACCGTCGCTGAAATCGCCAGTTTTGAAACGCGGAGCAATGGCGTTTACGATGATGACTTTCGACAACGCGTCAGTCAGCGTAGCTTCTAGGCCATAGCCAACCTCGATGCGGACTCGCCGCTCGTTTGGCGCCACAAGCAACAATACGCCATTGTTTTTTGTGCCCTCGCCAAGTTTCCATGTGCGGAATAGCTCGTTGGCATATGGCTCAATCTCTTGGCCTTCGAGAGAAGCGACCGTGGCAACAACAAGTTGAATGCCCGACTTCGCTTCAAGATCAGCAAGCTTCTGTTCCAGCGCAGCGCGCGTTGCTGGTTGGATTATATTGGCGCCGTCGACGACACGGCCTGTAAGGGGAGGAAAAGTGAGGGCGAACGCCGTCGCGATTGCGCAAATGAAGACGGCGCAAGCAAGGATGAGACGCCATCCTCCGCCACGAAATGCGAAGGGTTTGCCGCCGGCGTTCATTTGCAAACCTTAGTTCTAGTCCGTGTCCTTAGAATTTTACCTGTGGCGGTTTTTCGGCCCCCTCGGTCGCAGTGAACTCCGCCATCGGCTTATTCGAGCGGAAGAAAGTGGACGCCCAGATGATCCCCGGGAATGTCCGCAGCGTCGTATTATAGAGACGGACCGCTTCGATGTAATCGCGTCGAGCAACCGCTATTCGGTTCTCGGTGCCCTCAAGCTGAGACTGAAGCGCTAGGAAATTCTGGTTGGATTTCAGTTCAGGGTAATTTTCACTGACGGCGAGCAGCCGGCCAAGCGCGCCGGAAAGTTGGTTTTGGGCATCTTGAAACTGCTTAACCTTTGCGGGATCGGTCAGTTGCGAAACATCTAGTTTTATCTGTGTCGCCTTGGCGCGTGCCTCCACAACTGCCGTCAACACCTCCCTTTCCTGTTTGGCATAGCCCTGAACGGTAGCGACCAAGTTGGGGATAAGATCGGCGCGGCGTTGGTAGTCATTTTGGACGTCGGCCCATTTGGCCTTTGCCTGCTCTTCATAGGTTGGGATCGTGTTGTAACCGCAGCCCGCGACCATCAGTGCGAGAAACAACGCAACGAGGTGGTGATGAAGGCGCAAAATCGATGTCGTCATAAAAGCCCCCCGCAACGAACAAGCTATTAACATTGTGACACATACAGACGATGACGGCCACTTTGGGTGGCTATCCCCGATCAAAGCGGGCGAGTAAACAAGCGCACTTACAGCTCGGAGAGAGGCGTTTTGTCGTGCTTATTCCTTCACTGCCCCAGTCATCGCCGACACATAATGCTCGACGAAGAATGCGTATAAAATTACGAGCGGCAGCGAGCCGACGAGCGCCCCAGCCATCAGTGAACCCCAACGATAAATGTCACCGTCGACAAACTCGTTGACTATTGCAACCGGCACAGTTTTGTTCTGCGTTGAAGACAAGAACGTCAAGGCATAAATAAATTCGTTCCAGCACAACGTAAAACAGAAGATAAACGCCGAGATTAGACCTGGCACTGCCAGCGGCACGACGATTTTTATTAGGATTTGCCAGCGGCTGGCGCCGTCAATTAATGCACACTCCTCAAGCTCAAACGGTATTGTCTTGAAATAACCCATCAACAGCCAGGTTGAGAACGGGATGAGTATAGTCGGGTATGTCAGAATGAGCGCGAAAGGCGTGTCGAACAAACCATACTGAAATACGACGGACGATAGCGGGATGAACAGGATCGAGGGAGGCACCAAATAGGCAAGGAAGATTGCGCCTCCTACCCATTGAGCGCCGCGGTAACGCAGTCGAACTATTGCGTAGGCCGCAAGCACACTTGCGATGATAGAGAGCACGGTCGCAGAGACCGCCACTAACATAGTGTTCCATAACCATGTGGGATAGTTCGTCTCAAACAGTAGCTTGTGAATGTGCTTGAAGGTTGGATTCCAAGTCCAGAAGGGATTGAAACGCTCGAGATCAAGTAACTGATCGTCTGGTTTGATGGCGGTGAGCGCCATCCAATAGAACGGAAAAAGCAAGACGATCATGATGACTGTAAGCGGGAGATAGAGTGTCACCAAGCGCCGCGGAAGCGTCTGCAGATAGTTCATCCCCTCCGAATGATCCGCTGTGGTACCCGTCAGCACCGCTTTTGGACCAACGATCGTAGGAATGAGCGGTTCAGTCATTGGTCTCGCCCTGTTGCCACCTGCGGCGTTGCAAACCAAACCAGGAGACCAGGATTGCAGCGAGCAAGAATGGGATCATCGCCGTCGAAATCGCAGCCCCCTCACCGAGCTGCCCACTAAGAATTGCGCGCTGATAAGATAGAGTTGCCATCAGTTGCGTGGCATTCACGGGGCCACCGCGGGTCAGCACCCAGATCAACTGAAAATCGGTGAACGTGAATAATACAGAAAATGTCATCACAACTGCGATGATCGGTGTGAGCAAAGGAAACGTCACACGTCGGAAGATCTGCCAGCGGGTGGCGCCGTCAATCGTGGCAGCTTCATAAAGTGACGGAGAAACTGTCTGCAATCCAGCGAGCAATGTAATGGCAACAAAGGGAACGCCGCGCCAGATGTTTGCGAAGATTACGGCCCAACGCGCATTCCACACATCGCCGAGAAAATCGATATTTCCGGAAATCAGCCCAAGGTGCCGTAGAGACCACGAAATGATTGAAAACTGTGCATCGTAGATCCACCAAAACGCGATTGCCGACAACACGGTTGGTACAATGAAAGGAATTAGTACCGCCGCCCGCAGCAGGGCTTTGAACGGCAGGTTCTCGTTAAGGAGCAGCGCGAGATAAAGGCCAATTGCAAATTTAATGACGCTGGCGACGATGGTGTAGAGAAGCGTGTTGAATACCGACAGCCAGAAAATACTGTCGTCCCAAAGCCACTCATAATTCTCCAATCCGACAAAGATTCCGCTACGGCCGATCTTTGCATCGGTAAATGATAGCCAGACGCCAAGGCCGAGCGGATAGGCAAGGAAAAGGATGAGAAAAGCCACCGCCGGCAGCATGAACCAGAAGCTGATCCAGTTCCGGTTCACTTTAAGCCGGCCCCATGCGGAAAAGCCGCTTGGGGCCGGCAAACCGTTATTGATGGCGACCTCAGCCATCTCGATCAGCGGTAGATGCGCTGCAGCTGGCGTTCGGCGATTTTGATGGCGCCCTTGGCGTCTTCGCGTCCCGTGCAGTAACTCGCAAACATGTCGAGCACGACAAAGTCAGAGATTGCCGCCGCTGCTTTCTCGCCAACAGAGCCAAGCCCACCCGCAGTCAAAGTCCGTTTTCCCGCCTCGCCAAAGATCGTGTTCTTCGGATCGGCAGTCCAAATCGGATTCTTGTCATAGGCGTTGAGACAGTGCGTCAAATAGCCCTGCGAAGCCTCAAGCCATTTGTTGAATTGGTCGGCCTCCAACATGAACGCCATCAGTGCCTTACAGGCCTGAGGATATTTGGTGTAAGTCATGGCCAGGATCGGATACATCAAGTGCAGTTCAGTCGGTTTGCCGCCTGGGCCGACTGGCCACACGGCGTGATCCATGTCTTTGGCGATCTCCTGCTTGGACGGATCTTTTTTTGCTGCGACGTAGATTGAAATGCCGTTGTCAGTCCAGTTGATCTCGCCGGCCAAAAATGCCTTGTTGTTCGAAGCGTCGTTCCAGGACGCCGTGCCTGGAATCATATTTTCATAAAGTTGCTTTGCGTAATTGAGTGCTTTCTCAGTCTCCGGTGAGTTGATGATGACTTTGTCGTTTTTGTCGACGACATTCCCGCCATGTGCCCACAAGCACCAGTAAACCCAGGCATTGCCGTCGCCGGACGCGTGACCAAGCGCAAAGCCGCCAGGCGTGTTGTTCTTCTTCATCGCCTTGGCGTACTCGAGAAACTCATCGGTCTTTGTCGGGAATTTTGAGAATCCCGCCTTACGCGACGCTTCGAGCCGATAGTTCAACATATTGCCGCTATAGCAGACCGGGATCGCGATCCATTTGTTGCCACTCTTGGCATACTTTTCTGCCGACTCCACCCAGCCGCCGTATTTCTTGCCGAGATAATTCGCAACGTCGGTAACATCGACGCACTTTTGCGGGAAAAGATGCGGCAGTGAATAAAGGCCCCAGAACATGTCCTGCCCAGCGCCAGTGTTGGCGGCAACCGACGCTTTAGGCTGAACATCTTCATAAGATTCTCGAGAGATCGTAACCTTGACGCCCGTGGCCTGTGTGAAAGCGTCGATCAGCTTGACGAACTGGTCGTCCTCCGACTGGACAAAATACTTCCAACGCAACAACGACAATTGGGCTCCACTTTCCGGCTTCCATGGCGCCGCTTGCGCCCAAGCCTTCGCCCAATCAAGCAGCGTTGGCCCAGTTAGTGCGCCGGTGGCAGCCACGGCAGTGGCGCTGCCAAGCAAAGTGCGTCTCGTAATGTTCTGCATGGTGTTCCTCCGTTGCCTAAGTTTAGTTTGTTAGCCTGTTGCCAGAAGCGGCATCGAATAAATGCACATGCCGAGGGTTCGGCCTCAACCGAATCCTTTCTCCGGGCTTAAAAGGGTGACGTTCCCGAAAGGCGGCGACAATTTCGGTGTCGCCTAATTGGGCAACGACATGAACTTCCGAGCCAGTGGGCTCGATAACTTGTATCAACGCCTCGGCACCGTCGTCAGCAATCTCGAAATGCTCGGGCCGTACACCGTAGACGGCCTTTTGGCCGTTGCTGCCCGATGGCACTGCGGCGAGCGGTAGCCGCACATTGTCGCCTCCATCAAACTCGAGCTTGCCATTCACGCGAATGATGCCTTGTAAAAAATTCATTGCTGGCGAACCGATGAAGCCGGCGACGAAGAGATTCTGCGGCGTGTCATAAAGCTCAAGTGGTGCACCGATCTGCTCCACTATACCGTCGTGCATCACCACGATCTTGTCAGCCATGGTCATCGCTTCGATCTGGTCGTGCGTGACATAAATGGTTGTCGTCTTGAGCCGCTGGTGCAGCTCTTTGATCTCTGTTCGCATCTGCACACGCAGCTTGGCATCGAGATTCGACAAAGGCTCATCAAACAGAAAAACCTTCGGATCCCGCACAATCGCACGACCCATCGCGACACGTTGGCGCTGACCACCAGAAAGTTGCCGAGGAAACCGCTCCAAATAAGGTTCCAGCCCCAGGATGGCGGCAGCCCGTTTCACACGCTCGTCCACTTCGCTTTTCGGTGCTCCACGCAGGGTCAGCGAGAACGCCATGTTTGCGGCGACGGTCATGTGCGGGTAGAGCGCGTAGTTCTGGAACACCATCGCTACATCGCGCTCTTTAGGCGGCAGTTGGTTCACGATTCGATCGCCAATGCGGATTTCACCCGAGGAGATGTTCTCCAGCCCCGCGATCATCCGGAGCAGGGTTGACTTGCCGCAGCCAGAGGGCCCGACCAATACAACGAACTCGCCATCGCGAATGTCTACATCGACACCGTGGATGACAGCCGTCTTGCCAAAGGCCTTGTTGACGTCGCGGATCGTCACCGACGCCATTCGTTTCTCCCTTGCGCCGCGTGGGTCGCGACGTTGTTTGCCGGGCTTTTATAAGCCCTTGTGGAATGATCGGCCTAATCGCCCCGACAAATCAAGGGTCGCGTCTGCGGGCAGGAGAGCATGAAGATGATGCACTCCGCGCATACTTGCGTTTGCCTGCATCCACTGAAGGTCAAGCAAAAATGTCGCACGTTGTCATCGAACGCGAGCGAGTATCCCCTCCGAATTCTTCGCGATATATTGGATTTGACGCGACCGGAGAGCCCACTTGGCAAAATATCCGATTGTATATGCGCGGCTCGCAGCGCTCGCCGCCATATTGTTTTTTTTACCTGCCGCCGCTGATGCGCGACACCGCAGCAATCGCCGTGAGGACGAGCGTAATTGGTCAACGGCGCGTGGGCCGTTCGAGATCATCGTGTCGATCGCAAAACAGCAGGTCACGATCTATGATCAAGCTGGTCCCTTAGCACACGCAAGCATTTCAACCGGAATGGCCGGACATGCCACGCCCATGGGCGTTTTCACGGTTATTTCCAAGGCGCGTTGGCATGAGTCGAACATCTACAGTGGCGCGCCCATGCCCTACATGCAGCGCATCACATGGTCCGGCATCGCACTGCATGCGGGACCGCGGCCTGGCTATCCAGCCTCACATGGTTGCATCCGGTTGCCAGAAGATTTCGCCGTAAAGCTGTTTCACACTACCAAGGTCGGTACGCGCGTGATCGTCACGCGTTCTCCGGTCGAACCCGTCGCGATCGAGAATGCAAAGCTTTTTGTTTACAAGACATCGGTACCCGCGGAAGAAAGCATAAAATCGACTCTACCCTCCGCGGCGACAGTCTCGGTCGATCAAAACACACCAAGCACAGAACCAAATCCAACCGCCGTCGCCGCGGATCAACCCGGGACGAGCGCGGCACAGCAGGCCGCCCCAAGCGCGTCTTCTCAAAGACCGATTTCGATATTTGTAAGCCGCAAACAGCAGCGGGTATTCATTCGCCAAGGCTTTACACCTTTGCTCGACTTACCAGTAACAATCGCCGAGCCC
>Ga0187779_10000672_pt1 | contig 22778 bp, 21 predicted proteins | sample 1015_Q2_SP10_10__FD_132435 | JGI IMG/M metagenome (GOLD analysis project Ga0187779, IMG submission 132435) | Tropical peat soil microbial communities from peatlands in Department of Meta, Colombia - 1015_Q2_SP10_10_MG | ecosystem: Environmental > Terrestrial > Soil > Wetlands > Peat | place... | reverse complement strand
GGGCGGGCGGGTGCGAAGCCGGGGCCGAGCCTGAGCTGCTCGTCGAGGCGCAGCGGGTCGACGACCTTGCCGGGGTTCAGCTTCCCGTCCGGGTCCCAGATCGCCTTGAACTCGCGGAACGCGGCCACGAGCTCCTCGCCGAACATCCGCGGCAGCAGCTCGGCACGGGCCTGTCCGTCGCCGTGCTCACCCGAGAGCGAGCCGCCGTAGGAGACGACGAGGTCGGCGGCCTCCTCGACGAAGCGCCGGTACGCGGCGATTCCCGGGGCACTCGCGAGGTCGAAGTCGATGCGCGTGTGCACGCACCCGTCGCCGAAGTGGCCGTAGAGCACTCCGGTGTAGCCGGAGCGCCCGAGCAGCGAGGTGAAGTCGCGGAGGTAGTCCCCGAGCCGGTCCGGCGGAACGGCGGCGTCCTCCCAGCCGCCGAAGCGGTCGGATCCGTTCGGCGCCCGCGCACCCAGTCCGACCGCCGACTCGCGGATCTCCCAGATCCGCCGCTGCTCGGCGGGATCCTCGAAGAGGCGCGTGGCGGGAGCGTCCGGCAGGCGTCCCAGCGCGGCGACAAGGGCCCGGGCCCGCTCGGAGGCCTCGTCGTCGGTGTCGCCGCCGAACTCGACGAGCAACCACGCGCGGCCGCCGGGAAGCGACGACGGCGCACCGACGCGGCCGGGTCCCCGGAGTCCGTCGACGATCGCCGCGTCCAGCCCCTCCAGCCCGATCGGCCCGTGCTCCAGGGCGAGGGGCGCAGCGTCCGCGGCCCGGCAGATCTCCGGGTACCCGGCCACGACGAGGACGCGCGAGCGAGGCGACGGCTCGAGTCGGACGCGCGCACCGAGCAGCACGGCGCAGGTCCCCTCGCTGCCGACGAGCGCACGCGCGACGTGGAAGCCGCGCTCGGGAAGCAGCTCGTCGAGGCTGTAGCCGGACACGCGGCGCGGGATGCGCGGGTAGCGGGAGCGGACGAGATCGGCTACCCCGTCGCGGAAGCCGAGCAGGCGGTCGCGCAGCTCCGGCGGCAGCTGGTCCCCGCCGGCGGCTACCCGCGCCCTGATTCCCCGATACGTGAGGATCTCGAGCTCCTCGACGCTCTGCGACGTCCGGCCCGCGACGAGCGAGTGCACGCCGCAGGCGTCGTTGCCGATCATCCCCCCGACCGTGCAGAACGCGTGCGTCGCAGGATCGGGCCCGAAGGCGAGCCCGTAGGGCCGCGCCGCCTCCTGCAACCGGTCGAGCACGACACCGGGCTCGACATACGCAACGCACCGGTCAGGGTCGATCGACACGATCCGGTTCATGTGTTTCGAGAAGTCGAGGACGACTGCGACGTTGCAGCACTGGCCGGCGAGGCTCGTCCCGCCGCCGCGCGCGAGGATCGGCGCCTGGTGCTCGCGGCAGATCCTGAGCACTGCGCCGACGTCGTCCGCGTCCCGCGGCAACACGACGCCGATCGGCACCTGGCGGTAGTTCGAGCTGTCGCCGGAGTACGCGGAACGCGTGCCGGCGTCGAACCGGACCTCGCCACGGACCTCGGCCCGGAGCGCGCCGGCGAGGTCGCGCGTGCGAAACGATTTCCCGGGCCGGGAGCTCATCCTCTGCGTCTAGCGCAGAACAACAGTCATCACGCCCTCGGTCCGGCGTTCTGGAGCAGATGCGATGAACCTCCGGCCCGACCCGGTGACCAGCATCGGCGGCGGCACTGAGCATGACTGCTGAGAACTACCGATGAGCGCCCACGTCGCCGACGGCTCGTCCGCCGGGAGCAGGCGTCGGCGCGAAGACGGCGGCGGGCCGAAGGAGGGACAGCGCGGCGGCCCAGGTGCAGGCGACGACGATCAGACCCAGTCGGCCGTCTCCCGGAAGGGAGAAGGTGAGGCCGAACAGCGGCACGCCGACGACGATGACGACGTTGGCGAGGAAGTTGACGAAGCCCACGGCGACGGCCGGACGATCGGGTCGCAGGTGCTGGGCGCCGCTGAAGACCGGTCCGAACGGCATCCCCGCGCCGAGCCCGACGGTCGCCGCTGCGACGACGCCGAGGGCGAGCGGCGGCCCGAGGGCGAGTACTGCCGTCCCCGCCGTCCCCGCCAGGAGCCCGGCGGCGATCGCGGGCCGCGCGAGCCGCGGCCGCCGTTCGGCGATCCAGCCGCCGAACGGGCGCGAGACGATCCCGCCGAACAGCGTGAGCGCGCCCGCCGCGCCCGCTTCCGCAGCCGAGTAGTGCGGGCCGCGCTCGAGGAACGTCACGACCCAGGTCCCGACCAGCACGCTCGATCCGTACGAAGCCGCGTAGACGAGGCCGATGCGCTGGAGGCGGGCGTCTCGGACGACGGAAGCCGGGTGCGCGGGTGCGGGCAGTCTCGGCGGCCCGACACGGCCCCGGGCCGCCGAGAGCGCGACGACGACGAGCCCGAAGGCGGCCAGCCCGGCCGCACTCAGCCAGCTGACGCGCCAAGCGATGTCGCGTGCGACCTGCGGCAGCAGCGCGAGCGCGAGCCCGGCGGCGGCCATTGCGCAGCCGCCGTACATTCCCTGTGCAAGCACGCGCGCGCGCCGCGCGCGGAGGAGGTCGCTGCCGGCGACGAAGCTGAGCGCCGTCCCGACGCCGACGGCGAGTCGGGCGACGACGGCGAGCGCCGGCTCGGCCGCAAGGGTTCCGACCCCGTCGGCCGCGACGAGGATCGACAGACCCGCGATCGCGACGCTTCGGGCTCCGTAGCGGTCGACGAGACGGCCGCTCGGGATCTGCATCACCGCATGCGTCGCGACCGCGGCGGCGGTGAGCGCGCCGACGAACGCGAGGGAGACGCCGTACGCGTCGGCCATCGGGCTTGCGACGGCGCCCACGTTGCTGACGAGCCACCCTGCGACGAACGAGAGCACGAACGGCGCGAGCGTCTCTCGGCTTCCGCCGGTGCTTCCGGCAACGGATTGCCGGTTGCCCTGGGCGAGCGCGGTCCGGGCAGCGTCCGTGATCAACCCTTGCTCGAGGGTGGGAGCAGCACCACGGCGAGCTCCTGGACGAGCCTACGCTTGGCGAGCGGGTTCACGTGCAGGCCGACGCCGTCCGCGGCCGGCGACGGCCTCGAAGCGATCGCCGCAGATGATCCACGCGCCTGCGACGGTCACCCCTGATTGCTCACGGCCGAACCGCGTCGCCGCATCGGTCAGGCGCCGCGCGGCCGCGGTGGACGACACGTCGACGCGAACGTCGAGGATGCCGTCGTCCACCACCCGCGAAACCCGGCAGGCCGCGGCCCCGAGCCTCGCGAACTCCTCCTGCAGCGACGTGCGCCACTCGTCGGGCGACATGCCGCCGATCCAGAGCACGAGCACCATGGTCAGCCTCCTGCCTCGACCATGCTCCCGCGCGACTCTGCGCAGAGCTGGAGGAACTCGTTTTCGCGGAGCAGCCGCTTCTCGGCGAGCGAGAGGTCCTTCACGCGCCGGAGGAGCTCCTCGCGTTCGGCCTCGTCCAGCTCGATCCCGAGCCGCTCCAGCCAGAGCTCGATCGAGGGCAGGCCGCTGCCCTTCCCGAGCACGACCTCGGGCGGCGCGTTGCCGACAAGCGACCAGAGGTACGGGAAGAGCTCCGTCGGCCTCGTGGCGCCGCAGCGCTTCATGAACCCGGCGACGATCCCGCTCTCGATCGTGAACAGCCGGCTGCCGACGACGGCGCGGTTGGCCGGGACCGTGTGGCCGGCGTAGCCGCACACGGTTCGTGAGAGCTCGACGAACTGCTCGGTCTCGATCCCGAGGTCGCGGCCGTACATGAGCTTCAGGGCGAGGACGAGCTCCTCGAGCGCGCAGTTCCCGGCCCGCTCGCCGATTCCCGTCACCGTCGTGTGCGCGACGTCGGCCCCGGCGGCGAGGCCCATGATCGTGTTCGCGACCGCCATGCCGAAGTCGTCGTGGAAGTGGAGCTCCAGCGGGGTGCCGCCCAGCCGCTCGCGCAGCTTCCCGATCCAGAAGGGAACCGCGTGCGGCGAGATCCCGCCGTAGGTGTCGACCACGGCGAGGGCGTCCATGTGGCCCTCTGTCGCGACCTGGTCGATCAGGTCGAGGTACCAGCCCATCTCCGTGCGGGACGAGTCGATGGGGAAGAACACGGTGTAGAGGCCGGCTTCCTTGGCGGCGAGCGTCGCCTCGATCGACGACTTGATCGCGCGCTCCATCGGCCAGCCGTACGCGTGCTTCACGAGGTGGTCGGATGCGGGAATCTCGACGACGATCCCCTCGACACCGCACGACGCCGCGAGCTCGACGTCGGAGATCATGCAGCGCGCGAAGGCGAAGATCCGCGCCGGCAGATCGAGCTCGACGATGTCCCTGATCGCGGCCTCGTCGGAGGGGGAGACGGCAGGCATCCCGGCCTCGATCCGATGCACTCCCGCGCGTGCGAGCCGCTTTGCGATCTCGACCTTCTCCTCGCGCGTGAACTCGATGCCGGCCTGCTGCTCTCCGTCGCGCAGCGTGATGTCGTGAATCTCGATCCGGTCGGCGAAGTGCAGCCCCTCGGTCACCTCGTCGAAGCCGTTCCAGGCCGGAAGGAACCATTTGTCGTGACTGGTCACGTCGAACCCTCCTTGAGAGATGCTCTCGTCAGAAGCCTGCGGTCGCCGGCGAGCACGCGAACGGTCTCGCGTGCCACGACGAGCTCCTCGTTCGTCCGGACGACGACGACGGCGACGGGACGCCCGGGCGTCGACACGACGGCGTCACCACTTCCGGGCCGGCGGTTTCGCGCGAGGTCGAGCTCGACGCCCAGGAAACCGAGCCCGTCGCAGACGTGCTCCCTGATCCGCCACGAGTTCTCTCCGATCCCGCCGGCGAACGCAAGCGCGTCCAGGCCGCCCAGCACCGCGGCGAACGCGCCGATCTGTTTTCGGATTCCGTGCACATAGACGTCGATCGCGAGAGCGGCCCTGGCGTGGCCGGCGGCGGCGGCTTCCTCGAGCTCGCGCAGGTCGCCGGTCAAGCCGGAGATGCCGAGCAGGCCGCTCTGGCTGCAGAGGAGCTGCGCGACCTCGTCCGCCGTCTTCCCCGTCCGCTCCATGAGATGGAAGACGACGAAGGGGTCGAGGTCGCCGCAACGGGTTCCCTGCTCGACTCCCGACTGCGGCGAGAAGCCGAAGCTCGTGTCGACGGACTCGCCGTCGCGCACGGCGCAGAGGGAGGAGCTGCCTCCGAGATGGCACGACACGAGCCGGAAGCCTCGCGGCGACCTGCCCAAGAGCTCGGGGACGCGTTGCGACACGAAGCGGTGGGACGAGCCGTGGAATCCGTAGCGCCGGACGCCGTAGGCCTCGCTCCATTCGTAGGGGACGCCGTACAGGTGCGCCTGCTCCGGGATCGTTCGGTGGAAGCCGGTCTCGAACACGGCGACCATCGGGGTTCCGGGAAGCGCGTCGCGGAGGATCTCGATCGCCTCGACGTAGATCGCATTGTGGGCGGGCGCGACCGTGACGAAGTCCTGCATCGCCTCCAGCACCTCGTCCGTGACGACGTGGCTGTCGGTGAAGCCGGGCCCTCCGTGCACCGTCTTGAGGCCTACCGCCTCGATCGCGTCCTCCGGCCCGTGCTCGAGCTCGCCGAGGCGGGAGAGCAGCCACTCCACCGCGGACCGGTGGTCGGCAACCGCGGCGACGTCCTCGGTCGCCTCTCCGTTGCCTCGGCTGAAGCTCATCCGCGACCGTTCGCTGCCGACCGACTCGACGCGGCCCCGCGCAATGACCGTCTCGTCGGCCATGTCGAGGAGCTGGACCTTGAGGGAGGTCGAGCCGAGGTTGGGGACGAGCACCCTCACGACGCGTTCACCGCCGCGCGGTGGCGGGCCAGGGTGAGCGCCAGGGCGATCGAGTTGACCTTCGTCTCCGCCGGCTCGGCGCGTGAGAGCACGATCAGCGGCACGCGCGCTCCGACGATCATTCCGCCGCATTTCCCGTGCGCGAAGTACGTGATCGCGCGGAAGAGGATGTTCGCCGCCTCGATGCTCGGCGCGATGAAGACGTCGGTGGCCTCCACGACCGGGCTGTCGATCGACTTGCGCTCGGCCGCGAAGCGGCTGAGCGGGGCGTCGAGCGCGAGCGGGCCCTCGAGGTATGCCCCCGGGATCTGCCCGCGCCGGTTCATCTGCACGAGCGCCGCCGCGTCGACCGTCGCAGGCATCGCCGGGTTGACGAACTCGAGAGCCGTGAGCAGCACGACGTTCGGCCGCTCGATCCCCAGCGCGTGGGCGACCTCGATCGCGTTGCGGCAGATGTCGGCCTTGTCCGCGAGGCTCGGCGCGATGTTCACCGCCGCATCCGTCATGAGCATGAGGCGTGGGATGCCGGGGACCTCGAAGGCGATCACCTGGCTCAAGAGGCGGCCCGCCCGCAGGCCTGTCTCGCGATCGAGCACGCGGCGGATCAGATTCGCCGTCGTCACCTTCCCCTTCATCAGCAGGTCGGCGCCGTCGTCCCGCACGAGCTGGATCGCAAGACGGATCGCCTCGTCCTCGTCCGCCGCGGGCACGACGCTGCCGGGCCGGAGCTCGTAGCCGACCGCCTGCGCCGCCGCTTCGATCCGCGCCGGGTCACCGATGAGGATCCCGCTCGCGAGCCCGATGCGCTCGGCCTCGACGAGGCTCTCGAGCACGTCCCGGTCGAACCCCTGGACGACCGCGATCCGTGCGGGCCCGAACCCGGTCGCGCGCTGCACGAGCTCGGCGAGGCTGGCGATCATCCGAGCTCCATCCGGTAGACGCGCCGGGCCGTCACCCCGAAGACGTCGCGCCGTACGGCCTCGGGCTCGGAGGCGAGCGCCCCCTGCCACGCGGCGAACAGCGAGGCGTAGTCGGTCCACAGCTTCTCGATCGGGAAGTTGCTGCCGAACATGCACCGCTCGGAGCCGAAGCGCTCGAGGCTCGAGTGCGCGACGAGCTCGATCAGCTCGGTGTCGACGCGGTGAACGAACGTGCCCTGGGCGCTCAGCTTGACGGTGAGGTTCGGCAGCTGCGCGAGCATGTCCAGACCGCGCAGCCACGGCTCCACGTGCTCGCCGGCCGTGCTCTCGAGCATGCCGGCATGCAGGAGGACGAACGTCACGTCCGGCAGCGCGGCGACGAAGCGTGCGGCGTCCGCCATCTGCCCCGTGAAGACCTGAAGCTCGAAAACCCAGCCGAGCTCGGCGAGCTTCGCGACGTTCTCGCGGAGCACCGGGTCGTTCATCCGGTCCGGCGCAGCCGCGAAGCGGTACTGCTCGTTCTCGTGCCAGTGCAGCTGAAGGCGGATGCCCCGCATGAGCGGCGAGGCGGCCTGCTGGGCCGCGAACATGCGTCCGGCGTCGGGATCGAACAGGTCGGCGCAGCCGACGATCGCGCTCGGCCATCCGGTCCGCTCGTGGATCTCCTGCACCCAGCGCACCTCGTCGAGGGCTTGCGCCAACGGCCAGTTCGCCTGCACGTAGACCGAGGCCGCGACGCCGGTGCCGGCGATGTCGGTGAGGTACTCCTCCATAGGGTAGTCGCGGCAGATCGGCTCGTACGGGCCGAAGATGCGCGGGACCATCGGGCCGTTCAGCCACGGCAGGTCGGCGCGGCGCCAGACGTGGTGGTGGGCGTCGACGATCACGCCGCCGCCGTCCAGGCGCGGGCAGCGCCGCGCCGCGGCCCCGCCTCCGTCGCCGGCAGGAGGCGCACCGCGGCGAGCGCCGAGTCGAGGTCGCGGACTCCCGCAAGGGCATCCAGACTCGAGAGCACGCCGTGCATGCCGTGCGTCATCGGGCGGTAGCCGGGATTGCACGCGAGCGGCGACCACCAGACGAGGCGGTGGCCGAGCAGCCCCAGGCGATGCGCGCCGCGGATCATCGCCTCGCAGTCGCCGCGCTCGAGGCCGTCCGAGAGCACGACGACGAGCGCGCCGCGGACGAGCGAGCGACGGCGGGCGTTGCCGAGGAGCTCGTCGAGCGCCGTGCCGATGCGCGTTCCGGCGTCGGCGTCGAGGACGATGTCGGCAATCGAGTCGAGAGCGCGGTCGACGTCGGGGTCGAGCAGCTGCTCGGTGACGCGGGTGAGCTGCGTCCCGAACGTGAAGACTTCGACGCGCGGCGCCGCCGCGACAACTGCGTGCGCGAAGCGGAGCAGATCGGTGCTGTGCTGCTTCATCGAGCCGGAGACGTCGACGAGGAGGAGCACGGGACGCGGACGGCGCGGCCGGTCCCGCCACGAGAGCCGGACGACCTCGCCTGCGGTCCGGTTCGCCTCGCGGCAGACCTGCGGCAGGTCGAGCCGGGGTCCCCTTCGGGAGCGGCGCAGCCGCCGCGCCTCGGACGTGGGCAGCGCGCGCGGCAGGGCGGCGCGAATCTCTCTCAGCAGGTCGCGGGCCTCGGCGCCGGCGGCCGGGAACGTCTTCCGTGAGACCACCTCGATCCCGCTCGCGTCGAGCCCGGAACCTTCGCCGAGGCTCTCCGGCGGTAGCTCGCCCCCGCGGCCGGCACCCGGCACGAGCGCTTCCCCCGGCTCGTCCGGGGCGGGCAGCGAGACCTCCATGCGTGCCCGGGGCTCGTTCCGGAACCAGCTGTCGAAGGCGGTGTCGAAGGGCTCGAGGTCTTCGATGCGGGTGAGCAGCGTCACCCGCGCGGTCCAGTAGAGACCGTCGATGCCCGTAGGCGGGAACAGGGCCAACGCCTGCAGGAAATCGGCGCGCTTCGGGACCGGCACGCGGACACCGCTGTCCCCGAGGCTGCGCAGGAATCCATCCAGGTGATCGGCGGCGCGGGCCGTGTGCGCTGCGTCAGCCGCCGGCACTGAACACCTCCTGTGCGTGGCTCTCGACGCGCGCGAGGTCCTCCTCGTCCTTGACGAGCAGCCCGAGCGCGCGCCTCAGCGCAACCGGCCACGGCTCGCCGCCGGCGGCGAGCACCGCGGCTCCCTGCGCCCAGTCGATGGACTCGGCGATCCCGGGTCGTTTCAGCAGCGGCAACGAGCGGATCGCGTTGACGGCGTCGACGAGCGCCACCGCTGAGGCCTCCTCGACGCCCGGTGCGCGGGCACGGATGATCGCCCGCTCGCGCTCCGGCTCGGGCAAGGGGATCCAGTGGTAGAGGCAGCGCCGCTTGAGCGCGTCGTGGACCTCACGTGTGCGGTTCGAGGTGATGACGACAACGGGAGGTTGTGCGGCACGCAGCGTCCCGAGCTCCGGGATCGTGATCTGGAAGTCGCCGAGGAACTCGAGCAGGAACGCCTCGAACTCACTGTCGGCCCGGTCGATCTCGTCGACGAGCAGCAGGACAGCGGCCGACGACCGAACCGCGCGCAGCAGCGGCCGCTCGAGTAGGAACAGCTCGTCGTAGACGTCGCCGATGTCGGTGCCGCGGGCCTCGGCAGCGCGCAGGGCAAGCAGCTGCTTCGGATAGTTCCACTCGTAGAGAGCCTGCGCGGCATCCAGGCCCTCGTAGCACTGGAGGCGAACCAGCTCCCGCCCGAGCACGCGCGCGAGCACGTTGCCGACCTCGGTCTTGCCGACCCCGGGCTCCCCCTCGAGGAACAGCGGCCGGCCGAGTGCGAGCGCGAGCCGGATCGCGGTCAGAAGACCCGCGTCGGCGTAGTAGCGCTCGCCCCTGAGCCGGCGCCCGAGATCGTCCGCGGTGCCCGGCCCCGGGCTCACGTCAGAGCTTCTGCTGGTATTCCGTCGTGACGAGATGGACGCGCTCGGACGCATGTGCCGCCGCGTCCGCGCCGGCCGCCTTCCCCGCCTCGGACGCAAACGCAGCCGCGCGCGCGGCCTCGTCGTCGAAGTACATCTCGTTGACGCAGTCGTACGGGCTGCCCTCGGCGTCGACGATGCTCACGGTGTAGGAGCGCAGGCCGGGCAGCTCGCGCGCGAGCACGATGTGCTCGTCGAGCACCCACGAGCGGAACGCCTCCTTCGATGTTCCCTCCGGCCGACGAAGCAACGAGATGAGCTTGAGCATGGGTTGTCTCCTTTTGCGGGGTCGTCACGCGCGCGTGCCGGCGCGCAGGGCGTCGAGTCCGCGCAGCACACGCTCGGGCGTGAACGGCATCGCCTCGAGCCGCACGGAGCACGCGTCGAAGATCGCGTTGCCGATCGCAGCGATCGGCGAGTTGGCGGTCATCTCGCCGATCCCCTTGACCCCGTACGGGCCGGTGGACGAGGGTCGCTCGATGACGACGCTCTCCATCTCGGCGACGTCGCCGGGACCCGGCATCAGGTACTCGCCGAAGTTCGTCGGCAGATGGTCACGGACCGGGTAGTACGGCTCTGCGGTCTCGTAGATCGCGTGCGACATGCCCATCCAGGCACCGCCCTCGATCTGCTGCCTCACGAGCGCCGGGTTGACCGCACGTCCGACCTCGTAGACGTTGAAGAGCTTGAGCACGCGAACGATGCCGGTCTCGTCGTCCACCTCGACGTCGGCGACCGTGCATGCGTGCGCCTGGCAGGAGTCGGGATCCATCTCCCCCGTCTCCGGCACCGGCTCACTCTTCTCCTTCAGGAAGATGCCGCGACCAGAGATGGTTCGGCCGTACTTGAAATGGGCGGCGAGCGCGAGATCGACGATGTGGATCTTCTTGTCCTCGGCGCCACGCACCATGACGAAGCCGGAGCCGTCGGTCTCCAGATCGTGGGCATCCACCTCGAGCTCCTCGGCCGCGACCTGGAGCATCGCCTCACGCGCCTCGCGCGCGGCCATGATGACCGCGTTACCGACGCGATGCGTCGCGCGGCTCGCGAACGTACCCATGTCGTGCGGCCCGGTGTCCGTGTCTGCGGTGTCGACGAGCACGAACTCCATCGGCAGGCCGAGCGTCTCGGCCGCGATCTGCGAGATCACCGTCTTCAGCCCCTGGCCGAGATCGGTGGACGCGAGCGTCACGACGAACGTCCCCGTCGTCGTCGAGTGGATGAGCGCCTGCGACGGGTCGCCGCCGAGATTCATGCCGGTCGGATAGTTGACTGCCGCATAGCCGCGGCCGCGCAGCTTCGCCATCAGGTCGTCACCCCTTCGTGCGTCCTGGACGACATCTTTCGATAGCTCTCCGGCAGATCGTGGTGGACGAGCTCCGCGGCGCGCTGGATCACTTCGACGAGTGCCGCGCCCTCGGTCAACTTGCGGTGCGCCTTCAGGTCTCCGTCGCGATAGGCGTTCTTGAGCCGCAGCTCCAGGGGATCCATCCCGAGCTCGCGGGCGATGCGATCCATCTGCGTCTCCAGCGCGAAGTCCGCGATCGTCACCCCGAAGCCGCGCATCGGCCCGGTCGGCGTGCGGTTCGTGTAGACGCAATACCCGTCGACCCAGACGTTGGGGATCGCGTACGGACCCGGCATGTGAGCCGCGCATTTCGTCACGGCGTACGTGGTGTGGCCGGTGTACGCCCCCGCCTCCATGTAGGCGGTGACCTTGCGTGCGACGATGCGTCCGTCGTTCATCACGCCGTCCTTGACGACGAGGAGCTCGGCGGCCCGCGGTGACGAGACCTGCATCTCCTCGACGCGGTCGTAGACGTACCTGACCGGGCGGTTCGTCGCCATCGCGGCGATGCAGGCGATCGGCTCGACGATCACGTCGACCTTGCCGCCGAAGCCGCCGCCGACGGTGCCGCCGACGAGCTGGAGCTTGTTGAACGGCGTGCCGAGGATCAGGGCCGTGTTGTCGAGCGTGAAGAAGCAGGCCTGGGTGTCGCTGTGGATCTTCAGGCGCCCGTTCGGCTGCGGGACGACGATGCAGCCGGTGGTCTCGACGGTGGCGTGCTCGATCGGTGACGACCGGTAACGCCACTCGAAGATGTGGTCGGCTTCGGCGAAGGCGTGCTCGACGTCCCCGAAGCGAATACGCCGGCACGGATGCCCCTCGTAGATGAAGCAGTTCTTTCCGTGAGGCTTGATGATCGGAGCGTCTTCGGCGAGCGCCTCCTCGAGGTCGAACACCGCGGGTAGATCCTCGTACTCGACGCGAACCCGCGCCGCTCCCTCGAGCGCGGCCGCCTCCGTCTCGGCGATGACGGCGCAGATCGGCTCGCCCTTCCAGAGGACACGGTCCTCCGGGAGCACCGGCTGGTCCGGTGGCCCGACGCCGATGAGGCACAGGACCGTGTACCAGTTGTTGGGAACGTCCTTGTACGTGAGCACGCGCACGACGCCCGGCACGGCGAGCGCGCCCGAGACGTCGACGCTCTTCAGGAGGGCATGGTGACGCTCGGAGCGGTGCATCTTCAGATGGAGCAGGTCTGCGAGCCGCAGGTCCTCGAAGTACTGCGTCCGACCGGTGACGTGCCCGACCGCGTCGACCCGAGGCGTCGCGGTTCCGACGACGTGAAAGTCGGCGGCGCGCTCCTCCGCGAAGTAGCTCGTATCGATCAGGTCTTCCGGCATGGCGTGTCCTCTCAGCTCGCCGCCGGCACAGGCGCCGCGGCCGCCTCGCGCCGCCGGGCCGCGGCGTCGAGGACCGCGGCGACGATCGTCGTGTAGCCGGTGCAGCGGCAGGTGCTGCCGGAGATCGCGCGCGTGACGTCCTCGCGCGTCGGATCTGGATTCTCGGCGAGCAGCGCCTCGGCGGCCATGATCATCCCGGGCGTGCAGAACCCGCACTGCGTCGCGAACCCCTCGACGAACGCGGCCTGCAGCTCGGAGAGCGACCCGTCCTCGTTCGCGATGCCTTCGATGGTGCGGACGGCCGAGCCTTCGACCGTCTCCACGGGCACAAGGCACGACAGAACCGGCTTGCCGTCGAGCATGACCGTGCAGGCTCCGCAGCTGCCACCCGTGCAGCCTCGCTTCGCGCCCGTCAGCCCGAGCGTCTCGCGCAATGCCATGAGCAGCGACGTGCCGGGGCTGACCAGGAACTCCCTGTGCTTGCCGTTGACGACGAGCTCCACGACGCGAGATCGCATCTCAGACCGTCACTCTCCGAGCAGCGCTCGACGGAAGTGGACGGGTAGCACGCGGGCGCGGTACCAGGCGCTCGCGAATGCGTCGTCGAACGTCGCGGCGTCCGCAAGCGCCGCTGTGCCGGCCGCCTCGACGGCGGCCTGGTCGAACGGCTTGCCGGTGAGCGCGTCCTCCGCGTGTGTGGCCCGCACCGGACGCTCGCCCGCGCCGCCCAGCGCAATCCGCGCCGAGCGAACGACGCCGTCTTCGGCGACGACGACGGCTGCGATGGTGACGATCGCGGCCGAGTTGAACCGGCGGCGCATCGCCTTCGTGTAGAACCACGAACCCGCGTCCGGAAGCGCAAACCGCACTGCCGTCACGAGCTCGCCCGAGTGGACGCCTTCTGCGAGGACTTCGGCGATATCGGCATCGCGCGCGCCCTCGGGACCGACGATCTCGATCGTGGCCGCGAGCGCCAGCAAGCAGACGGCGAGGTCGCCGCCGGGCTGCGGCACGAAGAGGTTGCCGCCGACGGTCGCGAGGTTCCGGAGGGGCGGCGACGCGAACGTCTCGACGACCGGGCGCAGGAACGCGAGCCGATCGTCGGCACCGAGCTCCGCGATCGTCGTCGTCGCGCCGACGACGGCGACGCCGCTGTCGACCCGAATGCCGGAGAGGCCCGCACGACGGAGGCTCACGAGCTCGGTGAAGTCGAGCGGCTGCGTGTTCACGACGGACATGACCGTCGTGCCACCTGCGATGACCCGGCTGCCGTCGCCGAGCGCAGCCACGACATCGTCGACCGAGGTCGGTACGTGCACTGCTTCCAGCATGACTCAGATCATTGGCACGCCCTTTTCGCGCGAGCGTCGGTGATTTCACGGACAGGTCAGGGCCGAAACTGCGGACTGTCTGCTCCGACGTTCAGCCGGCGAGGAGCGCGTCGAGCGCCGGCTCGATTCCGCCCGGGGTGAGCGAGCTGATCGCGACCAGCTTCAGCGACCGGTCGGTGCGACCGACGGCGAACGACGGCGTCTGCTGGATCCCGGCAGCGAGCCTCGAGGCGCCCGCAAGCTGCTTCTCGACGCCGACCGAGCTCATCGCCGCGAGCATCCGCGCGACGCTCAGCCCCTTCACGCTGCTTCCGATCGAGCGCAGGAAGCCGTCCTTGACCCACCCCGAGCCCTCGGTCCCCTGATTGAGATAGAGGAGCTCTTCAACGTCCCAGAAGTGGTTCTGCTGCCCCGCTGCAAGTGCGGCGCGGAAGGCCTTCACCGAGTCCGGCCCGAGAGTGGTCATGCCGACGAAGACGATGCGGACCCTGCCCGGACGCACGTACTTCCGGACGATCTCCGGCATCGTGCCGCGCGCCCAGCGCGCACAGAAGGGGCATTGCAGGTCGGCGAACTCGACGAGTGTGACGGGCGCCGAGGCTCTCCCGAGCGCGACGCCGTGCTGCGGGATGCCGTGCAGGAGCGCCGCCACCTGCGCGGCGCCCCGAGGAGCGGCGGCGCGGGCGGGCGGCGCTCCGAGGCCGAGCCCGACGGCACCGACGATGGCTGCGACGGCGAGCAGCCGCTCAGCCGGCATCGTGCGTCGCGAGCGTCTCGATGCCGAGGTACCGCTGCTGCATCTCGGGATCCGTCGAGAGCTGCTCGCCGGTCGTCTCGAGCACGATCTGGCCGCCGACCATGACGAGCTGGCGGCTTGCGAGCGCGGTTGCAACGGCGAGCTTCTGCTCGATGACGAGGATGCTCAGCCCGCGTTCGGCGAGACGTAGGAAGACCTCGACCAGATGGTCGACGATCGTCGGCGCGAGGCCCTCGGAGGGCTCGTCCATGATCAACAGCGTCGGGTTCGTCAGCAGCGCCCTCGCGATCGCGAGCATCTGCTGCTCGCCACCCGACAGCTCGGCGCCGCCGTGGCGCCGCCGCTCGGAGAGCTGCGGGAAGAGCTCGTACACCTGGTTCGCGCCCCAGGGACCACGGCCGCGCCGCTTCCTGAGCATGCGCAGGTGCTCGTCGACGGTGAGCGAGGGGAAGAGTCGCCGGCCCTGGGGGACGTAGCCGATTCCCGCGGAGGCGATCGCCTCCGGCGAGCGGCCGACGAGCTCCTGGCCGAGAAAGCGGATGGATCCCTGCAGCGACCCGCGCATGGACGGCATCAAGCCCATGATCGCCGTGCAGAACGTCGTCTTCCCCATCCCGTTGCGACCGACGACGGCGACGGTCTCGTTCTCCATCTCGAGGTTGATTCCCTGGAGGATGTGGGCCGACTCGTAGTACGCGTCGAGATCTTCGATGACGAGGACGGGGTCGCTCACGGCTCGGCGCTCGCGGGAACGTGCTCGCCGAGGTACAGCTTGCGGACGAGCTCATTCCTCCGGATCTCGTCCGTCGTCCCTTCGACGATGGCGCGCCCGTCGTGCAGCATCGTCACTCTCTCGGCGACGCGCAGGGCGACGTCCATGTCGTGCTCGATCACGAGCAGCGTGATCGAGCGGTCGAGTCGCATCAGCAGCTCGGCGAGCAGCTGGCGCTCGCCGCGGGAGAGCCCGGAGGCGGGCTCGTCGAGCATCAGGACGCGGGGCTTCACCGCCAGCGCCATCGCCAGCGCGAGCTGCCTCAGGTCGCCGTGTGAGAGCGAGCCGACGAGCTCGTCCAGCCTGCGGTCGAGCGCCACCGAGTGCGCCGCCTCGCGCGCCCGCTCGCGCATCTCCCGGTCGGCGCGGGAGTTGAACGGGCGTTGATGGCCTCCCTCGATGCCCAGGATCGCGAGATAGAGGCTGTCCTCCACCGAGAGTCCCCGGAGCGGTCTGGCCTGCTGATACGTCCGGGCGAGCCCGAGCCGCGCACGGTGTCGCGCGGGGAGATGGGTCACGTCCTGGCCGAACAGCTCGACCCTCCCCGACGTGGCCGTCAGATCGCCGGCGATGACATTGAACAGCGTCGTCTTCCCGGCGCCGTTCGGGCCGAGGATTGCGCGCCGCTCGCCGGGGAAGATCTCGAGGTCGATGTCGCGGACGGCCTCGAGTCCGCCGAAGCGCCGGCCGACCCCCCGCAAGCGGAGGATCGGCTCGGCGTTCGAGGCAGGCGGCACGGGGTCGGTGGCGACTGCCGTCATCCGTCCCTAGCTACTTGATGACCCCGTTGACGACCGGGATCTCCTTCCCGGTCCACGGAAGCTTCTTGTGGACGCAAGTCGGGAACGAGCGGCCCGGCGAGGGCGTTGCGTGGCTGAAGACGCCGCCGAACGTCTGGTTCACGTTCGGCACCATCGCCACGGTCTTGATGGCCAGCTGGTTCTTGCTGTTCTTGTAAAGCTGGTCGAGATAGACGTTCTCGATCGCGTTTCGGTTCGCGTCGAGCGACATTGTGCTGTACGCGGTGGTGAAGTGCACCTTGGCAAGCGCCGCCTTCAGGGCGCTCTCGTTGTTCGAGAGGTCACCGTGAACGGCCTGCAGACCCTTGATCAGCCCTTCCGTGTTGCTGTAGTAGTCGTAGACGAAGATGCTCGCCTGCTGACCCACGCTGGAGCCGAACTTCGGGATCGTCTTGAAGGTGCTCGTGATGACGTTGTTGTAGTGGAGCGCCGCCGGCGTCTTCAGGTCGCCGGCTTCCTCGCCGCCGCCGACATACGTGCCGGCGACGTCGTTGCTCAGTGCCTGGAACTCGCCCGGCGTTCCCCAGAACAGGTTGCCGACCGTCTCGCTCGACTTGATCGGGCCCTTGGCCGTCTCGTACGCTTTCAGCGCCGAGAGCAGGCCGGACCCGCCGACGGCCCAGAAGATGCCGTTTGTGTCAGTCGCGCTCGTGCCCAGCGTCGGAAGCTGCTGGACGTAGGAGGAGTAATCGGTCGTGTTCAGAGGCGGGAACACCCGCTTTGTGATGTTGCCGCCGGCCGCGCAGAAGTCTGCGATGAAGCCGGCCGTCGAAGTCCACGCGAAGCTGTAGTCGTCGGAGATGACCGCGGCGTTCTTCCAGCCCAGCTTCCGGACCGCGAAGTCGCCGAGCCCGGCGTTCCACATCGCACCGTCGCCGTTGAAGCGGAAGAAGTTCGGTGCCTGCACCTTGAGCGTCGTGTCCTGCGCGCCCGCGGCGCCGTCCACGAACGTCCACTGCTGGTGCGCCTTCGCGTAGTTCGCGACGGCGATCGACTCGTCACCCGACAGCGGCCCGATCATGATCTGCGCGCCCAGCTGCTCCATCAGCCGGCGTGTCTGTGTGATCGCCATGGTCGCCGTGTCGTTCGAGCAGCCGAACCCGACGATCTCGATCGGATGCCCGGAGATCGAGCCGCCCACCATCCCGGCGGACGGGTTGTTGGGATCCTTCGCCTTCGCCCCCGTGAACTCCACGAACGCGGCGATCGATCCGGCGAGGTCCTGGTTGTAGAACGCGCCGAAGTCGCCCTGGCAGTCGGACAGGATGCCGATCTTGATCGGCGTTGCGGAGGCGCCGGACTTGCTGCCGCCGGCCGCCAACGCGCTCGAGGCGACCACGGCAGCGACGCCAATCACAACCAGGGCGCCCACGATCGCACCAAGGCGTCCCCTGCCGGCGGAGCGACCCTTCCTGATGAAGCGATCCATGCTCCTCCCCTTCCTTATTGGTGCCGTCCGGAGGTACGTTCCCCGGCTCGGCGGTCACGGGTGCCCGGCGTCCCGCGACTCGGCTCCGGCCGCACGCGGTTCGCGCGAACGACTCGGCACTCGGACATACGGGCCATAGCGCAATACCTTGTCGCCCCCCGCCGCCGGCTCCATCAGCGGCTGCCACGATGGGCACGCGGCTAAGTACGCACCCAGTCCGCAGGACGTCGTTTCAGGCCGGGTGCCTCCGGGCCTTTCGTATTTCCCCACACGAGCATCCGCGCTTTTTCCGATGGAGCAGGCACCGCGGAGGTCGGACTCTTCGATGGTGGCCTTCGTGACGCCGATGCCGCCGCCGAACGACGGTCGTACGCTGCGGCTGAGCACCCGCCTGAAGTCGCTCCTCGTCGGGAGCGGATCGCGAAGCGCGATCATCGGCCGGACGTCCCTGCTGCTCGCGCTCCTCTTCGTGCTCGTGTGGGTGCTGTTCATCGCGGCGCCGGCGCCGGTGTCGGGAGCAGGGAACTGGCGCTCGACCACGTTCGGCTCGGCCGTGGACGACCCGACCGACTTCCTGAAGACGTTGCTCGACACGCTGACCTACGCGGGGCTGCTGTTCGTCGTCGCGAGCGGGTTCACGCTCGTCTTCGGCCTGATGCGTGTTGTCAACATGGCGCACGGCTCGTTCTTCCTGCTGGCCGGCTACATCGGCGTCCGCCTGCAGAAGGACTACACGCACGCCGGCGTGTTCGGATTGTCGAGCTCGCAGGTGTCCCTGTGGAAGGAATGGGTCCTCCCGCTCGTGATCGCCGTGCTCGTCGTCGCCGGCGTCGGGCTGATCGTCCAGCAGCTGCTCCTCCGCTGGAACCAGGGGCAGGAGCTACGGCAGGCGCTGATCACGATCGCGCTGTCGCTGATCGCGGCCGACCAGATCATTGCGCACTTCGTGCGGGGCGGTGCCGAGAGCATGGCCTGGCCGAACGTCCTCGGCCCCGACAAGCAGCTCACGGTCGGCGCCGTCTCGTACCCCTGGAGCCGCATCTTCATGCTGCTGCTCGCGCTCGGGATCGGCCTCGGGCTGTTTCTGTGGCTGCACGAGACGCGGACGGGAACCGTCATTCGCGCGGGCGTCGACGACCGGCACATGGTGCGTGCGCTCGGGATCCGCATCGAGCGCGTCTTCGCGATCGCGTTCGTCGTGGGCGCCGCCCTGGCTGCGCTGGGCGGCGTGATCGGCGCCTCGTTCGCCGCCGTCGACTCGGGCGTCGACGGGCAGTGGCTGCTCAACTCCCTCGTCGTGGTGATCATCGGCGGGTTGGGCTCGCTCGGTGGCGCCGCCGTCGGCGCGCTCCTGTACGCGGCGATCAGCAACTTCGCAGCCGTGTACGTGCCGACGACGAGCTCGAACTGTTGCACCGAGTACTCGATCATCCTCACGTTCGCCCTGCTCGTCGTCGTGCTCGCGATCCGCCCCTACGGGTTGTTCGGTAAGCCGGGATGAGAACGTCCCAACTACCGCGTCCGTCGCTCGACCGCTCGATCGGCATGGTGGTGCTCGTCGTCCTCGCGGCCGGGCCGCTGATCTTCAACCCCTTCTGGGTGAGCTTCATCCTCACTCAGGTTTTCTGGTACGCGATCGCAGCCGCGAGCCTGATCTTCCTTTACGCGTACGGCGGTATGGTCTCGCTCGCGCAGGCGTCGATCGCCGGCATCGCCGGCTTCGTGCTCGGGAACGCCGTCACGAACGGCGAGACGAAGGGACTCAACCTCGGGCTCAGCCCGTGGATCGGATTCATCGCCGGGATCGTGATCGCGACGCTCGTCGCAGTCGTGATCGGCGCGGTCGCGAGCCGCTCAACCGGCATCTACTTCCTGATGCTGACCCTGAGCGTCGCAGTCATGGTCAACTACTTCTTCGGCCAGGTCACGGTCGTATCCGGCTTCGGCGGCATCGGCGACATTCAGAATCACACGCCGTTCGGCCGCCCCGACATTCATCCGAACCGTCTGTACTACATCGCGCTCGTGTGCACCGTCGGCGCCTACTTCCTCCTACGGTTTCTCCTCCGCACGCCGTTCGGGCTCGCGCTCCAGGGGATCCGCGACGATCCGGTGCGCATGTCGTCACTCGGCTACAACGTCGCGCTGCACCGAACGCTCGCCTTCGGACTCGCCGGGTTCGTCACCTCGTTCTCCGGTGTCCTGTTCGTCTGGTGGAACAACCAGATCTCGCCCAGCTCGATCGACATCACCTCTGCGCTGAACCTCCTCGTGATCGCGGTCATCGGTGGCCTTCACCGGCTCGAAGGCGCCTGGGTCGGTGCCTTCGTCTTCGTGATCGTCAGCGACTACGCGCAGAGTGTCGGCTTCCTGCATTTCATGGGCCTGACGCAGACGAGGTTCGAGACCCTGATCGGGCTCGTGTTCCTCGCGATCGTGCTGCTGTCGCCCAACGGACTGCTGGGAGTCTGGGAATGGAGCCGGGCAGCCCTCACACGCGTGAACCGGCGGGCGCGGGGGCCGAGGGAGGAGCCGCCGCAGGCGTCGCCGGCATAACGCCGCGACGCGGAAAGGAGCTTCCATGAATCCGATCGGTGTTTGCACCTGGCTCTGGGTCTCGCCGTTCACCGACGAGGACGCTACGCTCGCCGGGCACGCAAAGGAGCTCGGAGCAGACGTGCTCGAGCTCTGCATCGAGGACACGAGCCGCGTCACGGGCGACGCCGTCCGGGCGGCGGCCGAGGGGATCGACATCGCCTTCTCGGTCTGCGGTGCGTTCGGTCCGGAGCGCGACCTCTCGCACGAGGACCCGCGGTACCGGCGCCTCGGCATCGACTACCTCGAGTTCCTCGTCGACCTCGCCGCCGCGATCGGGGCGCCGAACGTCGTCGGGCCGATGTACTCGGCCGTCGGCAAGGCGCGGATGCTCACCGCCGACGAGCGCGAGCAGCAGCGCGTCTGGGCGATAGAGAGCCTGCGTGAGGCGGCGGAGTATGCGGGCGAGCGGGGCGTCCGCCTTGCCGTCGAGCCCCTCAACCGCTTCGAGACCGACCTGGTGAACACCGCCGAGCAGGCGCTGGAGCTCTGCGACCGGATCGGTCGCGACAACGTCGGCCTCCTGCTCGACACGTTCCACATGAACATCGAGGAAAAGTCCGTCGCCGGCGCCATCCGGCTCGCCGGAGACAGGCTGTTCCACGTCCACAGCTGCGAGAACGACCGCGGTACGCCCGGCACCGGCCACGTCGCGTGGCCCGAGGTGTTCCGCGCACTCCACGACATCGGCTACGAGGGACAGCTCGTGATGGAGTCGTTCACGCCGGCTGTGCAGGAGATCGCGAAGGCGGTCTCGATGTGGCGTCCGCTCGACGCGACGGGCGACGAGTTCGCGCGCAAAGGCCTCGGCTTCGTCCGGGCCGGAGTCCGCGCCGCCGCCCCCGACCCGGCGGTCTCCTGACCGAAAGGAGCGAGACATGGCACGTCCCGTAACACTGTTCACTGGCCAGTGGGCCGATCTGCCGCTCGAGGAGCTCGCGGAGAAGGCCGGCGGCTGGGGCTTCGACGGCCTCGAGCTTGCCTGCTGGGGAGACCATTTCGAGGTCGGCCGTGCGCTCGCCGAGCCGGGCTACTGCGCGGAGAAGCATGCACTGCTCGAGCGGCACGGGCTCCGGTGCTGGACGCTCGGCGCCCACCTCGTCGGCCAGGCGGTGTGCGACCGTATCGACGGGAGGCACCAGGGCACGCTCTCGCCGGAGATCTGGGGCGACGGCGACCCGGAGGGCGTCCGGAGGCGGGCGGCCGAGGAGCTGAAGGACACGGCCCGCGCCGCCGCAGCCATGGGCGTCACGACGGTCACCGGGTTCACCGGCTCGCCCGTATGGCATCTCCTCTACTCGTTCCCCCCGAACGACTTCGACGAGATCGAGCGCGGCTACGAGGAGGTCGCCGAGCGGTTCGGCCCGATCCTGGACGTGTTCGACCACGAGGGCGTGCGGTTCGCGCTCGAGGTGCACCCGACCGAGATCGCCTACGACTTCGTCACGACCCGGAGGCTGCTCGAGGCGCTCGACCGCCGCGAGGCGTTCGGGATCAACCTCGATCCGAGCCACTTCGCGCACCAGTTCCTCGACGCCGCCGAGTTCGCGATCGAGTTCGCGGACCGGATCTACCACGTCCACGTCAAGGACTCGAAGAAGACGCTCGACGGCCGCAAGAGCATTCTCGGCGGCCATCTGAACTTCGGCCAGCGCGATCGCGGCTGGGACTTCGTCTCGCCGGGCCACGGCGACGTCGACTTCGAGGCGCTCTTCCGCGCGCTCAACGCGATCGGATACACAGGGCCGCTCTCGATCGAGTGGGAGGACTCCGGCATGGACCGTGAGTGGGGCGCACAGGACGCGATCGCCTTCGTGCGTCGCACGGACTTCGCTCCCTCCGCTGTCGTGTTCGACAAGGCGATGCAAAGGAGCACGTGATGGCCGGCAAGGAAGGAGCAAAGAGCGGCATCGGAGCCGGCCCGGAGATCGCCGCCGCCGCCGATCTCCGCGAGATCGGCGTCGGCATGCTCGGCTACGCGTTCATGGGCAAGGCGCACACGAACGCGTACCGGACGCTCGCGTACATGACGTGGCCGCCGCCCTTCGTGCCGAAGCTCGTCTCGATCGCGGGCCGGAATGCGGATGCGGTCGGGGCCGCGGCGCGGCGGTACGGCTACGAGAGCTGGACCACCGACTGGCACGAGCTCGTCGCCGACCCCCGCATCGGCCTCTTCGACAACAACGGCCCGAACAACGTGCACGCAGAGCCGACGATCGCTGCCGCCCGGAATGGGAAGCACGTCTTCTGCGAGAAGCCGCTCGGCCGCACGGCGGACGAGAGCTTCGAGATCTGGCAGGAGGTGGCGGCCGCGGGCGTGAAGCACATGTGCGCCTTCAACTACCGCTTCGTGCCGGCGATACGGTTGGCGCGCGAGATGATCGAGGCGGGCGAGCTCGGAGAGATCCGGCACTTCCGCGGCCGCTACCTGCAGGACTGGGGCGACGACCCGACGCTCGACACCTGGCGATTCCATTCCGACGAATCCGGCTCGGGCTCGCTCGGCGATCTCGGCGCGCACGTCGTCGATCTCGCCCGCTTCCTCGTGGGCGAGGTCACCTCCGTCGCGTCGGTCGTCTCCACGTTCATCCCGGGCCGGCAGGTCGACGATGCGATCGAGGCCGCGGCCGAGTTCGACGTCGGCGCGGTCGGCACGATCGAGGCGACCCGGCTCGCGCTCGGGCACAGCAACGGGCTGCAGTGGGAGATCAACGGCAGCAAGG
>Ga0187779_10000671_pt1 | contig 22782 bp, 20 predicted proteins | sample 1015_Q2_SP10_10__FD_132435 | JGI IMG/M metagenome (GOLD analysis project Ga0187779, IMG submission 132435) | Tropical peat soil microbial communities from peatlands in Department of Meta, Colombia - 1015_Q2_SP10_10_MG | ecosystem: Environmental > Terrestrial > Soil > Wetlands > Peat | place... | reverse complement strand
GCGCGCGACCTCGCATGAATGATCAAGACCACCCGCGGATGTTGTTGCAACGGTCGTCCTCAACTCTCGGTTTTCTCGCCGAGACGCTGACCGGTCTTTCCAAGTCGCCGAAAGAATTATTGTGCAAGTTTTTCTACGACGATCGCGGCGCAAAGCTGTTCCAAAAAATTTGCGAACTGCCGGAATATTACATCACCCGAACCGAACTGGGCATTCTGCGTTTGCGCGGCGCCGAAGTAGCCGCCGCTCTCGGCCCGGACATTGAATTGATCGGGCTCGGAACCGGTGCCGGAACAAAAACTAAAATTCTTCTCGAAGAGCTGCGCGATCCGTCGGTTTATATTCCGATCGATATCTCGCAGGAGCAATTGCAGTGGTCGACGAGGCGCTTTCGCCAGTTGTTTCCGAAGTTGGAAATTTTGCCGATTGCTGCCGATTATCTCGCGCCATTCGAGCTGCCGCTGCCTCGAAAGCCATCTTTACGCAGCATTGTTTACTTTCCCGGTTCGACGATCGGCAACTTTGAGCCGGTTGCCGCCGTCAGATTTTTGCGCCGCCTCTTCGATCTTTGCGGCGTGGACGGGGGGCTGCTGATCGGAGTCGATTTGCAGAAAAACCCCGCCGTCATCGAAGCTGCCTACAACGACAGCCGCGGAATAACGGCCGACTTCAATTTGAATTTACTTGTTCGGGCAAATCACGAACTTGGGGCCAACTTCGATCTTAACAATTGGCGTCATCGGGCCATTTACAATCAAAGTCATGGTCGAGTTGAGATGTATCTTATCAGTCAAATCGAACAATGGGTTCGGATCGACGATCGAGAATTTCATTTTTTGGCAAATGAAAAAGTGCTGACTGAGTATTCTTACAAATATACCCCGGAAGGGTTCGCCGCGCTGGCAGGCCAGGCTGGATTTCGTTTCGAACAATTGTGGACAGACGACGCGCGGCTGTTTGGTGTTTTTTATTTCAGCGTGGCAAACTAGCTGCGCGTGAGCGCATTGATTGAACTAACCGGCATCGCCAAACATTATGGCGAGTTGTCCGCGCTTCATGCAACGAATCTTTCGGTTGAGCGCGGACAGACGACCGTTTTGATTGGGCCCAGCGGATGCGGCAAATCGACGTTGCTGCGTTTGATTGTCGGACTCGTTAGGCCAGACGAAGGGAAAATCATGTTCGACGGCACGCTGATAGCCCCGGACAAGATCGACAGCTTTCGGCGCCGTCTTGGTTATGTGATTCAGGAAGGCGGCTTGTTCCCGCACCTGACCGCGCGCGCGAACATCCTGCTAATGGCGCAGCACCTTGGGAAATCGAACAACGAAATGAAGCCGAGATTGTCCGAATTGTGCGAACTGACGCGCTTTTCGGAACACCTGCTCGCCCGGTATCCGATCGAACTTTCCGGCGGCCAACGGCAGCGCGTCAGCCTAATGCGAGCCCTGATGCTTTCGCCTGAGGCCTTGTTGCTGGACGAACCACTTGGCGCACTCGATCCGCTCGTCCGTGCTTCGTTACAAAAGGATTTGAGAGAAATTTTTGCACGCTTAAAACAGACGGCACTCCTGGTTACTCACGACCTGGCCGAAGCGGCCTATCTGGGCGACCGGATCGTCCTGATGAACGAAGGTCGGATTGTTCAGCAGGGTTCTATTGGCGATCTGAGAGACAAACCGGCCAATAGTTTTGTCTCCGACTTCATCAACGCGCAGCGGACGGTCAATCTTACGTGAAGACGATCTGTCTCCTTTCGTTCCTGTTCGCGATCCCAACTTTCGCGAAGGAGTCGGTTATCATCGGTTCGAAAAAATTTACCGAATCCTATGTGTTGGCGGAAGTCGCCCAGCGAACATTGAATGACGCAGGTATTTCCGCTGAACACCGGCAAGGCATGGGCGGGACGATTATTTTGTGGGAAGCTTTGCGCGGGGGGCAGATCGATGTCTACCCGGAATATACCGGCACGATCACACAGGAGATTCTCAAACGCAGCGATTCGTTGACATTCGAACAGGTTGCGAATGCGCTCGGCAAACTCGGGATCGGAATGACTGAGCCACTCGGCTTTAACAATACTTATGCGCTGGTGATGCGTGCCGCCCAAGCCGACAAACTTGGGATTCATTCGATCGGCGATTTGCAAAAGCACCCAGAGCTGAAAATCGGGCTCACTCACGAATTTCTGGATCGACAGGACGGTTGGAGGCCGCTGGCGGCAGAATATCAATTGGATTCGCGAAATGTGATTGGAATCGACCATGCGCTCGGATACGCGGCGCTGACGCGTGGGGAAATTGACGTGAAGGACGCATATTCCACCGACGCGAAAATTGCTGAATACAATCTCGTTTCGTTGCAGGACGATCGACGGTTCTTTCCACAATACAAAGCGGTGTTCTTGTTTCGCCTGGCAATGCCAAGCCCGGCTATTGAAGCGTTGCGAAAACTCGAAGGCACAATCGATGAGCGGAAAATAATCCGGCTCAATGCAGAGGCAGAACGAACGAAGAATTATGCCGAGGCCGCCAATCTGTATTTTGAAGCGGACACTCGCTCAACCGCGGCAAGTTCGACGGCCTTAGGCAGTCAAACTACCAGGCGCATGTTTGACGAAAGTTTCATGCATAAACTTGCGCGGTGGACGGGGCGCCACTTGGAATTGGCCGGATTTTCGCTGCTGCTTTCTGTGATTGTCGGAATTCCGCTCGGCATTCTTGCCAGTCGTGGCGGCGCGACCGGTCACATAATCCTTGGCTTTGCGGGAATTGTGCAAACGATTCCGTCGCTTGCTCTTCTCGCGTTACTGGTGCCGCTGCCCTTATTTGGAATCAGCGCGCGAACTGCGATTGCCGCGCTTTTTCTCTACGGATTGCTACCGATCGTTCGCAGTACCGCCACTGGTCTGCAGGACATCGCGCCACCAGTCCGCGATTCTGCCATCGCGCTCGGTCTCGAGCCGGGGGCGAGGCTTCGCAAAATTTACCTGCCGATTGCATCACGCTCAATCCTCGGCGGAATTAAAACGAGCGCGGTAATTAACATCGGCACGGCCACGCTGGCTGCATTAATCGGCGCGGGGGGACTCGGCGAACCCATTTTGAGCGGATTGAACTTGAACGATCATGTCACGATTTTGCAAGGTGCAATTCCGGCGGCGATTCTCGCATTGCTCGTGCAGTGGTCGTTCGACCTGCTCGATCATGTTTTGATTCCGAAAGGTCTGCGGCTATAGGATCGACAATGGCAATCGCATCAATCAATCCCACAACCGGCGAAAAGCTGAGGGAATTTGAGGCGTTAACTGCACCGGAGATCGAGAGAAAAATCGCAGTCGCAGAACAGGCATTTAAGCATTACCGGCGACAGCCGTTTCCAAAGCGGGCCCAACTACTGGCGATGGCGGCGAGATTGCTCGAAGAAGAGAAAGAGAAACTCGGACGGATCATCACGCTCGAAATGGGAAAACTTTTCCGGACGGCAATCGACGAAATCGAAAGATGCGCCCGAGGTTGTCGCTACTACGCGGAAAATGCGGAACGATTTTTGGAAGACGAACCAGCCCAAACCACGGCGGCGCAAAGCTACGTCCATTATGAGCCGCTCGGGGCAATTCTGGCAGTCATGCCGTGGAATTTTCCATTTTGGCAGGTTTTCCGATTCGCGGCTCCGGCGCTAATGGCGGGCAACGTCGGTTTGCTCAAACATGCTGCCAATGTTCCGCAATGCGCGCTGGCGATTGAAGAGATTTTTTGTCGCGCCGGTTTCGATCAGGGCGTGTTTCAAAACTTACTGATCGAAGCCGATCAGGTTGAGCAGCTAATCGCCGATCCGCGGGTCAAAGCGGTGACGCTTACCGGCAGCGACAAGGCGGGAAGCGCGGTCGCGAGCGCAGCCGGGCGCGAAATCAAAAAATCTGTGCTCGAGTTAGGGGGCAGCGACGCCTTCATCGTCATGCCGAGCGCCGATTTTAACAATGCGGTCGCCACGGCGGTGAAGGCCCGGACGGTCAATAGCGGCCAATCCTGCATCGCAGCCAAACGATTTTTTATCGCAGATCCACTCTACGACAGGTTCGTTGCGGAGTTCGTCGAGCGAATGCGTGCGCTGAAAGTTGGCGACCCTTTTGATGAAACGACGGAAATCGGGCCACTTGCCACCGAACAGATTTTGAATGGCGTTGACGAACAAGTTCAAAAGTCCATCGCCGTTGGCGCCAGACTGTTGACCGGCGGAAATCGTATCCACGGTCCGGGATTTTTTTACGAACCAACTGTCCTGGTTGACGTCCCAAAGAGCGCGCCAGCATTTCGCGAGGAGGTTTTTGGTCCGGTTGCGGCACTCTTTCGTATCCGCGACGCGGAGGAGGCAATCGAACAGGCGAACGACAGCGCCTTCGGGCTGGGCGCGAGCGCATGGACTAACGATCCGGGCGAAAGGGAACTGTTCACATCAGAATTAGAATCCGGAATGGTTTTTATCAATGCAATGGTCGCTTCTGATCCGCGCGTTCCATTTGGCGGAGCGAAACGGTCAGGCTTCGGCCGCGAACTTGGTGCGCACGGCATTCGTGAATTCACCAACATAAAAACAATCTGGATTTCCTAGCGCATTTTCATTGCGCCGCTGAAATTTCCTGAAGGGGCCGCCGTTCCTACCACCAGCGCAATTGCTCGTTAGGCCTTCGAAAAGCCGCGGTTGAAAGAGTTGGCCGCGCCGTCAGGCCAAATCGGCGGCAGCTGACCTTGAAGAGATTGGCGATTTGCTCGGCAAAAATTCCCTGGCCAGTCATTCGGGCGTGCCATTCGGAATTATTCAATTTCCCGTTGCCGCGCAAATCCCGAAGTCGTCCGAGAATTTTTTCTTTGCGTTCGCGAAAGTGTTCGGCAAGCCAGTTCTCGAACAACGGAGCGACCGTCCACGGCAGCCGCACGATTGTGTAACCAGCAAATTGCGCCCCAGCCCTGGCACATGCTTCGACAATGCTCGGAATTTCGTGATCGGTTAGGCCGGGAATGATCGGAGCGACCATTACGCCGACCGGAATTCCGGCGGAGCGCAACTGCGCGATCGTGTCCAGCCGCGCTCGCGGTGGCGACGTTCGAGGCTCGAGCAGTCGTTGTAACTTCGAATCGAGCGAGGTGACCGAGATGTTGATCGCGCAGGCGTCATGTTTTGCGAGTTCGCGCAGAAGATCAACATCGCGCGCAACCAGCCGGTTTTTTGTAATGATCGCGACCGGATTTAGAAATCGCGCCAGAACTTCAAGACAACCGCGCGTAATCAGCAATTTCGTCTCGATTGGTTGATAAGGATCGGTTACGCCGCTCATCACCAACACCTGCGGCTTCCAACGCGGCGATTCCAGTTCGGCCTCCAGCAGTTTAGGCGCGTTCATTTTGATCATGATCTTGCTTTCGAAATCCAGACCGGCGGAAAAGCCGAGGTACTCGTGGGTTGGCCGCGCATAACAATAAATGCAGCCGTGCTCGCAACCGCGATACGGATTAATGCTGGTCTCGAAACCAACATCCGGGCTGGTGTTGCGCGTGATCAGCGATTTCGTGTCGTCACGGAAATATTGCGTTGGGCGCGGCGGCCGCTCTTCCCGATTGCCGGGGTCGAAGTCAATTACATCCGTATCGGTCAAATCAATGTGAAGTTTTTCGAAGCGATTAGCCGGACTCCACGATGCACCCCGGCCGTGGATCGGTTCACTACTTTGCGGGGCTTCATTGACGATCGGCACGAATCTTCGTTTCGCCATTGGAGTAAGTTCACATGAACATAGACACCTGTCGAGCTGTGAATCGTAGCTGCGGTCGCCATTGGCAACTACGACGCCCTGGTTTGCTCAACGTCAGCGTCGTGGCACACTTCCCGCGACCGCTGTTCACGGAGGGGTGGCAGAGCGGTTGATCGCGCCGGTCTTGAAAACCGGAAGGCCGAAAGGCCTCGTGAGTTCGAATCTCACCCCCTCCGCCAGCTTAGTTGTTCGACGTTAGATGCTCTACCTTCGCTGTTTTCAGGAGCCAACGAACAACCACCAGCGCGCAGACGATTCCGAGGACCGCCGCGCAAACAACGTCGGACAAGTAATGCGCTGCGACATACATTCGTGAAAACCCGATCAAGATTGGTATCGCCATGCAGGCGAGACCAATCCGGCGCCTGACAAAGAGCAAAACGCCGAAAAATCCGGTCGATGCGGCAACATGCCCGGATGGAAACGCATGATACTTGGAACTGAAATGAACACCGCTCCAAGCCTGTTCAGTTTTCACCGACGGCCGCGCGCGACCTGTGGTCATTTTCAGTACCCGCCCAGTCAGCCCGGCAATTGATAACGCGATCAGCATGCACACAAAAACACGGGTCCATTTTTTATTGCCGCGCCACCAGGCGACAGCCGCTAGAATCAGACCGAGCACAAAATGCTCGGGCCAGTCACCGATCTTGCTCACGTCCTGCATGAAATTTCGGAGCGCACGCGATTGATGCGCTGCAATGAACCGCTGGACCGAGTCATCAAAATAAAACGCCACCCCGATTAGAACCGCAACAACCAGGATGGCAATCGACCAGAAAAAAAGGCGGCGACGATTCACAAATAATGTTCCCGTCAGATTTTGTGGACGCTATTTTGGGCTCGCCCTTGAAATCAATCAATTACGCATTGTTTTTTCTCGGCTGCATTGTTTTCCATTCGATTGGCACCTGGAGCTTGCCGCTGATCGATCGAGACGAGCCGCGCTTTGCCGAAGCGTCGCGCGAAATGATCGAGCGCGGCGATTACGTCGTTCCGTATTTCAATAACCAGCTTCGTCTCGACAAGCCGCCGTTCGCCTATTGGGCGCAGGTGACGAGTTATCGATTCTTCGGCGAGAACGATTTCGCAGCGCGTTTGCCGTCGGCAATTGCAGCGGCACTCGTCGCATTAACAATTTTTATCTGGGGATCACGTCTTCCCGTCGCTTCGGCATCACAGGCGACCATTGGTGATAATCGGGTTGGATTTTGGGCAGCCGTCATTTTCACGCTCTCGCTCCAGACATTTCTCCACGCAAAAGCCGCGGTTGCGGACATGTGGCTCATTTTGTTTGTAACAATTGCGCATTGGAGCGGATTTGAATTGCTGCGTTCGTCAATAAATCAAGCTTCGAAGCTTAAAGATCGAACGTTCGTTTGGTGGTTCTCGTTTTATCTCGCTCTCGCGCTTGGGTTTTTGGCGAAAGGCCCAATCGCCTGGACGCCGCTTCTGACCGTCGCGGCCATCAAGGTGTTTATTCCCGAGCCGCATTTGACGCGACGCTTCAAGTTCGTCCGCGGAATTCTGCTAATGATTGCAATCGTCTCACTTTGGGGAGTGCCTGCACTCATTCGGACGCATGGCGAGTTTTTCGCCATCGGAATTGGCCGGCACGTGATCGGCCGATCGTTCGGTGCCATGGAAGGCCATGGCTCCAATTCATTGGGCATTTATCTGCTTTTGGTTCCATTTTATTTCGTCACCGTCTTCGCCAGCTTTTTTCCATGGTCGATCAAGCTGCCGGAACTCGTCCGGCGCATTCGGCAAAATCGTGATGAGACAGACGATTATCTAATCCTCGGCGCCGCGATCGTTTTCGTCATTTTCTCGCTGGTCAAAACAAAGCTGCCGCACTACACACTGCCTGCATTTCCGTTGATTGCGCTCCTGGTTGCGCGTCATTGCTGTGGAAACGGGCAATTTTTCAAGCGGTGCGCCGTTGTCGCCGTCTGCGCTTATTTTACAATTGCCCTCGTCGTCCCACTGTTCGTGGCCAAATTCTTTCCGGCGCACGAATTGTTCACGCGCTCGCACGATTACCTGCGACCGGAAATGGAATTCGGAGCGGTTGATTACCAGGAGCCTAGTCTGGTCTGGTATTTTCGTTCGCGCGCACATGGCTTCTTCACTCCGTTGAACAGAAAAAATGCAACGGACTTTATGTCTGGAACCGGGCCACGATTTATCATTGTGCCGACTCAGCTTGCTGGTGAAATTCTCCGGGATCCGGAGTCGACTTGGAAAACCTTTTCAACCAATGGTTTCAATGTTGCCAAGGGCAGACAGGTCGATCTTACGCTTGTTTTGAAGCCGGAGTAATTGAACTTAGCGGCTGAATGATCACTTTTCTGGATGGCAAACTGGTTGCCGCATTGCCAACGCAAGCAATCGTCGATGTGGGAGGCGTTGGTTACGAAGTTTTCATCCCGCTTTCGAGCTATGACAAACTTCCGCCGGTTGGCCAATCGATTCGCATTCTGACCCATCTCGTCGTTCGTGAAGACGCACACGTGCTTTACGGGTTCATGACGCCGGGCGAGCGCGATTTGTTTCGATTGCTGGTCAACAACGTGAGCGGAATCGGACCGAAGCTGGCCCTCGCAGTTTTGAGCGGAATGAGCGTAAACAATTTTAAGCGCGCAGTCGTAAATTCCGACATTGCTGAGATCTCGAAAATCAGCGGACTCGGAAAAAAGACGGCGGAACGAATTATTCTTGAACTAAAAGACAAACTTGGGGTTGCCGCGGCATGGGAAGCGGCCAGCGCCACCCACGCGCCAACGCCGGAACAGGAACAGGCAAATGAGGCGGTGCTGGCGCTGATCGCGCTCGGCTACAAACAGGTCGATGCGCATAAAGCCGTGCGCGATTTCCAAGCGCAAGGCGAAACAAAGCCGGCCGAGGAACTGGTTAAGCTGGCGCTAAAGAAAATGGCGGCCGGTAGATAAGCGGCGAACGTCGAACATCGAATGTCAAAGTCAGAACGCTGCATTCAGCATTGGACGTTGGGCATTGAGCGTTGGACGTTTTCTTGCTAATGGTCGTGCAAGAAAACAAGATCGACATTATCCGCAAGGCTATTCCGAAAGAGGGCCTTTTCGCGGAAAAGGATTGGCTTCTTTCGCCGGATGCATTTTCGATAGACCCAAAATTTGTGGCCGAGCTCGACCAGTTGGGTCATCGCCTCTTTGTTTTTCAGCGCGCTTGCAATCAGCTTTACCAGTTAAGCGTCAAGGGCAAGCAGCCGGCTTGGGTCGCGCGTTATCTCGACGCAGGCAAGCCAACAGAGCTAATCGAGTTTTCGCGGCGAAAAGAGATTCGGGACGATCTTCCCCGCGTAATTCGACCAGACCTTATTCTGACGGAGGATGGTTATATTGTTGCCGAAATCGACTCCGTTCCCGGCGGAATAGGTTTAACCGGATGGCTGAATCAGACTTACTCGCGCTTCGATTCGGAAATTGTCGGTGGCGCAAATGGAATGCTGGAGGGATTTCAAAGTGTTCTGCCCAACGGCTGCGACATCGTAATATCGCAAGAGTCTGCGACCTACCGGCCGGAAATGGAATGGCTGATTGCGCAGTTGCCAGATCGACAAACCAAATGGCGCGTTGTTGCCGCGGAGAATTACGAGCCCCAAGACGGGCGCGCGGTCTACCGGTTCTTCGAATTGTTCGATTTGTCGAACATTCCGAACGTCGAAAATACGCTTCGCGCAAATGCCGAAGGCCGAGTCACGATCACGCCCCCGATCAAACCGTATCTTGAGGAGAAAATGTGGTTCGCGCTGTTCTGGCTGAAACCGCTCCATGCATTTTGGCGGCGAGAGCTAGGCGAGAAGTATTTTGTTCAATTGCAAAAAATCATTCCCTACACCTGGCTGCTCGATCCGACGCCGTTGCCACAACATGCCGTGATTCCGCGACTGGAAATTCACGATTGGCGCGAAGCGGCCGGGTTTAGCCAAAAAGATCGAGATCTTCTTCTCAAGGTGAGCGGCTTCTCGCCACTTGGCTGGGGCAGCCGCGGAGTTTCACTTGGATCCGATCTTCCCCACTCGGAATGGGAAAAACGAATCGAAAACGCGCTCGCCACTTTCGATTCGTCACCGACGATCCTGCAGCGCTTTCACAAAGGAAAGTTGTTCGAGCATCCGTACTGCGACAACGATTCGGGCGAGTTGAAAACCATGAAAGGTCGCGTCCGACTTTGTCCGTACTATTTTGTCGAGAGCGATCGCGTCAAATTGCGCGGCGCTTTGGCGACGATTGTCCCGGCGGACAAAAAGTTCGTTCACGGAATGCGTGACGGAATCCTGATCCCATCGCGCATTTCGAGCTCGAGCAAGGAGGCTGGCTAGTTGCGAGACTGAATGGTCAGTTCCTGGGTGTGAATTGGGCCGGCTGGCGTCAGATTGCTGGAATACAGATGGAATCGGTCCACCCGGATACTTCCCGCCTCGAAATCGGCATTCGATTTTAGGAACCGTCGGACGGAGCCCCCATCAATTTCACGGCAACGCGCGAGAGTGATATGTGGGTGCCACGGATGCAACTCAGGTTCGAGTCCGGCGCCGAGCGCAGCTTCCTGCACCCGTTTGTGGATTTGAAACAGATGCGGATGGCCGCGACCGACACCGATCCAGATAATTTTCGGCAAACCTTTTGGCGGAAAAGCTCCAACGCCAATGATCGGCAGGAAAAACGCGCGGAAATTAATCGTCTCCAACTTTTGGCGGAACGTCAGATCGGCGTCTGCCGGCGCTTTGGCAAAAAAACCGAGCGTAAGATGCATTTGCTCCGGTTCGGTCCAGCGGACGTTATGGATATTCGGATTCAACTCGCCGAGAATTTTCTGAAGCGGCTCCGGAAGATCGATCGCAACGAAGAGACGTTTAGTGCTCACTTATCGCGACGAATGTCAGCGCCCGTTCGTATTTGATCACCTTCTCGGCTGACTGGCGACGGAAGAATTCTATTTACAACCTTCATCAAATGTCCGGTCAAGTTGGGAAGAACCCCATTGGCGGCCACCATGAAATAAGCTGTCCACGGCATCACCAGGGCCGGACGGCCTCGGCAGCAGGCGGAAAGGATTTTTCGCGCCGCACGCTCGACTGAGATGGAAGCAAGCGGAAGCCTGCTCGATAACGCGAACCATTTGTATTCGGAGGAGTGATCGCCTTTGAACTTCGCGTAAACTTGCGAATCCGTTCGCATCATTCCCGGCGTAACCGTTGTGACGAAGATTTTATCGCGGCCAAGCTCGGCACGAATCGCATCGGAAAAGCCAGTCAGCGCAAATTTGCTCGCGGAATACGGCGCCATGTGTGGAACCGCGATTCTACCGCCAATGGACGAGATATTGACGATGCGGCCGCCGCCGCGACGACGCATTTCTGGAACGACGTGCATCGTCAATTCATATGGCGCCCAGAAATGAAGTTGCATCGCGCGATCAAAATCTTCGCGATCGATGTGATCGAGCGGACCGACCTCGATGGTGCCGGCGTTGTTAATCAAGACATCGATTTGGCCGAAACGCTCGACTGTTTGACGGACTGTAGATTGAATCCCGCTGCGATCGAGTAAATCGCACGGAATCGTCAGGACCTGTCCGCCACGCTCCTCAAGGTCGACTTTTGCGCGCGCAAGTTCCTCAGGATCGCGCGCAAGAATAGCAACGTTGCCGCCCTCGTCGCAAATCTGCCTGGCAATCTCCAAACCGAGCCCGCGCGACCCACCGGTGATCAAAACAATTTTGTCGCGATATGAAAAACAAGCCATTCAGAAAACGTTCAACGGGTCGAGTGCGATTCGCAAACACCCAGGCTCGATCGCCAGGCTTCGGCAAAGAGGTCGGTCTAGCCGTGTTTCCGGTTGAATCGAGCGACTTCCCGGGCCGTTTCGCGATCGACGGCGTGTTTCTTCAAATCGGCGCGTTTGTCGCGGGCAACTTTTCCCTGGCCAACTCCGAGTTCGGCCTTGAGCCTGCCGTTTTTCCAATAAAGCTTGAGAACAATCAGCGCGCGTCCTTTGACCTGCGTTTCGCCATAAAGCTTGTCGATCTCTTGTCGATGTAACAGCAGTTTCCGAATCCGCTTGGCTGAGGGTATTTCGTGGCTCGCTTTTTCATACGGCTGAATATCGGCGTTGTAGAGGAACGCTTCGCCCTTCTCGATCCGGGCGAACGCATCGCTAATATTTGCTTTGCCGGCCCGGATCGACTTGACCTCACTGCCTTTTAGCTCGATGCCCGCCTCGTAGCGCTCGAGGATATGAAAATCGCGGAGCGCCTTGCGATTGATGATCGATTCTGCCGCCATCTCGATCAATGGCCGCAGTTTAAGCGAACGACTGCAGCGGCGTTTTTATTTCTCTTCGTTGGAGGCTTCGACTGCTTCAAAAGCCAGCTTGCCCGAGATGATTTCCTTAAGCGCGATGTCGGTAAGCGACATCCGCGGCGTCGTCTCTACCATTGGCCTGTGGCCCAAGCCGAGTTGTCGCACGCGCTTAGAGACCACATTAATCAGAAGTTGCTGATTTGGGATTACTTGAGCTGCTTCCTGGAGAAGTTGAGTCGTCATATGGCGCAAGGATCTGACGGCGCGGGTAGCTTCCGTCGGGAATTGAAGAATGGTTGGCGCGCTGGCGGCGAGAGTGGAAGAAAGTTGTGGCGCGAGCATTGCAAAAAAACGAGCAGTGACAATGCGAGGCACACCTCGCATTGTCAAACGATTTCGTGCGGATCTTTCGATCGCAAGCTGCCTTACCGACGGATGAAAAACTAAAGCGCGATGGGAAAGCTTGCCTGCCACACAGTACTAAGCGAGATAGTTGCACGACAACCAGACGATCCGACGCAAGTTAAATTGCGGGCTGTGGCTCAGCTTGGTAGAGCGCCTGCCTCGGGTGCAGGAGGCCGTGGGTTCAAATCCCACCAGCCCGATTTTCAGGTAACCGTCGGAAACAACAACTCCGCTTGCAGTCCGACAGGAAAAGTGCTTCCATTCGCGGTCGCCAGTTCTAAATCATACTCATGGGTTCGCTAAAAAAACGACGCAAAGCAAAGATTTCGAAACACAAGCGTCGCAAACGAATGAGAGCGAACCGTCACAAGAAGCGGTTGCGCTACAAATCATAATCGGCTAGCGGTCAGATTCGTTAGGCCATTGGAGTGGTTTGCGCGCGAAAGGCGAGGCGGGTAGAATCTTTCCGGAATGACGATGCGGAATAGTCGCACGAGCGTTTTGTTCTTGGTAATTCTGTTTTGCCTGCTCGGCATCACGGCCAGCTCTGCCCGCAGTCGCAAGTCACCCACTCCACCGCCTCAACTGGCTCCGGCAATCTCCGCGCCCAGGAAAACTGAACGGCAAGATGACTCGGTGGTCCTCCGCCCAGCCAAGGATTTGTTGTTGCGAATCGAAGGCGAGCACAGAGCGGATGCCCTTGCCCATTTTGTGGCAGGGATGTCCCTGGAAGAAAGCGGCGAGACGGAAAAGGCTCTGGGCGAGTATCGCAAAGTGCTCAACGTCGATCCGGGGCAATCGGACCTGGCGTCCCGGGTCGCAGAGCTGCTGGCGCGGGACGAGGATTACCCGCAGGCGATCGACGTCTTAAAAGATGCGATCAAAGCGAACCCAAACGCCCCGGAGCCTTTTCTTCAGCTCGCGTTTATCTACGCAAAATATCTTAAACGCAGCGATCAGGCGATCGAATATGCAAATCGCGCAATTGCCCTCGACCCGCGAAATATCGAGGCGTACGAACGCCTGTTCGAGATCGCAGTTGAAGCGGGCGACGAGCGAAAGGCGCTGCAGTCGCTTGATCGTGCGGCAAAGGTTCGGAGCGACGATCCGACATTTTGGACCCGACTCGGCAAACTTTACGCCGCAATCGCTTTCAAGCCGGGTTCCACGCCGAAACCCGATGAGCTTGCGCGCGTGAATCAGATCTTTGCCAAGGCGGCTGCGCACGCAAATGATGATCCGAACACGCTCAAGGACATAGCCGACTATTACGCTGCATCGCAGCAATTACAGCAGGCAATCCCGCTTTACCTCCGCCTGCTCGAGCTGCAACCCGAAGATACAAGCGCGCGTGAGAAACTAGCGACTGGATTTGTCCTTACAAATCAGCGCGAAAAAGCAATCGAGATGCTGGAAGAAATTATCAAAGAGCGTCCGGAAAAGTATCAAGCATATGATTTACTCGCCGGATTGCTCGATGACGCTGGTCGCGCTTCGGAACGCGCGAATGAACCGGCTGAAGCCAAAGCATTTTTCGCCAAGGCGGCGGCCGATTATGAACAAAGTGTTTTGATCAATCCTTTACGGCCGAGTAGTTACCTCCATCTGGCCGAATTACTTCTCGGCCCGTTAAAGGAAAACGAGCGGGCGATCAAAATTCTTACCGAGGCTCACCAGCGCTTTCCGACTGTGCCGGAAGTTATTTATTATCTCGCGATCGCGCAACGCGAGGCAAAACATCCGGAAGAAGCTGTCGCCACTTTCGAAGAGGCGTTGCATGAGGCGGAACTGGAAGATTCCGAAATGGCGAATGCACGATTTTATTTCGATTACGGCGCGGCCGCAGAAGCGGCTGGTTTATACGACAAAGCGGCCGACCTTTTCAAAAAATCGATTGCCGTCGATCCGGCAAACGCGGCCGATGCTTATAACTATCTCGCTTTCATGTGGGCTGATCACAACTCGCACCTGGATGAGGCCGAGGATATGATCAACCACGCCTTGCAACTCGATCCGGACAACGGCGCATACATCGACACGCTTGGGTGGCTCGAGTTTCGACAGGGCAAATTCGAGGCGGCTTTGAAAGACCTTGAGCGCGCCGCCAAGAACATTCCGCGCGATGACCCGGTCGTGTTCGAACATATCGGCGACACGCTGGCTAAATTGAACAAAATTCCCCAGGCGATCGAGGCCTGGCAAAAAGCTCTTTCGCTCGAGCCAAAAAACCAGCGACTGGTCGATAAGATCGAGAAAACTAAGACCTGGATGAGCAAGGAAACGCCACAGAATGCAAATCCGATTCAATAGCCTTGGTTGGGCACTACCGTCTTTGCTTGCCGGGAGCGGCCAGTCGGCGCGATGAATGCTAGGTTGATTGCATGAGCCGATTTCCAACGCCCTGGCAGCGAAAGACAATGTGGGCGGCGCTGACCGCGCTCTTCGTTGTTCTTCTGATCGTGATCGCAGGGGCGTTTGTCTGGGCCGGGGCAAGCGTGATTAGTTTTCTACAGCCAATTTTGATTCCGGTCGCGATCGCCGCAATTCTTGCGTACCTGCTCGATCCTCTGGTGACAAAAATGTGTCGTCGCGGCATGAAACGTACCCCGGCAATCGCCATCATTTTTCTGATGATCTTCATGCTGCTGACCGGCCTGGCCTGGTGGCTGGTCCCGACCGTTTCATTGCAAAGTGCAAACTTCGCCAAAGAGCTGCCCAGTTATACGCAAAGGGCGCGGGATCGTGTCGTCGATTTGGTTGTTCGCTACGAACGGGCCACGAAGGGCAAAGGTGCGTCGCTTACCGGCAGCATCGTGGGTTATTTTCTTGGTCCGGCGCCGTCGCCACATTCTCAGGCCCCTGCCTCCCAAACTCCGTCGCCCGAAACATCAGCTACGCCTGTAGTCGAGAGCATCTCACCCGTTGCTTCCAAGGTGACATCAGCTGACCGCCAGCGCGTTCAAGCTGAAGTAGAGAAGTTTATCCCGAATTTGCAGCCGTTTTTGCCCACCATAACTGAAAAGACCTGGAACATTGTGCGAAAGAGTGTCGGCGGCTTCCTCGGCGTGGCAGGTTTTCTTTTCAGCCTCATCATGGTTCCGATCTATTTGTTTTTCTTTTTGAAAGAGCGACCTGCGATTGAAAGCCACTGGGTAGATTATCTGCCGTTGCGCCCATCCGCATTGAGGAATGAGCTCGCAGAGACCCTGCTGGAAATCAACAGCTACATCGTTGCGTATTTTCGCGGTCAGTTATTGGTTTGTCTCGTCGACGGCGTACTCATCGGGAGTGCCCTCACCTTAGTGGGATTAAATTTCGCGCCTTTAATTGGCCTGCTGGTCGTTTTCCTTACCATGATTCCTTACATTGGAATCGTTATTTGCTGGATTCCGGCTGTGGTCATCGCGGCCTTTCAATGGGGTGACTGGACACATCCAATGATAGTCACCGGTCTCTTTATCTTGATTCAAAACCTCGAAGGAATGTTTTACGCGCCGCGTATCGTTGGCGATTCGGTCGGTCTTCATCCGATGACAGTCATCGTCTCGATCTTCGTCTGGGGGTTGCTGATTGGCGGTTTGCTCGGGCCGATTCTCGCAGTTCCGCTAACGGCGACGATCAAGGTTTTGCTTGCTCGCTATGTCTGGGGGGCGCGCTTGCGGAACAAAGTCGCCAAAGGAGTGGAGCAAATCCCGGTGGTCCGGGAGGCGCAGCAACCGGCGGTAGTGTAGTGGGACTTGGCTTGCCCTCCGCGGCGAGTTGCAATCTGGTTTGGCTCCGGCATACAAAGAGTAGCGATGGGGGGAAAAGTCGTAGGCGTCCGGCGAAAACGAAGAGTGCGTTCCTTTCGTGACCTCGATTCGGTTTCGCTATTGCGCCATCATCTCACACCCGTACGACTTGGTATTTACGCGGCCGCGATCGCCCTGCTCGTCATCTGCGGCGTTATCTTCTCCACTTCGGGAGTAAGGGCTTACCGCGCCTGGCGTGAAGCACATTTACTCAAACACGCTAACGAAATGCTGACGAACAAGAATTTTGCCGGTGCGGCAGCCGCTGCCCATGAGGTCTTGCAATTGCATCCCGACTCTCTGTCGGCCTACCAAATTTTGGCCGAGGCGACCGAAAAAGAAAATCTGCAGGAGACAGTCGCCTGGCGTGCTCAGATCGCGCGGTTGCTTCCTGCCAACGTCGAAAGTCAGCTTAATCTTGCTTCCGCGGCTCTGCGTTTCGGGGAGCTCGATTTGGCTCGCAAGGCGTTGAAGAATGTCGCCTCAGACCAACGCGATCGCGCGAGTTATCACGTTGTGGCAGGTTGGCTAGCGCGAGCGGAAGGAAACCCGACCGAACAGGAAACGCAATTCGCGGCCGCGGTTGAGAAAGAGCCCGGCAACGAACTTTACCTGTTTAATCTCGCCGCTCTGCAAATTCGATCGCCGGATTCGCGCAAAAGCGCGCATGCTCGCGAAGTTCTTCAAGACCTGGTGCAACAAAGTGTCGCATTTCGCACCGGCGCATTGCGAGCGCTTTTGAACGATGCGGTCGAGCGTAATGACCTGGGGTCCGCCCAATCGCTTGCGCAAGACCTGCAGATGTCGCCGCAGGTCACATTCTCAGATTATCTGCTTTGCCTCAATTCTTACCGAAAACTCGATCCGAGAAAATTCGATGCTCTGCTCGAAAAAGTTAAGCCGGTTGCAGCACGCGATCCTGTCGACGTCGCGCTCTTAATGAATTGGATGAACGATAATGACCTGTCCGCCGAAGTTCTGAAATGGATGGACAAGCTGCCGTCGTCCCTGACCGATAAACCGCCCGCTGCCGTCGCAATCGCCCAATCATTTGCGGAAGTGAAAAATTGGTCGCGCCTCCGCCGCTGGACACGCAATGGTTTATGGGAAGGCGCCGAACATCTTCGACTCGCTTATCAGGCCTACAGCGCCCATCAATCGCGCCAGTCCAGCGCCGATGCCGAATTCGAATCCCTTTGGCAGGCGGCCGAGCGAGCGACAAACGAGCAACCGGAAAAAGAGCTGGACCTCGCTCGTCGCGCCACTGCATGGAACCTATCGATCGAAGCCGAACAACTTTGGTCGCAATTGTCCCACAATCCATCAACTCGGCGGGAAGCACTCGATGCGCTTTACCATTTTTATCGCAGCAGCAACGATTTCAAAAAACTGTACGACGTTCTTCAGCGCCTGCACGAAAACTCGCCTAACGAAGCCGCGATTACGGCCAACCTTGCCCGTCTCGGCCTGAACATCGAACAGAACACGAAACAGTCACAGGAATTGGCGAAAGAGGCTTACGACCGCGAGCCGTCAAATCCAACCTGCGCCATAACCTATGCATTTTCGCTTTACGCCAGTGGGCGTACGACGGAAGGAATCGATGTCATCAAAAAAATCCCGCCCGAACAACTGAATGACCCGCACGCGGCTGTTTACGCTGCAGTTCTTTTTCTCGATGACAATCAAGTCGATATGGCCAGGCAGTATATCGATGCTGCGCACCGCGGTTCACTCTATGCTGAAGAGAAACAGTTGCTCGAAGACGAATTGGCAAAAGTGTCCGGGCTTACCGCGAGTCCGACACCCTCTTCGTCAGTCCGGCCGGCCGCCTCCCCGAAACCGTCGGCAACGCCAATTTCCAAAACCAGCCGTGCGGCAGCGGCCGCTGCGACACCGTAACCGTCAATCTTTGTAAGGATCGACAATATCCCGACCGGCCATCGCCACGCCCAGCGGACACAACGTGTGCCGAACCCGAATCGTTCCCGCATGGGCTGCGAGCACGTCCGGCAAGCGTCGATACGCTTGCGGCGCTTCATCCAGATCGCCACCGCGCAAGATAATTCCACGGTCATGCAACCATTTCATCATCTCATCGTGCCTAACGAATCCTTCCTGCCGAATTCGTTTGTTCCCAACTCTAACGAACCTTCCCTTCGCCGCCGTCCGCGACATGATTCGGCCAGCGCCGTGAACAGTTGAGAAGAGCGCTTCGCGGGAATCGGGCGAATCGACTCCTTCGATGATCACCGCGTCGTCCCCCATGCTGCCGCCAACAAATCCTTTTTGCCCCGGGAAGGCCGGTGTCGCGCCTTTGCGCACCACCCAGTATTCCTCATCTCCGTGCTTTTCGCGCCAGGCGAAGTTGTGATGATTGTGCACTTCTTCAAGAACTCGGGCCTCGAGGATCTTTTGCACAACACGGCGCGCGACCGCTTCCCGGCCCGCGTACGCATAACGACCGGCCAGATGCATTCCAGCCAAATAATCCCGTCCTATTTCCGACCTCTCTTCGACCACTGTTGGCGGAACGTCCATTCCATCTTTTCCACCAGCCGCTTTCAAGAAATGCGTCGCCGTTTTGTGTCCGAGACCGCGCGATCCAAAATGAACGCCAACCCAAATTCGACCCTGCTCATCCGCGAAGAGATCGACATAGTGGTTGCCGCCTCCCACCGTCCCGAGCTGTTCGGCCGCCATCGATTTCAAGCCAGCGATCGGCTTTATCTCCCAAGCCGGATCTTCAAATAGTTCGTGGTCGATCCGCGTTTTGCTTTTGCGGCCGATGCCAAACGAGATGTCACGAACAATATCGTTCATGATCTGGTCGATCTTTGGCGCGATCTCTTCCCGGCTGGCATCGGTCAGGATCGCCAAATTTCCGCAAGCGATGTCGAATCCAACGCCGCTCAGGGAAATCTCATCCCTGTAAGCAACCACGCCGCCGATCGGTTGGGCATAACCCTTGTGCCCGTCGGCGCAGAGGACCGCCCGCTCACCGCCCAATGCAAGGCAGGTTTCGATTTGCCGCACTGTAGCAGCATCGTGCTGGCCGAAGATTTTCGTCGGTCGCGTCACCGCAGAAAGTCTGCCCCGCCGTCCAAGATTTCAATCCGCTATCCCCGCAGCGATTTCCGGGCGACGATTCTCCACCCTTCAACATCGGCTCGCGTGCGGACCGGCAGCCTCAAACGCACTGCAACAATCGAATCGAAGACCACATCGCGAAAAGGGAATTTCAAGGTCGACGCAAGCTCTCGCGTCGTCCGGGCTGATGTTTTTTTGTAAAGCAAACTGACGTGCGGATCGCGCAGACGGCGCGGCCGAACTTTGGCTGCGGTGCCAAGGTCGCTGACCAGTTTTTCCAATGCGCCGTCGGATCTAAATCGCACGAAAAGTGTTTTCGTGAACTTCGAGGAAGTCGCAGTCTCACGAATGCGCAGTCGCACTGGCTCGGCTTTGAGACAGCGCAAAACAGCTTTCGGAGTCGGCCGATTTTTCTCCGAAACCAACAGGGTCAGGTGCGGCTCAAACTCTGGCGCGTCCAGTTCGTGGCAGAAGATGCGGATAATTTGACAAAATAATTCCCGTTCGCCTTTCTCTGGAAGTAACCAATAGACAATTGCGCCTTTTTTCATGCGTCAACGCGTTGGAATTGCGATCGAACGTTAATTCTAAGCCTTTTGCTGTCCGACTGTCGATCCTGACAATGTGCGAATGAGTTGGCGCGCAATGGCTAGTGGCGCAAATTATCGCATGCACAAACCGGTGAGCAGCGGCGTCGATTGGCCAGCGCTCCGAAATGATTTTCCGATTCTGCGGGAACACGTTCATGGATATCCGCTAATTTATTTCGACAATGCGGCCACCTCGCAAAAGCCGAGAGCAGTCGTCGAAGCGCTCCGAAACTATTACGAACACGAAAACGCCAATGTGCACCGTGGCCTGCACGAGCTGAGCCGGCGCGCTACCGACCATTACGAGGGCTCGCGTCAGCGGGTGGCTGATTTCATCGGCGCTGCCTGCGCCGACGAAATCGTGTTTACGCGCGGCACAACTGAGAGCATAAACCTCGTCGTCCAGGCGTGGGGTGGAAAATTCCTGCGACCGGGAGACCTGATTTTGCTGACGGAAATGGAGCATCACAGCAACTTGGTACCCTGGCAGTTGTTGGCGGAGCGAACTGGCGCCCGCATTCGCTTTGTTCCGGTGCAGGACGATGGCACCCTGGCGCTCGAAACACTGGAAACGCTGCTCACCCCGGAAGTAAAAATCTTCGCTTTCACTCATGTCTCCAATTCGTTAGGCACAATCAATCCGGTGCCGGATCTCTGCCGGAAAGCGCACGCTGTCGGCGCGGTGACGCTGGTTGATGCAGCCCAAAGCGCCGGCCACATGCCGCTCAATGTTCAGGAGATGGGCTGTGATTTTCTGGCCTTCTCCGGTCACAAAATGTGTGGCCCGACCGGAATTGGCGTGCTTTACGCCCGGTCCCAGATTCTCGAAACGATACCACCTTGGCAAGGTGGCGGCGAAATGATCACCAGCGTAACGCTGGCGAAAAGCACATTTAAAAAATCACCGCATCGCTTTGAAGCCGGCACACCCAACATCGCCGGCGCCATCGGCCTTGCGGCAGCAATCGATTATATTGACGGAATCGGCCGCGACGAAATTTTCCGGCATGATCTCGATCTCACGACGTATGCGACCGCGCGCCTCGCTGAAACGTCTGGCGTCCGGATTCTCGGACCGCCGCCCCCGAAAGGTGCGCTCGTTAGCCTTGTGGTAAACTCAGCTCACCCCCACGACCTGACAACTTTCGCCGATCAACATGGACTCGCTCTGCGCGGCGGCCATCATTGCAATCAGCCACTGATGCGCCGATTCGGTCTGCCCGGAACAACCCGGGCCAGTTTTTATTTTTACAATACTCGAGAGGAGATCGATCAAATGATCGGGATTCTTGAGCGCGCCTTGCGTTTCTTTTCATGACCGGCGAACTGGAAGAGCTTTACCAGGATGTGATCCTTGATCACTCGCGACGGCCGCGGAATTTCGGTGACATGGCCGATGCCGACGTGCGTGTCCATGGCGATAATCCCGCGTGCGGCGACGAAATTCATCTCGGTGTAAAATTCGATCCCGGCGGCGCGCTGGAGAAAATTAAGTTTACCGGGCACGGTTGTGCGATCAGTCAGGCGTCGGCTTCCTTGATGACCATGAAGTTGAAAGGCAAGAGCCGTGAGGAGGCGTTGAAACTGTTCGGTTCGTTCCGCGATCTGGTGACGCTGGACGCAAACGACGCCTCCAAGTCCCTCGGTGATCTTCGTGCGATGCGCGGCGTCCGAAAATTTCCGCAGCGCGTAAAATGCGCGATGCTCGCCTGGCGAGCTCTTGCACAGGCATTGCAACAAAAGGAAGGCGAATCGACAATTTCGACCGAAGAGCCTGAGTCTGGCTAGGAAAGCTCTTTGACATGCCCACGAACGTTCTTGGCACTGAATTGAAATGCTGCTGCCGCAATCCGATCACCGGATTCTATCGGGATGGATTTTGTCGCACTGGGCCGGAAGATATCGGACTGCACACGGTCTGTGTAAAAGTAACGCGCGAGTTTCTCGATTTCTCCGTGCTCGACGGCAACGATCTGGTCACGCCGATTCCCGAATTTGGTTTTCCCGGCCTCAATCCAGGCGACAAGTGGTGCGTCTGCGTTACCCGCTGGAAGGCAGCGCTCGATCACGGCCGCGCCGCGCCCATCGATCTCGAAGCGACTCATTCTTCAGTCCTTGAATTTGTTTCGCTCGAGGATCTGAAAGCGCACGCGCTCAAATGATTCGGGCTTCCTTTGGCCCAAAAACAGCTTCCTTTTCGGGGCATGTTGCCTCCGTTCATCCGACTTTATCGCGGCCAAGTCATCCTGGTCGGCGTCGCGACTGTTGCGCTGCTCACTGGCAATAGCTGGGGTCAATCAAGCCAATATCGCAACGAACCGATTTATTCTTCGCGAACGGTCGACGGCGTGCCGCTGCAACCGTTTTCTCTAAGGGTTTCGTATTACACTCCGCGAAACGTTCATCCAACCCGGCCGCCGCGCGAAAATGAAACCAGTCTAGAGTCCAACGGAGCGCATCTGGTGGTCTCGGGAGATCGCGCGGTTGTGCGGCATGGCATCGCCTACGCACCCTCAAACGCCCCCGATCGCGTGAAAAATGCAATCTGGGCGGTGAACTCAATTTGCAATCGGCCCTATGTTTGGGGCGGCGGTCACGGGTCGTTTCACGATTACGGTTACGATTGTTCCGGCACAGTCTCGTACGCGCTGCATTATGCGGGTGCGCTGAATCAACCGCTCGCCTCCAGCGAGTTAACTCGTTTCGGCGAACGCGGACGCGGACGCTGGATTACGATTTATTCGCGCCACG
>Ga0187779_10000668_pt1 | contig 22802 bp, 23 predicted proteins | sample 1015_Q2_SP10_10__FD_132435 | JGI IMG/M metagenome (GOLD analysis project Ga0187779, IMG submission 132435) | Tropical peat soil microbial communities from peatlands in Department of Meta, Colombia - 1015_Q2_SP10_10_MG | ecosystem: Environmental > Terrestrial > Soil > Wetlands > Peat | place... | reverse complement strand
GCTCGCGCAGTTCCTGCGATCGGGCCAGGAGATCAGCGGGGACACGCTCACCCGCTTCTACTCAATGCACATGCTCCTGATCCCGGGCGCCCTCTTCGGCCTGATCGGGCTCCACCTCTACCTCGTCGTGCGGATCGGCGTCACCTCGCCGCCGTGGTCGAAGACCGCGGCAGGCCGCACACGGCCGGATGCCACAGCCGCGGCAGGCGCCCGGGAGGGCCTCGTTCGAGCGCCGTCCGCGAGCGCGGAGCCCGAGGGGTAAGGAATGGCCGTGAGCAAGCAGCAGCGCGCGAAGCGCGAGGACTTCAAGCGCTACAAGGAGGACGTCAAGCGCGAGGGGAAGCCGTTCTTCCCGTTCGCGATGTGGCACGACACGATCATGGCGTTCGTCGTCGTAGTCGTGATCATCGGGCTCGCCTGCGTCTGGTACTTCACCGCCCAGCATGCAAAGGACGGCGTCGGGGTGCTCGGCCCGCTCACGACGGCGAAGGCCGACCCGGGGACGACGAGCTTCGTGCCGCGGCCCGACTGGTTCTTCTACTTCCTCTTCTACCTCCTCCGCATCTTCAAGTGGCCGGACTCGGTCTTCCTCGGCACGGTCGGGGTGCCGACGATCCTGCTCGTGCTCCTGCTCGCTCTCCCGTTCTACGACCGCCGCAGCGAGCGGCGCCCCTCGCGACGGCCGGTCGCCATGGTCTCCGCGGTGCTCGTGATCATCTCGATGGCGACGCTGACGTGGAAGGGCGCGATCGCGAAGGAGTCGCTCGGCGCGGAGAACCTCACCCTCGTGCCCGACTGGGCGAAGAAGCAGGGCTTCGCCAGCAACACACAGGCAGTCGCGGGCGCGAAGCTGTTCGCCCAGGCCGGCTGCATGAACTGCCACACCTACCTCGGTGCCGGCTCGTCGAACCTCGGCGCGCCCGACCTCTCGGCGATCGGCAAGGGCGGCCGCGGCGTCCAGGGCTTCGCGCAGTACGTCGCGAACCCGTCGAAGTTCGGGAACAACATCATGCCGAAGTTCGGCGCCCAGTACGGCGGCAGCTTCGACGATCAGCAGCTCCAGCAGGTCGGCGCGTTCCTGAACGCCTCCAAGGGCCCGAAGTAGCGGGCGGGCCGCCCGGAAGCGGCTAAGGTGCGGCCCGTGCGCGTCTTCCTCGGCGTCACGGGCGCGTCGGGCGCTCCGTATGCGGCACGACTTCTCGAGTCACTCGTCGGTGCGGGCTGCGAGGTCGGCCTCACCGCCTCGGCCGCAGGCGTGCAGGTGCTCGCGACCGAGCTCTACGGCGACGCGTCTCTGCCGCGGGAGGAGGTGCTCGAGCGGTTCACGAGCGGAGCGAGCGGCGCGGTCACCGTCTACGGGGTGACGGACTACTCGAGCCTCTACGCGAGCGGCTCGGCGAAGGTCGACGGGTACGTGATCTGCCCCTGCTCGATGTCGACGGTCGGCACGCTCGCGACGGGTGCGATGGCGAACCTGATCCACCGTGCGGCGTCCGTCGCGCTCAAGGAGCGGCGGAAGCTCGTGCTCGTGCCGCGGGAGACGCCGCTCTCGTCGATCCACCTCCGTGGGCTCGCGACGCTGCACGAGGCGGGTGCGGTCGTCCTGTTCGCAGCGCCGGGCTTCTACCACGGAGCGGAGACGGTCGCCGACCTCGTCGACTTCGTCGTCGCCCGCTGCCTCGACCAGCTCGGCATCGACAACACGCTGATCCGCCGGTGGGGCGAATGACGTCCACCCCGGGAACGCTCGCGCCGGACGCCGTCCGGTCGATGTTCGACCGGATCGCGCCCGTCTACGACGCGATGAACCGCCTGATGACCGCCGGCCTCGATCGCCGCTGGCGTCGGCTCGCCGTCGAGCTCGTCGTCCAGCCCGCCGACCGTGTGCTCGACGCGTGCTGCGGCACCGGCGAGCTGGCGCTCGAGGCGGAGCGGGCGGGAGGACGAGTCGTCGGCCTCGACTTCTCGGAGCGGATGCTCGAGCGGGCGCGGCGTAAGCCGACGACGATCGAGTGGGTTCGGGGCGACGTCCTCCAGCTGCCCTTCCCGGACGCCTCCTTCGACGTCGCGACCGTCGGCTTCGGCGTCCGGAACGTCTCCGACCTCGGCGACGGCCTCCGCGAGTTGCGGCGGGTGCTCCGTCTCGGCGGCCGGCTCGCGATCCTCGAGATCACGCAGCCGCGCGGCCCGCTGAGCCCGTTCTTCGCGGTCTGGTTCGACCGGATCGTGCCGCTGCTCGGGAAGGTCCTTCCCGGTGGGCGCGCATACGCGTACCTTCCTGCAAGCGTGAAGCGTTTTCCAGGCGTGGAGGAGCTGAGCCGGCTGCTCGTCGAGTGCGGCTTCGGCGACGTGCGCTGCCGGCTGCTCGGCGGCTCGATCGTCGCCCTCCACACGGGGACCGCGAGGTGAACGTCACCACGGGAACGCTCGAGCTGGTGAGCGGGGCTCCCGGGCTCGTCTCGTATCTGGACGCGGTCGAGGAGCGGCTCGCCGAGGCGATCGAGAGCCATCCCGGCGTCGTCGCAGACGTCGGTGCAGACGCGCTAGCCGCCGGCGGCAAGCGGCTCCGGCCGGCACTCTCCTTCCTCTCGGCGCCGCCCGATGCTCCGCCGCCCTTGGCGGCAGGAGTCGCGGTCGAGCTCGTCCACCAGGCGACGCTCGTCCACGACGACCTGATCGACGGGGCACGGGTGCGGCGCGGCCGTGCGGCGGCGTGGACGTCGCACGGCCCGGCGGCAGCTCGGGCCGCCGGCGACTACCTGTTCGCGCGCGCGTTTGCGGAGCTCGCTGGGACGGGCGACGGGGCAGCCGTCACCGTCCTCGCAGACGCGTCGCTCGCGCTCGCGCGCGGCGAAGCGCTGCAACGCCGTCAGCGCCACGACCCGGACACGCCGATCGAGGGGTACCTCGAGCGCTGCGCGCTCAAGACGGGAAAGCTCTTCGAGGCCGCGTGCCTGCTCGGCGGCGGCAGCGGCGCGTACGGCCTCCTGCTCGGAATCGCCTTCCAGATCGCGGACGACATCCTCGACTGTACGGGCGACACGATCGAGACCGGGAAGGTGCCGGGGACGGACCTGCGCGACGGGACCCCGACGTTGCCCCTGATCCTGGCCGCCGAGGTCGACCCGGCCGTGCGCGCGGGCCTCGCCGGCGGCTCGCTCGAAGGCGTGCTCGTACGGGTGGCGCAGAGCGGTGCGCTCGAGCGCTCCAGGAAGATCGCGCTCGACTACGCTAGGAAGGCAAGGGAGGCGCTGAACGGCACGCTCTCCACCCGCTGCTGCCGGGCAGAGCTCGAGGCGCTCGCGGACGCCGTCGTGACGCGCACCGGTTGAGGAAATGGCGACGCTCGAGACGACATCCACGCTCGCCCCGATCCGGGAGAAGCTCGAGCTCGGCGAGCGGCTCGACCTCGAGGACGGGCTGACGCTGCTCGAGTCGGACGACCTGCTCGGCCTCGGCGAGCTCGCGGATCTCGCGCGGCGGCTCCGCGGCGGTACGGACGAGGCGTACTTCGTCCAGAACCTGTACCTCAACCAGACGAATGTCTGCCGCGTGAAGTGCAAGTTCTGCGCGTTCGCTGCGACGCAGAAGCAGGAGCACGCCTACACGATCACGACCGAGGAGCTCGTCGCCGACGCGCTCGCGCAGCGCGAGCTCACCGGCTTCACCGAGATCCACATGGTGAACGGCGAGAACCCGCACGTCGACTTCGAGTTCTACCGGGGCACGATCGCGGCTCTCCACGACGCGCTGCCCGGCGTGCACCTGAAGTGCTACACGGCGTCGGAGATCCACCACATGACGACGCTCTCCGGGCTGACGCACGAGGAGGTGCTGCGCGAGCTGCGCTCAGCCGGGCTCGGCTCGCTCCCCGGCGGCGGCGCGGAGATCTTCGCCCACCGCGTGCGCCGGCTCGTCGCGCCGGGCAAAGAGGACCCGGAGATCTGGTTCCACGTGCACGACACCGCTCACCGGCTCGGCATCCCGACCCACTGCACCCTCCTCTACGGGCACGTGGAGACGTACGAGGAGCGCGTCGACCACCTGCTCCGGCTCCGCGAGCAGCAGGACCGCACCGGCGGCTTCCTCGCGTTCATCCCGCTTGCCTTCCACCCGGAGAACACCGTCTTCGAGCGTCGCGGCTGGCGCCACACGACGGGCGCCGAGGATCTGAAGATGCTCGCGGTCTCGCGGCTGATGCTCGACAACGTCCCGAACGTCAAGGCCTACTGGATCATGATGGGCATGCCGCTCGCCGCGATCGCGCTCCACTTCGGCGCGAACGACGTGCAGGGCACGGTCGTGCGCGAGACGATCTTCCACGCCGCCGGTGCGCGCACCGAGACCGAGCAGAAGATCGACCAGCTCGTCCGCTTCGTCCGCGAGGCGGGCCGCATCCCCGTGCAGCGGGACACGCTCTACAACGAGCTGCGGCGATGGGAGTGACGGCTCCGCTCGTCCATCGGCTCCGCGACGCGGGCGACGCTGCGACGCCGTGGAGCGCTGCGACTCTCGTCCTGTGCGCCGGCGCCGAGGCGGCGACGGCCGCCGTCGTCTGGCAGTCGGACAGCGACCCCGGCGGAGTCGTGTGGCCGGTCGTCGCGACCCCGCTGCTCCTCTCGGCGGTGGCGCTCGTCGTCCACTCGAAGGCCATGCGCGTCCTCACGGCGGCCGGGGTTGCGATCTTCGCGCTGATCGCCGCCGCCTCGGTCGGGCTGTTCTTCCTCCCGGCGGCCGTGACCGCCGTCGTCGCCGCACGCCGGACACGGCGACCATCCCGATGATCCGGCTCGGGCGCATCTCCTACGTCAACATGGCGCCGGTCTTCTACCGGCTCGAGTACGACGTGGAGGAGATCGCGGGCGTGCCGACGGAGCTCAACCGGATGCTGCTCGACGGCGAGGTCGACGTCGCGCCGATCTCGTCGATCGCCTACGCCCGGAACGCCGAGCAGCTGCGGCTGCTGCCGCGCCTGTGCGTCTCGTCGGAAGGTGCGGTCGACTCGATCCAGCTCGTGACGAAGCAACCGCTCGGCCGGGTTCGCTCGGTTGCGGTGACGCCGGAGAGCGCGACCTCGGTCGTCCTGACGAAGGTGTTGCTGCCGAGCGCCGAGCACGTGCCGCTCGAAGCGGATGCCGAGGCGAAGCTCCTGATCGGCGACGCGGCGCTGAAGAGTGCGTTCGAGGACCCGACTCCGCACTACGACCTCGGCCGGCTGTGGCTCGAGAAGACCGGGCTGCCGATGGTCTTCGCGGTGTGGGCGGCGCCGGACGAGCTCGCCGACGAGCTCGCCGAGCTCGAGCACGCCCTCGTCGCCTCGGTGCGGCTCGCCCGCTCCGAGCCCGAGCGGCTCGCGACCGAGGCGAGCGAGCGGTACGGCTACCCCGCGGGCTTCCTCGCACGCTACTTCGAGAAGCTCCGCTACTCCTTCGGGCCGCGCGAGCGCGCCGGCTTCTACACGTTCCTCGAGATGGCCCGCGACGTCGGCGAGCTCGACCACGTCCCCGAGCTGCGCTTCACGCGCAGCGAGGTGCGCGCATGAGAGTCAGTAGCTCCCGGCCACGAGCGCCGTCAGCCGTCCCGGCTGGGGCGGTGGGGAAGGTGCTGGAGAAGGCGCTCGACGGCGAGCGGATCAGCGACGAGGACGCGGCCGCCCTCCTCCGCTCGCGCGACCTCGTCGCGGTCGGGCGCGTCGCCAACGAGCTGCGGAACCGCAAGGTCGACCCCGACCGCGTCACCTTCATCGTCGACCGGAACCTGAACTACACGAACGTCTGCGTCACCGACTGCGACTTCTGCGCGTTCTACCGCTCGCCCGGCGACACGCGGGAGGCGTATCTCCTGCCGAAGCCGGTGATCTTCAAGAAGATCGAGGAGACGCTCGCGATCGGCGGGACCGGGGTGCTGATGCAGGGCGGCCACCATCCCGACCTCGCGATCGAGTACTACGAGGATCTCTTCCGCTCGATCAAGAGCAGGTACGCGATCCACCTCCACGCGCTCTCCCCGCCCGAGGTGCAGCACATCGCGCGCCGTTCGAAGCTCGCCGTCTGGGAGACGCTGTCGCGGCTGCGCGACGCGGGGCTCGACTCGCTGCCGGGCGGCGGCGGCGAGATCCTCGTCGACCGCGTCCGGCACGTGATCGCTCCGAAGAAGACGAAGTCGGACGAATGGCTCGACGTGATGCGCCACGCGCACCGGCTCGGGATGTCGACGACCGCGACGATGATGTACGGGCACGTCGAGACGCTCGAGGAGCGGGTCGAGCACATGCGCCGGATCCGCGAGCTCCAGGACGAGACGCACGGCTTCCGCGCCTTCATCTCGTGGACGTTCCAGCGGGACGGCAACCGGCTCTCCGAGCACGTGCGCGACGAGGACATGCCGACCTCGTTCGACTATCTGCTCACGCAGGCCGTCTCGCGCATCTACCTCGACAACGTCGACCACATCCAGTCGTCGTGGGTGACGCAGGGGATGAAGATCGGCCAGGTCGCGCTCGGCTTCGGCGCCGACGACATGGGCTCGGTGATGATCGAGGAGAACGTCGTCTCCGCCGCCGGCACGACGCACCGGACGTCGACCGACGAGCTCGTCCATCTCATCCGTGCGCTCGGGAAGACGCCGGTGCAGCGCGACACGCTCTACCGCGACGTCAGGGTCTTCTAGCCGGTCGCCGCCCGCGGCGCGTCTTCCGGGAGCTCCGCCGGCACGCCGAGCTTGCCGAGCTTGCCGAGCTTCTCGCTGTACATCGACTTGTCCGCCTCGGCGAGCAGCTGCTCGATCGAGCCGGGCGTCCTCGCGTCGATCCGGATCACGCCGATGCTGACCGAGAGCTCGAACGGGAGCCCATGCTCGAGCCTCGCCCCCGCGGCGGCGATGCGGATGCGCTTCACGACCTGGTCGACAGTCCCTCCCGTCTCGTCGAAGAGGAGCAGGCAGAACTCGTCGCCGCCGATCCGCGACGCGATGTCGCTCTCGCGGATCGAGCTCTTGATCGCGACCGCGACGGCGCGGAGCGCGTTGTCGCCGACGCCGTGCCCGTACGTGTCGTTGATCCGCTTCAGCCCGTCGAGGTCGAGGAAGAGCAGCGCGATGGGCGTCCCGGCACGCCGCGCCCGATACAGCGCCTGCTCGCCGAACGCCTGGAGTCCGCGCCGATTGTGCAACCCCGTGAGGTCGTCCGCGAGCGTCATGCGGCTGAGCTCCGCAGCCTGTGCCTCGAGCTGCCTCGTCTGCTCGGCGAGGCGCAACTCGTCGCGCTTCTTCTGCGTGATGTTCCGCGAGATCCCGAAGACGCCGATGATCCGGCCGTTGCGGTCGCGAAGCGGCACCTTCGTCGTCGAGACCCACGACTCGTGGCCGTCGCGGGTCTCTCGCTCCTCGATGCCGATCAGCGGCTCGCCGGTGCGCATGAGGTGCTGCTCGTCCGCGAACGCTTCTCTCGCGTGCTCGTCGTCGAAGAAGTCGAAGTCCGTCAGGCCGATCGCGTCGGTCGGCGAGGCGAGGTCGAGCCACCGGGCGAGCGCATGGCTGATCCGGATGAAGCGGCTCTGCGCGTCCTTGAAGTACACGTGGTCGGGCGTGTGCTCCATGAACGTGTCGAGCAGATAGCGGTCGTCCATCAGCTCGTCGGGACCGGGGCGCAGCGGCCTTGCGTCGTCCATGTGATTCCTGATCGACCGCTTCGACGGGTCCGCCATCACGCTTTCGGGGTACCGGCGACGGCGTCGCGCGGCCCTCGTCCCAGGATTCCGGGACAGCGGCGGAGGTCAGCTGGGCTCGCCGAGCGAGCGCAGGTGAGACGCCAGCCCGGCGACGCCGTCGGAGCCGTTGACCCGGACCCGGTCGAGCGTGAAGAGGTCCGCCGGCCGGGCGAGGCCGAACTGGGTGGTCGTGGCTCCGAGGAAGCCGGCCGCCTGCACTGCCGCGATCACCGTCGCGTCGTACCGGCCCGCCGGGTAGCAGAAGAAGTCGACCGGGACGTGGAAGCGGCGGCGGATCGACGCCCGGGAGCCTGCGACCTCGTAGTGGAGCTGCGTCGCGTCCACCGCCGTCAGGTCGGGGTGCGTCATCGTGTGCGCGTCGATCTCCCAGCCCGCGGCGATCAGGGCGCGGATCCGGCTCGGCGAGAGCCCTCCCGGATACGTCTCCTTTCGCACTTCCAGGTTGAGCACCCCGGGCCAGTGCCGCGCCCTCAGGATCGGCCTCGCATAGAGGTAGTCGCCGGCGTAGCCGTCGTCGAACGAGAGCACGATCGGATGCTTCGGCAGCTTCGAGCCGTAGCGCCAGCTCTTGTAGACGGCGCCCAGCGTCACGCTCGTGTAGCCGTGGCGCGCGAGCCACGCGACCTGAGCCGTGAAGTCGGAGCGGCTGACGTAGAGCTCGGGAAAGGGTGCTCCCTTGGGCGCGATGCCGATCACGTGGTACATCAGGATGGGCACCGGCTGGAGCGAGCCGCTGCGCGCGCGGGCGGCTCCGGGAAGGCTCAGCGCGGCGGCCGTGAGCAATGCGAAGAGGCACCCTGTGACCACCCGAGCTCCACGTGGAACCGGCATCGCACAAGGGTAGCTGGGCCGATTCGGGTCCTGTAAAGGCTCGGCGGGAGACGCCGGAGGCTTCGCTAGGCTCGACGCGATGGTGGTCCGCCGTGCCGCTCTCGCGATGCTCGCTGCCGTCCTCCTCCTCGTTCCGGCGCATCGGGCGCTGGGGGCGACGACGACGCTCTGGCCGGGCGTGACGTTCGCGCAGACGATCCAGGTGACGCCGAGCGGCCCTGTCGTGGTCGACGTCCTCACGGGGCCGCGGCCCGGCGGAGCGACGACGCTCCGCACCTTCCTCACGAGCGGCCAGCTCACGCAGCGTCAGGCGTTGACCGCCGCCGAGCGCCAGCTCGCCCCGACGGTGACCCTCGCCGGGATCAACGGCGACTTCTTCAACTTCGCCTCCGCGCAGCCGAGCGGGGTGTTGATGCAGGACGGACAGCTGCTCAGCGAGCCGAGCCCCGACCGCTCGAGCGCGGGGGTGACGGCCGACGGCACGCTCGAGGTCGGACGCGTCGCGCTGTCGTCGACGTGGCAGGCGTTGGCGGGGAGCCACGCGATCACCGCGTTCAACCGTCCACCGGGCGCGGGCGGCGTCGCCCTCTTCACGCCGGCCTGGGGGCCGACGACGCCGGCGCTGCCCGGCTCGGTCGCCGCCGTGCTCTTTCCGTTTCCGGCGACGATGCCGGGCATCCCGCTCGGCTCGGCCGTCCAGGAGATCACCTCGGGACAAGCCGTTCCGATTCCGCCTGGCGGCGCGGTGCTGGTCGCACGGGGCGCGGCGGCGCAGACGCTCCAGACCGAGGCGCCGGTCGGCATGCCGATCACGGTGCTGCTGACGCTGAACCCGAGCTGGTCCGGCACCGTCCAGGCGATCGGCGGCGGTCCTCAGATCGTTCGCGACGGCGCGCCGGTGCTGAACGCGGGTGAGGCGTTCCTGGCCTCACAGCTCGTCCCGGCTGCCCCTCGCTCCGCGATCGGTCAGCTCGCCGACGGGCGGATCGTCCTCGTCGCGGTCGACGGGAGGCAACCGGGCTGGAGCGTCGGCCTCACGAACTTCCAGCTCGGACAGACCCTGGCGCGGCTCGGCGCCGTGACCGCGTTCGCGCTCGACAGCGGAGGCTCGACGACGATGGCCTTCAACGGGACGCTGCTCAACAGGCCCTCTGACGGCCGCGAGCGACCGATCACGACGGCGCTCGCGTTCGCGTACACCGGAGCCCTCGCGACGGCGTCGCTGCCGACGGTCTCGCCGAACGGCGACGGCGTCGACGACACCGAATCCCTCGCCTACAAGATCGTCGACCTCTCGAGCGTGACGGCGACGCTGACGGCGCCCGACGGATCCGTGGCGTCGACCCAGAGCTCCGACGCGCAGGCGCCCGGCACGTACCAGGTTCCGTTCCCGCCGGCGCAGCAGACTCCGGCCCAAGGGGTGTGGAAGCTGACCGTGACGGCGACGGACGACCTCGGGGCCCAGACGACGATGACCCGGAGCTTCACCGTGGACGACTCGATCGGCTTCCTCCAGACCTCTGCGCCGCGGCTCTTCCTTCCGCCCGGCGGTCGGGACTTGACGATCTCGTGGCAGATGGGGGCTCCCGCGCGGGTCGTGGCGACGGTCGAGACCAAGGCGGGAGTCGTCCTCCGCACGCTGGCCGTCGGCCGGTACGCCGTCGGCGACCGCTCGGTCGTCTGGAACGGCCTCGACCGGACGGGGAAGCGGCCGAAGGGCGGCGTGTACCAGGCCCACCTCGTCGCGCGCAGCGCCTTCGGCACGGTCGAGCTCGTCAAGACCTTCACGATCCGCCAGATCGCAGGCTCGTCGTAGGGATCCGAGGCTGCGTAGAGTTCGCGGCGTGGTCGTCGCGTCTCTGACGAGCTCCATCACGAAGGCGATCGGCGACTACGGCGTCTATGCGGTCTTCGGCCTGATGGCGATCGACGCCGTGTTTCCGGTGGCCAGCGAGGTCGTGATGGCCTACGGTGGCGCGCTCGCCGGGGGGGCGTTCGCGGGCCAGCACGTCTCGCTGTTCGGAGCCGACATCCATGACGGCTTCCGGGCGTACCTCGCGATCGCCGTCGCCGGCACGCTCGGCTACCTGGGCGGAGCGGTCGTGGGCTGGGCGATCGGCGACGTTGGCGGCCGGCCGCTCCTCGAGCACCGTGGCCGCTGGTTCCACCTCGACGCGGATCGGCTCGAGCGCGCGGAGCGATGGTTCTCCCGCTGGGGGGACTGGGCCGTGCTGCTCGGTCGCGTCACGCCGGTCGTCCGCTCGTTCATCTCGCTCCCCGCCGGGGTCTTCCGCGCCCCGCTCGGTCGGTACGTCGTGCTGACGCTCGTCGGCTCGGCCGCGTGGTGCTTCGCGATCGGCGGCGCCGGCTGGGCTCTCGGCTCGAGCTGGGAGCGGTTCCACCGTGATTTCCGCTTCGCGGACTACGTCGTCGCGCTCGCGGTCGTCGCGTTCGCCGCGTGGCTGGCCCGGAGGCTGATCTCGCGCCGGCGCTCGCGCTCGACTGCGTACACTGGCTCGTCGGAATGATCCCGCTCGTCGACGTCAAGGCGCAGTACGCGCCGCTCCTGCCCCGCATCAAGGAGGCGATCGACGGCGTGCTCGAGGACGGGCGCTTCGTCTTCGGGCCGAACGTCGCCGCGTTCGAGGAGGAGGCCGCACGCTACCTGAACGTCCGCGAGACGATCGGAGTCGCGAACGGGACGGACGCGATCGTGCTCGTCCTGAACGCGCTCGGGATCGGCGCGGGCGACGAGGTCGTGTGCCCTGCATTCACCTTCTATGCGACCGCCGAGGCCGTCGCGCGCGCCGGTGCGACGCCGGTGTTCGCCGACATCGACCCGTCGACGCTGAACCTCGACCCGGCCGACGTCGCGGATCGGATCACGCCCAGGACGAAGGCGATCCTCGCCGTCCACCTCTTCGGCCGCCCCGCCCCGCTCGCCGCGCTCGCGGCCCTCGGGGTGCCGCTGATCGAGGACGCCGCGCAGGCCTTCGGGTCGCCGGAGATCGCCACCCACGGCGTGGCCTCGACGTTCAGCTTCTATCCGACGAAGAACCTCTTCGCGCTGGGCGACGGCGGCCTCGTCGCGGTCGACGATCCCGAGCTCGCCGAGCGGATCCGGATGCTCCGCTTCCACGGCTCGAAGTCGAAGCGCATCTTCGAGTACGTCGGGACGAACTCGCGCCTGGACGAGATCCAGGCGGCCGTGCTGCGGATCTTCCTCCGTCAGCTCGACGATTGGACGCTCGCGCGCCGCGAGGCCGCGCAGCGCTATCGCGAGCTCGGGCTCGGCGAGGCGTGCGCGGTGCCGGCGGACGAGCCCGGCCACGTCTACCACCTGTTCGTCTCGCGCTCTCCGACCGCGGACTCGATCCGCGAGGCCCTGACCGCGGCGGAGATCGGAAACGCTCAGTACTACCTGCCGCCGCTCCACCTCCAGCCCGCGCTGCGCTATCTCGGCTACTCCGAAGGCGATCTCCCGGAGACCGAGCGCGCCGCACGCGAGAACTTCTCGATCCCGCTCTGGGCGGGGATCAGCGCGGCCCAGCAGGATCGGGTCGTCGCGACCGTCCTCGCGGCAGGCAGGATCGCGGCCTAGAGGGAGGAAATGCGGAGCCCGGTGACACGGCATCGTCTCTGGCAGGTGGCCGTCGACGCCGGGATCGTCGCGCTCGCCTGGTGGCTCGCGTGGCAGCTCCGGTTCGACCAGGGGCGGCCCGGCTACTACGACCGGTACCTCGCATGGGAGATCGTCGCGCTCGTCGTCGGGATCAAGGTGCCGGTGTTCGTCTTCTCGGGTTTCTACAACCGCTGGTGGCGGTACGTCTCGACGCGCGACATGTGGGGCGCGCTCCGCGGCGTCGGCCTCGCGAGCCTCGCCGTGTACCTCGTCTTCACGGTCTTCCGCATCCACCACCCGGTCGCGGTGCCGAACGGGGTCTGGTTCATCGACCTCCTGCTCTGCCTCGCGTTCGTCGCCGGGACGAGGCTGATGGCGAGGACGCTGATCGAGCGGCCGCTGCCCGGCAGGATCATCGCCCGCGGTCGCGAGGCGATCATCGTCGGGGCGGGCGACGCGGCGCAGCTCGTGGTCAAGGAGATGCTCCGGAACCCGAACCTCGGCTACACGCCGATCGGGTTCGTCGACGACGACCCGCGGAAGCGAAACCTCCGGCTGCACGGGATCCGCGTCCTCGGCACGCTCGGCGACCTGCCCCACCTGATCCGCGACCGTCGACCCGACGAGGTGCTGATCGCGATCCCGTCGGCGCCCGGCGGGCTCCGGGAGCGGATCGTCGCGGTCGCGCGGGCGGAGGGCCTGCCGGTCAAGACGCTACCCGGTCTGAGCGAGCTCGTCGCGGGAGACGTCGACCTCGCGGCCCAGATCCGCCCCGTCGAGGTCGAGGACGTGCTCGGCCGCGAGCCCGTCGAGGTCGACCTCGCGTCGATCGCGGACTACCTGACGGGCGAGACCGTGCTCGTCACCGGGGCGGGCGGCTCGATCGGCTCCGAGCTCTGCCGCCAGATCTCGCGAATCGGTCCGAGCCGGCTCGTGCTCGTCGACCACGCGGAGCCCGCGCTGTTCGAGATCGAGCGGGAGCTCGTCGACGAGCGCGGCTTCCATGCAGCCGCCGCGATCGTCGCCGACGTGAAGAACACGGTGAAGATGCGGCAGGTCTTCGACAAGTACCGGCCGGGGGTCGTCTTCCACGCCGCCGCCTACAAGCACGTCGCGATGATGGAGGCGAACCCGCTCGAGGCGGTGCGCAACAACACGCTCGGCACCCGGACGGTCGCCGAGGCCGCCGTCGAGTTCTCCGCGAAGCGGTTCGTCCTGGTCTCCACCGACAAGGCCGCGAACCCGAAGACGGTGATGGGACAGTCGAAAGCGCTCAGCGAGTGGATCGTCGAGACGTACGGCCACCGCCAGGACGTGCTCACGCGGTTCGTCGCCGTGCGTTTCGGGAACGTCCTCGGCTCCTCGGGCAGCGTGATCCCGATCTTCCGCCGCCAGATCGCCCGCGGTGGGCCGGTCACCGTGCGCCACCCGGAGATGACCCGCTACTTCATGACGATCCCCGAGGCGGTCCAGCTCGTCGTCCAGGCCGGAGCGATCGGCGGCCGCGGCCAGGTCTACGTGCTCGACATGGGCGAGCCGGTCCGGATCGTCGACCTCGCGGAGAAGATGATCCAGCTGTCGGGCCGCGAGCTCGGACGGAACATCGAGATCGAGTTCGTGGGGCCGAAGCCCGGGGAGAAGCTGCACGAGGTGCTCGTCGGCGACGGCGAGACCGTCTCGCCGAGCTCGCACGAGGCGATCATGCTCCTCACGCGACCGCCGATCGACGCGGCATGGCTCGAGCTGGAGCTCGGCGAGCTCGAGCGCCTCGTCGATGCCGGCGACACGCTGGAGGTCGTCGCGACGCTCAACCGCATGGTTCGCGAGCCGCAGCGCGTACAGCCTCCCCTGCCGGAGCCCTCGCCGGCCCACACCGAGACCTTCTCGTAACGTTGCCGACATTCGTCGTCGGCGACGTCCACGGACATCGCGACACGCTCGTCGCGCTGTTGCGCGAGGCCGGGTTGCTGGACCGACGCGGGCGTTGGAGCGGGGCGGACGCCCCGCTCTTCCTACTCGGCGACCTCGTGGACCGCGGCCCCGACGGGATCGGCACGATCGACCTCGTGATGCGGCTCGAGCGGGAAGGGCCCGTCCGATGCCTGCTCGGGAACCACGAGGCCGGCATCCACGCGGCTGCTCGCTTCCGCGATACGCCGGCGGGCCGGGAGTTCGTCTCGCTCTGGCTGATGAACGGGGGCATGCCCCAGGATCTCGAGCGCTTCCGGCCGGAGCACGCGGCCTGGATCGCGAGCCTGCCGGCGGCGGTTCGTCACGGCGACTGGCTGCTCCTCCACTCGGACACGACGCGCTACCTCGAGCTCGGGCGCACCGTGGACGAGATCTGTCGGGCGGCCTCCTGCGCTCTCGCCTCGGGGGACGAGGCGGCGATGGACGAGCTGCTCTCCGTGCTCTCGGATCGACAGGAGCTCCACGACGAGGCGAGCGTCACCCGGCTGCTCGACACGTTCGGCGGGGGGCGCATCGCGCACGGGCACACGCCGATCGCATTCCAGATCGGCGCACGTCCGGAGAGCGTGACGTCGGCGCTTGCCTACGGCGACGGCCGCGTCCTCAACGTCGACCACGGCCTCTACGCCGGCGGGCCGGGGTTCGTGACGGAGCTGGCTCCCGTCGCTCGCCGTGACGAAGTCGGCACGAAGCCGTCCGACGCCGGACCCTAGGCTGGGCAGACGTGCTCGACGGGCTCAACACGGAGCAGCGGCGCGCGGCCGAGGCGGTCTCGGGGCCGGTCTGCATCCTCGCCGGCGCCGGGACGGGCAAGACGACGACCGTCACCCGCCGGATCGCGCACCAGGTCGCCTCGGGAGCGTTCGAGCCGAGCCAGATCCTCGCCGTGACGTTCACGGACAAGGCGGCCAGCGAGCTGCGCACCCGCCTCGGAGTGCTCGGCGTCGGCGGCGTCCGGGCGAGCACCTTCCACGCCGCGGCGCTCGCCCAGCTCCGGCACTTCCGGCCGGACGCCGTCGGCGAGATCCTGCCGACGAAGGCGTTGCTGCTCCGCCAGATCGCGAACGGGCTTCCCGGCGCGTTCAGATTTCGCCCGGCCGGCGACCTCGCGACCGAGATCGAGTGGGCGAAGAACCGTCGCATCCCGCCCGAGCGCTACCTCGCCGCGACGGAGACCAGGCTGCCGCCGCTGCCGCACGACCTGATGCTCCGCGTCTATCGCGAGTACGAGCGCCGCAAGGGGCGGGCGGGCCTGACCGACTTCGAGGATCTCCTCGCCCGCGCGATCGAGCTGTACGAGACGGACGAGGCTGCGGTCGCAGCGTTCCGCGAACGCTACCGCGCGTTCACGGTCGACGAGTACCAGGACGTCAACGCGCTCCAGCAGGCGGTGCTCGAGCTCTGGCTCGGCGGGCGCGACGAGCTGTGCGCGGTCGGCGACGACTACCAGTCGATCTACGGCTTCACGGGCGCGGGCCCGGAGCACCTGCTGGCGCTCGCCCGGCGCGCTCGCGTCTTCGTGCTCGAGGAGAGCTATCGCTCGACACCCGAAGTGCTCGAGCTCGCGAACCGACTGGTGCCGAGGCTCGGCGGCGTCTCGAAGCGGCTCGCGCCGACCAGCGCGTCAGGGCCCGAGCCGATCCTGGCGGGAGGGGCGACGTGGGCGGAGGAAGGCGAGCAGATCGTCTCGCGGATCCGGGAGCTGAACCGCCGCGGCGTCGCGCTCGAGGAGCAGGCGATCCTCGTCCGCACGAACGCCCGCTCCGCCGACCTCGAAGAGCTGCTGCACGACGCCGGCATTCCGTTCCAAGGCGCGTCGCTGCTCGCCCGGGATGCGGCGCGGTCGCTGCTGAAGCGGCTGCGCGGCGCGCACGGGCCCGCAGCCGACGCGGTTCGCGAGACGGCGCTCGCGCTCGGCTGGGAGCCGGTTCCGCCCGGCGACGTCGGCGAGCGCGAGCAGACGCGGCAGAGCGACCTCTCGCGCATCGTCGAGATCGCAGGCACGCTCGGCGACGTCTCCGAGCTCGCGCCCGAGCTCGAGCGTCGCTTCGGCGCCGGCGTCGCGACCGGTGTCCACCTGCTCACGCTCCACCGGGCGAAGGGGCTCGAGTGGGACGCGGTCTTCCTGCCGCGCGTCGAGGAGGGGGAGCTGCCGGTCCGTCGTGGAGACGTCGACGAGGAGAGGCGACTTCTCTATGTCGGCATCACGCGGGCACGGGTGCACGTCACGATCACCTGGAGCGGCAAGCCGAGCCGCTTCCTCGCCGAGCTGGGCGCCTCGTCGAGGTCCGCGCCGCGCCAGAAGGTCGATGTGGCGGCCCTGACGCCGGTCGGCAAGGCGCTGCGCGAGTGGCGCCTCGAGCGCTCGCGCGCCGACGGCGTGCCCGCGTACGTCGTCTTCCACGACAGCACGCTCGCCGAGATCGAGCGGTCGGCTCCCGCCACCATCGGCGAGCTCGCAGCCGTCTCGGGCGTCGGCCCGGCGAAGCTCGAGCGCTACGGGGAGGCAGTGCTCGGCGTGCTCAGCCGAGCATGAGGTCGAGCAGGAGGGCGGGATCGCGCCGTACGCGCTCCGCTACGTCACCTCGCTTGCGCACGTCGAGGTCGTCGGCGGAATCGAGCGGCCGCAGGCGGCCGTCCGCGACGAGCGCCTCGTCGACGGCGCCGAGCCGGCCGGCGAAGACCGTGTAGACGGGCACTCCGAGCGCGACCGCTTCGCGGTTCATCGTGCCGCCCGCCGAGACGACGAGGTCTGCCTGGGCGACGAGGCTCGGCGCGTCGACGGCGCGGGACGGGACGATGAGGAACGGCAGGCCGAGCGCCCCGATCGCCTCCCGCTGTTCGGCTCGGCGCGGCAACACGACCGTGTGGACACCCGCGTCCGAGCCCAGGCGCTGCAGCACGTCGGCGAAGAGCGGGTTCCCGTGCCGGTGGTAGAGGGAGATGTCGGGTGGTGTCCGCACAACCGCGAGGATCCGCGCCGGATCGACGCCGAGCGCGGCCGGCACGCCGGGATCGGGCTCGAAGCCGCCGAGGTAGTACTCCTCCTTCAGCCCCGGATACCGGCGGAGCTTGCTCGCCTTCGCGCCGAGCGACCTCAGACGCCCGGTCGGGATCGCCTCGGGGACGACGAGGCGCGTCGCGGCTCGACAGCCGAGCGAGTGCTGCAGTCGCGCGTACTCGTAGTCGAAGGCGTAGGTCGAGGTGATCCCGAGCGAGCGGGCGACGAGCGGGAGCTCGTGTGAGGCGTGGGAGAGCGCGACGTCGAAGCCGCGCCCCCGCGCGAAGCGACGCAGCGCGCGAAGCCGGCCGGCGAGCGCTCGCGCCTTCCCGGCCGTGCTCGAGCCGCCGTGCGGCGGCCCGACGGTCTCGTGGGAGATGCGGGCGTCGTCGAGCAGCTCGAGCGTCTGCGCGTACTCGCGCGCGGTGACGGAGACCTCGTGACCGCGCGCCTGGAGGAGCTCGATCAGGGGCTCGAAGAACGGCACGTGCGGCGAGTTGGTGATGTCGATCCAGATGCGCATCGGCTCACGTTCCCATCGTCGGGCAACGGAACGACGAGCCGGTCGTCGTCTCCCGATGCATCAGTGGGAGCCGAGGATCACTTGGCGCGCGGCCTGTTCCGCCGGCCCAGGATCTGGTCGCCCAGCGACCCTCCCGGCTCCATCTCCTCGCGCCCACGCGAGACGCGCCAGGCGTAGTGCACGATGCCCGACCCGACCAGCACCAGGAAGGCCAAGCCGACGAGGGCCAGGGCGTATCCCATCGCGCGAGTTGTAGCGCAGTCCGGCGCGACGGCCCAGTGTCGAGATGCCTCCCTGGGGGGAAGCCGGGCGGCCGGAGGCGAAGCGGGCGGAAGAAGAGAGGACGACGCTGCGCGTGGGCGAAACGAGCCGCGGCTCGGGAGCTCGAGCCGCGGGCCCGCGTATCCCCTGGCCGGCCAATCCTTCCGATAAGCTTCTCTCATGAGAGACGAGGTCGGAGATTAGCGGGCTGCCCGTCACGCGCGGGCGAGAATCGCTCGCGGGCGTTGCGTCGGCCAGCTGCACGATCTCTCTCACCTGATGGACACCCGGCAGCTTGCGGCGTTCTGCGCCGTCGTCGAGCGCAGGAGCTTCTCGCAGGCGGCGGAGCGCCTGGGCGTGACGCAGCCCGCCGTCTCGCTCCAGGTGCGCGCGCTCGAGAAGCGGCTCGGGACGCAGCTCCTCGACCGCTCGGGCCGGCGCGTCGAGCCGACCGAGGCCGGGCTGAGGCTGTACCGCGGCGCGCAGCGGCTGCTCCAGCTCGAGGAGCAGCTCGTCGACGAGGTCGCGGCCGAGGGCGACGGCGAGGTCACGGGGCACCTGTCGATCGGCGCATCGACGGGGCCCGCCGCGATCGTCGTCCCGCTCCTCCTCTGCGAGTTCCAGCGCGCGCATCCCGCCGTCCGCGTCTCGCTCCAGGTGCACGACACGCAGACGGTCGTTCAGCTCGTCGCGGAGCGGGACCTCGAGCTCGGCATCGTGGGAGCCGCGCGCAGGCATCGAGCCGTCCAGTTCGAGCCGTTCATGCGGGACGAGGTGATCCTCGCCTGTCCGCCCGGGCACAGGTTCGCCGGCAAGAGCGTAAGGCTCGACGACCTCCGCGCGGAGCCGTTGATCGTGATGCAGGACGGCGCCGGGGTTCGCCAGGTCGTCGAGGACGAGCTGCGGCGCCTGGGCACGAAGCTCCGCGACCTCGACGTCTCGCTCGAGCTCGGTCTCCAGGAATCGGTCCGCAGCGCCGTCCAGGCGGGCTACGGCGTCTCGTTCATCTCTCGTGCCGCGGTCGAGTCGGAGCTGAAGGCGGGGACGCTCGCGGAGGCGCGCGTCGAGGGAATGCACGCGCGCCGCGAGATCTCGCTCGCCCGCGGCACGGGCCGCGCGCCGACCCGAGCCGCCGAGGCCTTCGTCGCGTTCGCGCGCTCCCGTCTGGACTGACGGCGAACAGCGCCGGCGCGTGCTACGCGGCGGCCGTCTTCGAGGCGGCGACGACGCGCCGCAAGCTGACCACGCCGACGACGTCGTCGCCCTCGACGACCGGCAGGTGCCGGAATCCCTTGTCGAGCATGAGCCGCTCGGCCTCGTCGCAGTCCATCTCCGGCGCCGCGGTGATCGGGTCGACCGTCATGAACTGCCGGACGCGCGCCTCGCTCGAGTGCACGCGGGCGGCCATCGCCTTCAGGAGGTCCCGCTCGGTCAGGATGCCGATCAGCCTTCCGAAGTCCTTGACGATGACGGAGCCGACGTTCAGCGCCGTCATCTTCTCCGCCACCTCGCCGAGGGTGTCCTCGGGCGCGACGGTGATGAACTCGGTTCGCATCACCTCGGAGAGAACGGCCACGCTGCAATTGTAACCGCCGCGCGCGCGGCTCCTGAACGGCCGGATGTGTCGAGGTGGAGAGCGCCCGGCTACAGGAACGGGATCACGATCGCGCACGTGACGCCGGCGGCGAGGCAATAGATCGCGAACGGCGTGAGGCGGTTGCTCTCGAAGAACCGGAGCAGGAAGCGCACGGCGAAGTACGCCGTGACAGCGGAGCAGAGCGAGCCCGCGAGCGCCTGGCCTCGCACGCCGTCGCCCTGGTGGCCGAAGAGCTCGGGCAGCTTGAGGATCGCAGCCGCGCCGATGATCGGGGTCGCGAGGAGAAATGCGAAACGTGCCGCGTCGCGGTTCGAGAGGCCGACGAGCAGGCCGCCTGCCATCGTCGCCCCGGAGCGCGAGAAGCCCGGGACGAGCGCCAGCGCCTGCGCGGCACCCACCGCGAACGACTGCGGGAAGCCGACCTGGCGGGCGATCCGGGCGTCGTCGTCCGTCTCCGTCTGGGTCGCGCGCCGGCGGAGGAGCTCGGCGCCGTAGAGGAGGACGCCGTTGAGCGCAAGGAAGATCGCCGCCGACTCCGGGGAGGCGAAGACCGAGCGCAGCTTGTGCTCGAGCAGGAGCCCGAGGATCCCGGCGGGGATCGTCCCGACGACGAGGAGCCAGCCGAGCTTGGCGTCCGTGTCGTCCGGCGCGATGCCGCGGTCCCGGAGGCTGCGGCCGAGACCTTTCACGATCCGGACCCAGTCCCTGAGGAAGAAGAGGAAGAGCACGATCGCGGTCGCGAGGTGCGTGGCGACGAGGAAGCTCAGGAAGTACGGGTCGTTCTGGTGGATGTCCCAGCCGAGGAGCTTCGGCACGATCACGCTGTGCCCGAGGCTCGAGATCGGGAACAGCTCCGAGACGCCCTGGAGCAGCCCCAGCACGATCGCCTGGGCATAGGTGATCAGCGTGGTCGCGATCACACCGCGTGCTTCTTGCCGGTCTGGAACCAGGCGAAGACGAGCACTGCGGCGCCGACGAGGAACGAGGCGATGCCGTGCTTCACGTGGTGGTGCGCGGAGCCGGCCTGGTGGCCCGGCATGAACGACGGGAGAGAGCTCGCCGGCTCGACCCAGTAGACGATTGCGAGTGCGACCAGCACGACCCCGACCAGGACAGCGAGACCGACGACGATTGGAGAGCGCGTGTTCACAGGTGCCTTTCGTTGTCTGCCGGAAGCCTGCCCGGGCCCGGCGTGCAGTATGGCGAAGCCGCGCGACGCACCTGTGTGCGAACCGAGGGAACCGACTGTTCACGGCGGCGGTCTCCGCCTGTGGAGAACCCGACGCTCAATCGTCACAACCAGGGACAGTCCCTGGCTTGTGCCGAAAGCGTGTCGGTTTCTCCACAGGTCGAGCAGGTTCGTGACATAAGCACCGATAATCGTGAGAATTAGCTGTTCCCTGGTACTCTGAGCTCGTGCCAGCTCGCTCGTTCGACGTCCTCGTGATCGGAAGCAGCGCGTCCGGCCTCGCCGCGGCGCTGTCCGCGGAGACGGTGGGCGCCCGCGTCGCCCTCGCGACCAAGGGGTCGATCCAGGCCTGCAACTCGGCGAAGGCGCAGGGGGGCATCCAGGCTGCCGTCGGGCCCGAGGACTCGCCCGACATCCACGCCGCCGACGTGATGAGAAGCTCTCACGACACCGCGAACCCGGAGCTCGTCGAGGTGCTGACCAGCGAGGCCCCGGCGGCGATCCACTGGCTCGAGGAGCTGGGAGTCGCGTTCACGCGGGAGAATGGCGGCTACCGGCTCGCCCGCTGCGGCGGCGCGTCGCAGAAGCGGCTTCTCCAGGTGGGCGACCGTACCGGACATGCGATCACGAAGGCGCTGCGCGAGGCGTTCGAGTCCGGCGGCGGCAGTGAGCTGCCGAACCATCCGCTCGCCGCGCTCGAGCAGACGGAGCACGGCTGGCGCGCGAGGTGCGTTGCGAAGGATGGCGGGACTGTCGACGTCGACGCCGGTGCGGTTGTCCTCGCCGCCGGCGGGCGGTGTTTCGCGGAGGCGCGGGCGCGCGGGGAGCTCTCGACGAACCACCCGAACGCAACCGGTGAGGTGACGCGGATCGCCGTCGAGCTGGGAGCGGAGGCGCGCGACCTCGACGCGCTCCAGTACCACCCGAACGGCGGTGCCTGGCCGGCGACGATGCAGGGCTACTCGATTCCCGAGACCACGCGCGCGTACGGTGCGGTGCTGCTCAACGCGGACGGAGAGGAGTTCACCGACTCGCTCGGGCCGCGCGACGCCGTCTCACAGGCGATCTTCGACGAGGTCGAGGCCGGCCGCGGCGTGCAGACCGAGGACGGGCGCCCGGCCGTCTGGCTCGACACGACGCGCATCCCGGAGGCCGACGCCGGGGTCTCGCTGCCGTACATGCTCCGTCGCTACCGCGGCGCGGGCATCGATCCGCTCCGGGAGCGGATCCTGACCTACCCCGTGCTCCACTACCAGAACGGCGGGCTCGTGATCGACGAGGACGGCGAGACGACGATCGAGGGCGTCTATGCGTGTGGCGAGATCGCCGGCGGCACGCACGGACGCAACCGGATGATGGGAAACTCCCTGCTCGAGTGCTGCGTGTTCGGCCGGCGGGCCGGCCGTGCGGCCGCTGAGAAGGCGATGGCATGACGACGACGATCGACACGGACCTCGCGGGCGCGGTCGAGGACGCTGCGGCGCACCTCTACGTCTGGGCGCTGAAGGACATCCCGCAGGACCTCCGCGACGCCCTCGCCGCGGCGCGCGAGAAGGAGACGTCGACGACGGGGCGTCGGGTCCTCGACGTGATTCATCGCAACGTCGCGATCGCCGACGAGGAGAAGAACCTCGTCTGCCAGGACACCGGCATCGCTGTCTACACCTGTCGCGTGGGCGAGCACTTCCCGCTTCACCCCGCCCGGATCTACGCGGCGCTCAAAGCCGGCACCGAGCGCGCGACGGTGGAGCACCCGCTCCGTTCGAACGCCGTGCACACGATCACCCGCGAGAACACCGGGCCGAACACCGGCTACCGACTGCCGATCGTGCACTGGGAGTTCATTCCCGACTGGGACGGCCTGGACGTGAAGTGCGTGCCCAAGGGCTCCGGCTCGGAGAACATGAGCTTCCTCAAGATGTGCGTCCCAGCCGACGGCGTGAAGGGGATCAAGCAGTTCGTGCTCGAGTCGATCGTGGGCGCCGGCGGGAAGCCGTGCCCGCCGGGAATCGTCGGCGTCGGGATCGGCGGTTCCGCCGACTACGCGATGTACCTCGCGAAGGAGGCGATCGCCCGGCCG
>Ga0187779_10000667_pt1 | contig 22806 bp, 17 predicted proteins | sample 1015_Q2_SP10_10__FD_132435 | JGI IMG/M metagenome (GOLD analysis project Ga0187779, IMG submission 132435) | Tropical peat soil microbial communities from peatlands in Department of Meta, Colombia - 1015_Q2_SP10_10_MG | ecosystem: Environmental > Terrestrial > Soil > Wetlands > Peat | place... | reverse complement strand
GGATGTCAACAGAGCCAGATAACTTCTAGTCTTTTTGGAGTGCGGCTTGTCCGGAGCCTGCTGAAGGGCGGCTCGCCGGCGCTTTCTTGCCGTTGTAGTGGCGGGTCTTTAGACCCGCGCTTTTTCTTAAGCTTTCTCTTTTATTTGCCGCTTTTTCTCCGTGTCCTCTGCGCTTCTCTGTGGTGAATCTTCTTCTCTGCGCCTTCTCCGCGCCCTCAGCGTCTCTGCGTTAGCTTCCCCTCTTCCTCTTTTCTATTTTCCAATTTCCGGTTTCTTTTCTCGCCACTAGTCACTCACCACTCGCCACTTCTTCTATCTCTCCTTCTTCAACTTCAACAACTGCACCTGCGTCGCATCCAGCCTCTGCACGATCACTTCCGCGAACCTCTTCAACAACTCAAACCCCAGCTCATGATCCTCTTCCAGCTTCGACCGCAGGCATCGCGCGTCAAACGCAATTGCTTTCGTATCCTTCAACGCACGCGCGTTGAAATGCCAGTGATACGGCGGCGAAACCCACGACCACCCCAGAATATCTCCCGCTCCAACCTTGTGCACCGACGACCTTGGCTGGTTCGGCATCGTCAACTCGATCGAAACCGATCCTTCCTGCAGGAAGTAGAACGCGTCCGCCGGATCGCCTTCCACGAAGATCGTTTTGCCTTCCGCAAACCGCGCGTTCTTCGCGCATCCTTCGATCACCTTCAACTGCTTGTCAGACATCCCTTTGAAAAACGGATGCTTGCGGATCACTGAATCCAGCTTTTGAATCATGATCTAGGCCCTCCTCAGGCAGAAATCTCTTGTGTCGCGGTGCCAGCCCAAAGGGAATCGCGAACCAGGTGTTTTCAGACGTTGAGGCTGGTACTTGAAGGAGCGTAAGAAGTTACCCGAACCTCGACTTGTGCTCCAGGCTGTCCGGCTCTGGCTACCCGCCAGTTCCGCCGTTCCTCTCTCGTATACTCCACCCTCCCTCAGAAAGCAACGACCCTCATCACCCCGTCCCTCTTCTCCGCTCTCTCTGTGTCCTCTGTGGTGAATCTTCATTCTCAGCTCGCCACCCGCCACCCGCCACTCGCCACTTCCTCACCCCGCCCCGTACATCGCCTCTCCCCGCACCACCTTCCCCGCCTCATCAAATTCAAAAAACTCCGCCGCCCTCACCTTCTTCCCATCGATCTCCGACACATACACAATCGTCACTCGCCGCGCCTCCGCGTCATTCACCACGCGATCCAACGTAAACCGGATCGACCCCACCCGCCGCAGCGCCCCATACCAATACTCCGCCAACTCGTGTGGCGCGCGCACCGCCGCTTTCCCTATAAGGGCCGCTGCCTTCGGGCTGGTAAACTCCGCCCCTTCGGCGAACAGCGCCAGCACTGCCTCCACGTCTCGTTCGTTCCACGCCGCGATCCACCTCTCCGCAAACCCCTGCGCCTCCGCATTCGTCATCCCTCTCCCCCGCCTCTTTTCCCGCTTCCATGTACCGCTGGCCCGTCCTGAGCACCGAAGGGCTTTCAAGCCAGCCCGTCAAGGCACCAGCCGCCAGCCATTAGCTCTTCTGCTCTTACACTCCTACACTCTTACACTTCTTCTCCGCGTTCTCTGCGCTCCTCTGTGGCGAACTCTTCTCTGCATCTTCTCCGCGTCCTCCGCGTCTCTGCGTTAGCTTTTCCTCTTCCTCTTTTCTTTTTTCCATTTTCCGGTTTCTTTCTCGCCACTAGTCCCTCGCCACTTCCCCTAATGCGGCTGATTCTTCTTCGCATCCGCTTTCGCTTGCGCTTCCAGCGATTTGTTCAACTGCTTCTGCGCTTTCTTCTGAGCCTTCTTCTCCGCCTTCTGCTTCCTCTTCATCTCCTTCTGATACTTTTTTGCCTTCTTCTTGTTTTCCTTCTCCGACTTCTTCGCATACTGCGTGCTCAACGCCTCTTGCTGCGCCGCGGCGGGGATGGCGCACGCCGCACCCAGCGCCACCAGCAACGCAATCGTCGCCATCCGTTTCATCGCCAATTTCCTTGAGGCCCGCTGCCAGTGAGTCTATACCGAACTTGTCATCTTGAGGGTAGGGAAGCGCTCCCCACGTTTGACATCCGCTCTCTCGCTTCCTACACTCGTCCCCCCATGCTTGCCCTCCTCCATCGCCCGGATGTCTGGCTCTTCACTTTCTTCCTCGCCATCGTCTACCCCATCGCCGACTATTTCTTCTACTCCCGCCTCAAGACCGCCCTCTGGGTCTACATCTGGAACATCCTCGCCGCCTGGGCCCTCACAGCCGCGGCCGTCGTGCTCATCTTTCGCAACAATCTCACCCTCTCCGACTTCGGCCAGAACCTCGGCACTTACCCGCGCACGCTCATCGTCATTGCTGCGCTCGTGCTGCTCGTCCTCATCCTTGCGCTCATCAATAAACTCCAAAAGCGCAAGCCCAGCAGCGACAAAATGCTCAAGCTCACGGAAAATGTCCGCAAGCTCCTGCCCTCCACAGGAACCGAACGCATCGTCTGTGTGCTTGTCGCGTTTACCGCCGGCTTCTGCGAGGAATTTCTCTATCGCGGCTGGCTGCTGAATCTCACCGGCGCTGCCTGCAAATCCATCTGGCTCGGCCTGCTGATCTCTTCCGTTCTCTTTGGCTTCGCCCATCTTTACCAGGGCCGCAGCGGCATCATCGGCACCGCCGTTCTCGGCCTCGTCTTCGGCCTCGTCTACATCGTCTCGCGCAGCCTTCTTCCCGGCCAACTCCTCCACACCTTCCTAGACCTCAACAACCTCTTCGCCCTCGCCAAACTCGCCTCCCGCTCAAACAGCTCCCAGCCTCTGACCAACAGCCCATAGCCATGAGCCAAGGGCCCACAACCCTATTTCTAAATGAGTGTCATCCCGAGCAAAGCGAGGGACCCGCTTTTCTCTCCGGTGGGTGCCGCACCCTTTGCTCTTGCTTCGTGCGGGTGTCCCAGGTTCGGTGTGTGAACCTGGGTCTTGGGGGTTTCTTCGGATTTTTCTATTCCTTCTTTCCTCCGTGCCCTCTGTGTCCTCCGTGGTGAAATCCTGCTCTTGCCTTTTCCTCCGACCTCCGACTACCGACTACTGACTTCCGACTCTCTCCTCCCGCTGTCGGCTAAAGGCTAACAGCTTTTCTCCACCACACGCCGCTCTGATCAATCGCGCTCAACGGCTCTCCAATCCCCTGGCTCGACCGAAAATCCTCCACTGCCTTCCGGCACGTCTCCACCTCGCCATAATCATCAACAATCACAAACGCTCCCGCCGACACCTTCGGATACAGATTCACCAGCGCATCCATCGTCGAAGCGTACATATCCCCATCCAGCCGCAGAATGGCCAGCCGCTCGATCGGCGCCGTGGAAAGCGTGTCCTTGAACCATCCCTTCAGGAAATGCACTCGCTCATCCAGCAACCCATACTTCGCAAAGTTCGCCTTCACCTGCTCCAGCGACACCCCCAGCACATCACTCTTTTTCCAATGACGATCCCCTGCATCCTCCGCATAACGCCCATCCGGCTTGGGCAATCCCTCAAACGAATCCGCCGCCCATACCTGACGAGCCGTATCCCCGTACGCCTCCAGTGCCGCCCGCATGAAAATGCACGCCCCGCCGCGCCAAACGCCCGTCTCGATCAAATCCCCCGGCACGCCCTCGCGCAGCACCTCCGCAATGCACCATTGCAAATTGTCCAGCCGCTTCAGCCCGATCATCGTCTCCGCGTCCGCCGGCCAGTCCCGCCCTTCCTCCCGGCGGGCCAGATCCACATTCGCCTGCGTATAGATCCGCATCCCGCGTTTCTCCAAAAACGACGCAATTGGCGGATACGCCGCCCAGGCGAGATGCTTGATCGTCAGCGGAGGCCGCCGCAGCGGCCGCACCGTCTCCGGAAAGATATACCGCGTCAGGCACTTCTTCATTAAATCGAGATAAAGCTCCGCCGCCTTCGCTTCCATGTTCATAACCGCCATCAGTATATGCCACGTGCTTTCCCACTGTTCAGGCGCACTCTTTTACTCTTGCACTCATGTACTTCTTCCTCTTCCTCCTCAGATATGTGCGATCTGGCTTCGGACTTCTGCCCCCCAACTCCTGGCTGTCAGCTGTCGGCTAACGGCTGGCGGCTCTCTGCTCTTAACTTCCGACTGCCGACTACAGACTCCCGACTACTCTGTGCTACCTTACCTCGTACCCATTTCCACCCACCGGAGCCACCCGTGCCCCACATTCCCCTGCGCCAAGGCGGTCCAAATGCCCGCATCGCGGTCATCCCCGGTGACGGCATCGGCAAGGAGGTCACCCCCGTCGCCGTCAACGTCATCAAAGCCGCCACCGCCAAGCGCCATCGCCACATCGACTTCGTCGAATTCGACTGGGGCGCCGACAAATTCCTCCGCGAAAACGTCACCCTCCCCGAGGGCGCGGTCGAAATGCTCCGCGACGAGTTCGATGCCGTCCTCTTCGGCGCGCTGGGCGATCCCCGCGTCCCCTCGAACCAGCACGCCGCGGACATCCTCCTCGGCCTGCGTTTCAAGCTCGACCTGTACGTCAACGCCCGCCCCACCGAACTCTTCCACGAGCGCTTCACGCCCCTGAAAGATCGTATCTGCAACGACATTCGCCTGATGGTCTTCCGCGAAAACACCGAAGGCATCTACGTCGGCGCTGGCGGCTTCTTCAAGAAGGGAACTCCCGATGAAATCGCCACCCAGGAAGACATCAACACACGCAAAGGCGTCGAGCGCATACTCCGCTACTCCTTCGACTACGCGCGCACCGGCGGCGTTGTAGCGCAGGGTGAGCATGCCCTGAGCAAAGCCGAAGGGTCCTCAAGCCCTGCGGCCCTTTCCTGGAGTCACCACCCGACCCGCAAACCCCTGCGCCTCTGCATGTCCGACAAATCCAACGCCATGACCTTCGCGGGTGACCTCTGGCAACGCACCTTCAAATCCCTCCAGGCTGAATACCCGGAAGTCCACTCTCGCCACCTCTATATCGACACCCTCGCAATGGAACTCGTCCGCGATCCCCGCCAGTTTGACGTCATCGTCACCAACAACCTCTTCGGCGACATCATCAGTGACCTTACTTCGCAACTCGCAGGCGGCCTCGGCCTCGCCCCCTCCGGCAACATCCACCCCGGCCAAACCTCGCTCTTCGAGCCCGTCCATGGCTCTGCGCCCAACATCGCCGGAAAGGGTATCGCCAACCCCTTCGGTTCCGTCCTCGCCTCCGGCATGATGCTCGACTTCCTCGGCTGGAACGATGAAGCTCAATTGTTAAAGCAAAGCGTGAAGTCTGCTCTTCACGACGACATAACCACCCCTGACCTCCACGGATCTAAACAAACACATGAAGTTTCCGACTGGCTAGTGAACTACGTCTCCAAACATTCATAAACTACTTGAAGACAGTCAGTAGTTGGTAGTCAGCAGTTAGAAGTGGGGAGCTTCGAACCTTGCAGCTACTTGTCATGAGCCATTAGCCGCCAGCCATTAGCTAACAGCCAAAACCTCGTGGCGCCCCGTCTTGAACCAAGCAAGCTCACGCAGCGGCCGCCTTCAGCTTGTCCTGAGTTGCGAAGAGAGGCGCGCCGAAGCACGCCCACTCTTGGACTCTTACACCATTTCACTCTTGCACTTCTTCGCAGTCTCTTTCAGTTCTTGGCCATTTAGTTGGTGGCCATCGGCTCCGAACTTTCGACTAGTGACTGCCGACTCCTGACTCAGTTCTTGCTATTGGCTAACGGCTGGCGACTGGCGGCTCTGAACTTCCGGCTACTGACTACCGACTCCACCTACCGACCGCCTCTCTTCACCACTCCCGCAACCACGACCCCAATCAAAAATCCCCCCACGTGCGCCCACCACGCCACGCCTCCCGTCGCCGATGCGCCAAACTCTCCAATCCCGGAGAGGAACTGCAGCACAAACCAATACCCCAGCACAAACACCGCCGGTATCGGTATCAGAAAAATGAAAAACAGCATCAGCACATTCGCCCGCGGATACAGCACCAGGTACGCGCCCATCACTCCGCTGATCGCCCCGCTCGCTCCAATCGCCGGCAGGGAAGAGTGCAGGTTGAACAGCACATGAATGAATCCCGACCCCACGCCGCAAAACAAATAAAAGATCAGGTAGCCCAGGTGCCCGAAATAGTCCTCCACGTTGTCCCCAAACACGTACAGGAACAGCATGTTTCCCAGCAGGTGCATCAGCCCGCCGTGCAAAAACATGCTGGTGAACATCGGGTAGAACGCCATCTTGAATCCCAGGTAGCCCGCCAGAAACGCCGGGATTCGCATCGGCACGGTGGCGTTCTGGAGAACAAAAGCCTTTGCCGCATGGGGCGGCAAGCTCACCTGATAGAAGAACACCACCACGTTCGTCAGAATCAAAAGCCAATTGACAAAAGGAAAGGTCCGTGTCGGGTTGTCGTCCTTGAGAGGGATCATCGAGTCGCTGGCACTGTCGTTAGCTTAGCACTCACAGCATACGGAAAAACAACCTGTCCTTCCGAACGGAGTCTGCGTAGTGAGGAATCTCTCTTTTGGAGTGCGTTGGCCGCACTCCAAGTCCCGCGCTATTTGTATCCCCCGCAGAAACCCGGCGCGTCCGGTCCCAACAATCCGCAACTTCTACGGATTTCGTCCTCAATCAACTCGCACGAGTTTTGCGCATTGCACGGCGGGTGCGTTGCCGGAGACACCTGCAAACACTGCTTCACCAACTGGTCCGACCGCGCTTTCCCCACCTGCCTCAGGCAGGACTTCTCCTTGGTCGCCTCTCCCTCCGCCTGCTCCTTTGCCTCGCTCGACGCCGCCTGCCCGCCGCCCAAGGCAAACTTCGCGCTGCATCCTTTATCTACCCAGATTCCCAGCCCGTCGTAATCCCACGAATCCCCCTTCTTGCATGGAGCCTCGCTGAGCTGCTTCGCCAGTCTCACCCCACGTCCCGTGCTCGCGTCGCAATACTTTCTCTCGCCCGCGGAAGAAGTACATGTCACCGTCTTGACGGCCTCCGCCTCCAACGCAAAGTCCGCGTCGCACCCGTGATCCACCCAGATCCCCTTCTCGTCATAACCCCACGACTCATTCTGTTTGCATGCCGCCTCGCTGCGCTGCTTCATCAGCCGGACACCGTGGTGCGTATCGGCCGCGCAATACGCCTTCCCTCCGTCAGCTGAGGCACAGTGAACCGTCTGCGCCCTGGCGTTCCCCGCCAAAAGGAAGAGCACGACCACGAACACAACGCACCACAGAACACTCCGCATCGGATTCCCCCAAATTTCAGAAATAGCGAGCAGTGACCTCACGCTACTGCAATTCCGCCCATTCGCAAATACAAAAGTGGCGCGCCCGCCAAAGCCGCAAACGGAAGCAAAGAAGGACCAAGCCCACCCAAAAGGGAAGCGTTGCCCGAGTGCGTCCTATAATATTTGTCCGTCAAATCCCTGGTTAACAGAATCTGTGGCCATCGCGAACATGCTGAAAATAGAAGCCCTGCGAAGCTGGTGCGAGATTTTCCTGCAAAGAATGGACTTCTCTGCAAGGCGCAAAATGGGGGCCGTTCGAGCAGAAAATGGTAACGAGGCAATAGGTATTCTGGCGTGGAACGTGGGCTCGGTGCGCCCTGCTGTGCAGTGGCGCGATGTGGCGCCGACTCTTGGAGTGTGGGCGCCCTGCCGGCCCTGATATTCGAAGAGTTGACTCTGTTGCGGACTCGACCACTCCAAAGTTCGGTCGGCGCGCCGACATTCTCTGGTCGTTGCAAGATAATCCGTCGCTTCAAATATCCTAGATCGCTCCGCCTGAGCGCAGCTGCGAAAGCTCCAGCGCCGCTCCTCCCCGCGACTTCTCCACAGTTCCTCCTACGCTCTCGTTGCGTCCCCTCCCTGCGTGTGGTAAGTAATTAAGTTCTGCACGCGCGCTCGTTTTCCGTGGCTGGCGGCCGTATCCCTTCCGCCCCGCGACGCGGTCGGCGCGCCGACATTGCGCATGCCTGCCCGCGAAACGGAAGCCATCATCCTGAAGACCTTTCCGCTGGGTGAGGCCGACCGCCTGGTCAGTTTTCTGGGCCGTGCCTCGGGACGCATGCGCGGGGTAGCCGCTGGTGCCCGCCGCCTGAAGAATCGCTACGGCTCCACCCTTGAAGTTTTGTCTCACGTGCAGATTTGGTACGTCGAACGGGAAACGCGCGACCTGGTGCGCATTCAGCAGGCCGACTTGCTCGAGTCCTTCAACAAGGCCCAGAGCGACTACAGCCTCAGCACCGGTCTCGCCCTGGTCAGCGAAGTGGCCGAACAGGTTCTCCCGGAGCATGAAGTCAACGAAGCGATGTTCCGGCTCATCCTGCTCACCGCCAAGGAGGTCGAGCGACGCGGCGGCACGGCACTGCCGATCAGCTACTTCGCGTTCTGGACCGTGCGCCTGGCCGGCTGGCTGCCTCGCTTCGATGTTTGCGCTGTGTGCGGTAAGCCGTTCGGGAAGGGAAGCGCCTTCCAGGATGCGCACCATCCCGGGCTGTACGACGCGGAGCATCGCCGCTCGGGGATGAAGACGGTATCGTCGGAGGCGCGCGAACTCGCGGAAGTTTTCGCCAAGCAGCGCCTCGATCAGTTTGACGATGCGCTGGCGACGTTGCCGGGAGTCCAGGAACTACGTGAGGCGGGGCTGAACTGGATCGAGCACCACACGGAGCGCAAGCTCGGCACGCGCGCCCTGCTCGAAACGTAGCCGGGCCCGGGCCTGGTCGGCGGGGCGACGTCTGTGGGACGCAGCCTGTGTAGTGGCCAGTCTCTAGACGGGCATCGACCAGCGGACACCGAGGAATTAAAGCAGCACTTCAGGAGAACGCGTGGCACTTAAAGTAAAACTTGAAATCAAACCGCAGCACCAAGGACTCACTTTTCAAGAGCTCATCCTCAAGCTCATGCACTACTGGGATAAACAAGGCTGCGTCCTCCAGCAGCCGTACGACACCGAAGTCGGCGCTGGCACTATGCACCCGGAGACGTTCCTTCGCGTCCTCGGTCCGGCTCCCTATCGCGTCGGCTACGTGCAGCCGTCTCGTCGGCCCGCCGACGGACGCTACGGCGAAAATCCCAATCGCCTCTACAAGCACTTCCAATATCAGGTCATCCTCAAGCCCTCGCCCATTGATATCCAGGACATCTACCTTCGCAGCCTAGAAGCCATCGGCATCGACCTGCGCGCCCACGACATTCGCTTCGAGGAAGATAACTGGGAGTCGCCCACGCTCGGCGCCTGGGGCATCGGCTGGCAGGTGCTTCTCGACGGGCTCGAGATCACCCAGTTCACCTACTTTCAGCAAAGCGGCGGAATCGATCTTGACCCCATCTCCGTCGAGATCACCTACGGGTTGGAGCGCATCTGCCAGTTCCTCCAAGACGTCCCCAGCGTCTTCGACATCCGCTGGACCCAGGAGATGACCTACGGCCAGATCCGCCTCGCCGAGGAGCAGCAACTCTCCGAATACAGTTTCGACCGCAGCGACGCCAAGGCCCTGCGCTCCGAATTCGACCTCCACGAGAAGGAGGCCAAGGAGCTGATCGAGGGTTGGAAGCACCTGCCGGTAATTGTCGGCGCGCCGACCAAGGAGCGCGTCCGTTACCCCCTGCTCGCTGCCTACGACCATTGCCTGAAGTGTTCGCACCTGTTCAACCTGATGGATGCCCGCGGGGTCATCTCCACTACCGAGCGCGCGGCGCTGATGCAGCGCGTGCGCACCCTGGCCTGCCGCACCGCCGCGGCTTACCTCGAGCAGGTCGGCGGCAAGGAAAATGTTGGCTTGCCACCGAAGGTCGGCGCGCTGACGAAACCGGGCAGCCCCGCGCACGGGGTGCAATCGTGAAGCTTCCTCCTCTCAGTAAACCGCCATTCCAAGGTCGCACCTTGGCCAGGGAATCTCTCTTCGGTTCTACTGTCGGCCTGCGACCGAAGGTCGGCGCGCCGACATTCCCGATTTGGAGTTGCACCCCTGAGGTGGCCGCATGAGCGCCCCCGCGAAGATCGCAAAGACAAAGAAGGGAACCTCTGTGAAGCATTCGAAAACGCAGGCCAAGCCGCCAAAAGGAGCGCCGGCCAAAGTGCCCGCGCGCGTGGAACTCCTCTTCGAAATCGGCGCCGAAGAGATTCCCGCTGGCATGCTGCCCCGCGCCGTCGCGGAGCTGAAGGCCATCCTCGAGAAGCATCTCACCGCAGAAAACCTGATGGAAGGCGCCGCCGTCGAAACCTTCGGCGGGCCGCGCCGCCTGACCGCCTCCGTCCGGGGCATCATTGCCAAACAGGCCGACGTGGAGATGGAAGTCACCGGCCCGCCCAAGTCCGTCGCCTATGACAATGTCGGCGCGCCGACCAGAGCCGCAGTCAGCTTCGCGGAGAAGCAGGGTGTGCCCCTCCACGAACTCTTCCTTGTCGCCACGCCCAAGGGGGAAAGTATCGCCGCGCGCGTCACCAAGCGCGGCCGCACCGCGCACGAGCTTCTTGTCGAAATCCTGCCGCGCGTGATTCACGACCTCTCCTGGCCCAAGACCATGACCTGGACCGGCCTGAAAGGCGCTCGCTTCATTCGCCCGATCCGCTGGATCGTGGCCGTGCTCGATGGCCCCCATCCGGGGACAAGCAAGCCGCTGAAGTTCTCCTTCGGGGGAGTGACCTCCGGCGACACCACCGCCGGCCACCGCTTCCTCGGCCAGGCGCAGATCCGCGTCTTGAACTTCGCCGACTACGAGAAGAAGCTCCACGCCAACGGCGTCATCGTGCGTCCCGAAGCGCGCAAAGAGAAGATCGCGCGCGAACTCGCCGCTCACGCCAAGCGCGCCGGCTATCACGTCCACGAAGACGCGAATCTGCTGGACCTCGTCACCTACCTGAACGAATTTCCCAGCGTGATCGAAGGCGACTTCGACCCCTCGTTCCTTGAGCTGCCCGACGAGATTCTGATCACCGTGATGCGCGACCATCAGAAGTACTTCGCCGTGGAGAAGCGGGGCGGGGAACTGGCGCCGCATTTCCTGGCGGTTATCAACCTGGCGAAAGACACCAAAGGCCTGGTCCGCGCCGGGCACGAACGAGTGCTGCGCGCCCGCTTTGCCGATGCGCGTTTCTTCTGGGAGTCGGACCAGAAGGTCAAGCTCGCGGACATCCTGCCCAAGCTGCAAAAGGTCACTTACGAGTCGCGCCTTGGCAGCTACTTCGATAAGGTGGAGCGAACCCGCGCTATCGCGCGCTGGCTGGCCGAAGGCTGGTACAACCTCGGCGTGCTGCAGGCGCATGTGGCCGATGCCGACCGCGCCGCGGAACTCGCGAAGTGCGACCTCGCCACCGAAATGGTGCGCGAGTTCACCGAGCTGCAAGGCGTCGTCGGCGGGCTCTACGCCCTGGCGCAGGGCGAATCCGAGGAAGTGGCCGACGCGGTATACGATCACTACCGTCCCGTGGGCCTCGACGATCCTATCCCGCGCAACCTCACCGGCTGCGCCGTGGCGCTGGCAGACAAACTCGATTCCATCGTGGGCTGCTTCTCCGTGGGCGTAGTGCCTACAGGCTCGAGCGATCCGTACGCGTTGCGGCGCGCCGCGCTCGGCATCGTGAAGGTCATCCTCGAACGGAAGCTGCAGATTTCGCTGTCGCTCTTCATCGGCGCGGCAGGGAAGACGCTGCTGCATCATCCGCCGAAAAAGGCCATCACGCCGGAGCAGGAGGCGCAAGTGCTGGAGTTCATTCTCGAGCGCGCGCGCTTCGTGTTGCGAGAGAAGTCCGGCTACGCGTACGACGAAGTGAACGCAGTGCTGCGCGCGGGTAGCGACGACCTGGTTGACGTCGAGAAGCGGTTGAAGGCGCTGAAGGCCATTCGCAAGTCGAAGAATTTTGAGCCGCTGGCGGTGTCCTTCAAGCGCATTCGCCGCATCCTGGAAAAGGCGAACATCGGAACGGGAGTGCGGCCGGTGAATCAGGAGCTCTTCGAGAAGGATGCGGAGAGGGAACTGTACGCCGCCGTGCGCAAGGCCGCCGGGAAGGTTACCGAGGACAAGCGCGCGGGGAAGTATCAGGAAGCACTCGAGGAGATTGCCGGTCTGCGCAAGGCGGTGGACCAGTTCTTCCTCGAGGTAATGGTGATGGCGGATGACGAAGCGGTGCGCAACAATCGCCTGGCGCTGCTCGCGGAGCTGCTGCGCGAGTTCACCACCATCGCGGACTTTGCGGAACTGGCCGGGGAGGAGAAGTAGTTTGGTCGGCGCGCCGACATTCTGGCGCGGTGACTGCCCCACGCGCACGTCATCCCGAGCAAAGCGAGGGCTTTCTCTTGGAACGACCCAACAGAGATTCCTCACTGTGGAGACTGGATTCAAAATGACGCCACACGGCGCCTTGGGAGCGTTTTGAAGTTTTACTTGAACTATTGAAATTTAGTTTTCGCGGCAGTGTTCTTCGAGAAAAATGTCGGCGCGCCGACATTTTCGAGTGCGATAGCTCTGCTGTCGCCTTGGCTCGATGTAGTCGCTAAGAGAATCGATCACTGCTCCCGCACTCCAGAGAGGCGTGATGCGTCTTTTGAAGAATGTGCGTTGCGTCACAGGGCAGCGCGGCCTCTGCGGGCAAGATGGAAGGGTTAGGCTGGCGCGCCAACAGACGGCAGAGGAGTTGGCACCCGCGATCGTGAGGCGGCCGGTCTCTAGACTGGCAACGCAGGGCGGCGGGACAAACCCGCTGAGCAACGAATCGAGTTTTGAAAGGGCCGGCAGGCAAGCCGGCCAGACAGAGTAAGGCAAACTTACAGAGAGAGGCGTACCGTGAAAAAGTGGGGCTATTTCTTTGGTGCAGGAAAAGCAGAAGGAGACGGCGAGTGGCGCGACCTGCTCGGCGGCAAAGGCGCCGGGCTGGCGGAGATGACCAAGATTGGTCTCCCCGTGCCGGCCGGTTTTACCATCTCCACGGAAGCGTGCGACTACTTTTACAAGAACGGCAAGAAGTATCCCGCGGAGCTGGCCAAGCAGGTGAAGGACAACGTCGCCAAGCTCGAAAAGGCCACCAAGAAAAGGCTCGGTGATCCGAAGAATCCTCTGCTCGTCAGCGTGCGTTCCGGCTCGGCGCGCTCCATGCCCGGGATGATGGAGACGATTCTGAACCTGGGCTTGAATGACAAGTCTGTCGAAGGTCTGGCCAAGACCACCGGCAACGAACGCTTCGCCTACGACGCGTACCGCCGCTTCGTGCAGATGTACTGCACCGTCGTTATGGGCATGTCCAAGGAAGACCTGGAGCACCGCCTCCGCGACATGAAGAAGCGCCTCGGTGTGAAGGAAGACACCGCGGTTCCGGCCAGCGGCTGGAAAGAGCTGGTGGCCGAGTACAAGGAATACTTCAAGGAGAACGCGGGCAAGGAATTTCCGGACGATCCAATGGAGCAGTTGTGGGGCGCAATCGGCGCCGTGTTCGGCTCGTGGATGGCGGAGAAGGCGGTCACCTATCGCCGAGTGGAGAAGATCACCGGCCTGCTTGGCACGGCCGTGAACGTGGTGCAGATGGTGTTCGGCAATACCGGCGACAACTCCGGGACGGGCGTGTGCTTCACACGCGACCCCAGCACCGGCGACGAGGTTTTTTACGGCGACTATCTGACGAACGCGCAGGGCGAGGACGTGGTGGCGGGCATCCGCACGCCGGTGCACCTCACTGAGTTCAAGAAGATCATGCCGAAGGCCTACGCGCAGCTCGAGAAAGTCCGCGTCACGCTGGAGAAGCACTACAAGGACATGCAGGACATGGAGTTCACCGTCGAAGACGGCAAGCTCTACATGTTGCAGACGCGCACCGGCAAGCGCACGCCCACGGCGGCGTTCAAGATCGCCATGGACATGGCCAATGAAAAGCTGATCACCAAGGAGCAGGCGGTGCAGCGCATCACGCCCGCGGACATCGAGCGGCTCTTCTATCCCGTAATCGATCCGAAGTTCGACAAGAAGTCGCTGCAGACGAAGATCCTGACGCATGGCATCGACGCGGTGCCGGGCGCGGCGGTCGGCAAAGTGGTGTTCAGCGCGGCGGAAGCCGAAGAGTGGGCCAAGCGCGGTGAGAAGGTGATTCTCGTGCGGCGAGAGACCAGCCCGGAAGACGTAGGCGGCATGGCGGTCGCGCAGGGCATCCTAACAGCCACAGGCGGCAAGACGTCGCACGCGGCGGTGGTCGCGCGCGGCTGGGGCAAGTGCTGCATCGTCGGCGCGGAAACGCTGAGCATCGATTACGCGAGCAAGTCCATGAAGGACGGCAAGACCGGCAAGAGCATCATGGAAGGGGACTGGCTGACGCTGGACGGCAGCGAAGGCACGGTGTACGCCGAGCAGTTGCCACTGGTGACGCCGGAATTTCCCAAGGCGTATGAAACCATCATGAAGTGGGCCGACGGCATCCGCAAGCTGAAGGTCCGCGCCAACGCGGATACGCCGCAGGATGCGCGCAAGGCCATCGAGCTGGGCGCGGAAGGCATCGGGCTGACCCGTACCGAGCACATGTTCTTCACCGACTTCGAGCATCCGGAGAAGAGCCACGACCGTCAGTTGGCCATCCAGGAGATGATCGTCGCCGAAGACCGCGAGAAGCGCGTGGAGGCGTTGAACAAGCTGCTGCCGTTCCAGCGCCGAGACTTCATCGGCCTGTTCAAGGCTATGAACGGTCTGCCGGTGACCATCCGCCTGATCGATCCGCCGCTGCACGAGTTCGTGCCGCACGAGCGCAAGAAGCAGGAAGAGCTGGCGAAGGAACTGGGCATCTCCGTGGAGACAATCGCGCGCCGCGTGGAGCAGTTGCACGAGGCGAACCCGATGCTCGGCCATCGCGGCTGCCGCTTGTCGCTCACATATCCGGAGATTCTGGACATGCAGGTGACCGCGATCATCGAAGCGGCCATCGAATGCGTGAAGAGCGGAGTTAAAGTAAAACCTGAGATCGAGATTCCGGTCGCCTTCGACAAGAAGGAGATCAGCATTCTCGCTGATGCGGCGCGCAAAATCGCCGATCCGCTCATCAAGAAGTCCGGCGTGAAGGTGCCGTACGCCATCGGCACGATGATTGAGTTGCCGCGCGCGGCGTTGCTTGCTGACGAAATCGCGGAAGTGGCGGAGTTCTTCTCCTTCGGCACGAACGACCTGACGCAGACGACCATGGGGCTCTCTCGCGACGACGCGGGGCGCTTCCTCCCGGACTACGTGGACGAGAAGAAGCTGGGCATCCTGAAGGCCGACCCGTTTCAGAGCCTCGACATCCGCGGCGTAGGATTGCTGATGCGCTGGTGCGTGGAGCACGGACGCAAGACCCGCCCGAACCTGGAAGTGGGCATCTGCGGCGAGCACGGCGGAGACGCGGACAGCGTGAAGTTCTGCCACCAGATCGGGCTGAACTACGTGAGCGCATCGCCGTTCCGTGTGCCGATCGCGCGGTTGGCGGCGGCCCAGGCCGTGGTGGAAGAAGCGAAGGCAAAGAAGGCGAAGGGCAAGAAGTAGGGTCGTTCCTTCGCGGCGTCATTCCGAACGGAGTCTGCGGAGCGAGGAATTTCTGGCGTAGATTGAATAGAAATTCCTCGCTTTGCTCGCCGCACTCCGAAGGTGAAGTAAAGCTTGAAGTCATTTCCCGGCTCATGGGGGAGCTTCGGTGAAGAGACTTCGACTCATTCTGGCGGAGGTCCTGGCGCTTATCTCGTTGCTGAGCGCGGGTCTCGCTGCGGGCGCACCCATCCCCTTCAAGGGACGCGTTATCGATGAGAATGGAATCCCTGTTAGCAATGCTCAAGTAAAACTTCAACTCTCTGCCGGCCAGATTTTTGAGGCGGCAACGGACGACTCCGGTTATTTTTCCTTCCCGAATCTCCCTCCGGGCGAATACACAGCACGCATCGAAAAGCCGGGTTTCTTCCTTCTGGAGAATCAGAAGATTGAGGTGACGGCGGAAAGCACCGAGTTCACGTTTACCTTGAACCATGTGGAAGAGGTGCGGGAGAAGGTGGACGTCACGGTCCCCGAAAACCGCATCGACACAACCACGACTACGAGCACGGTGGACCTGACCGCCAAGCAGATCATCGACATCCCGGTGCCGAGTTCCCACAACCTGCTCCAGAGCCTGATCGCCATGCCGCAGGTGATCATGGACAGCTCCAACCAGTTGCACTTCGCCGGCGCAAACAATACGGAAGTGCAGTATCTCCTTGACGGCGTGGAAGTGGGCGACCCGGCAAGCAATGGGCTGACTTCACGCATGATTGTGGACGCGGTGCGCACGGCGGAAGTCCAGACGGGGCGCTTCGGGGCGGAGTATGCGCACCCGGGCGGGGCGATTCTGAATTACGTGACCCGCGAAGGGGACGACCGCTGGCGGTTCAACACGACGGACTTCATCCCGGGCATCAGTTTTCAGCAAGGCACGCAGTTCGGGAATTTCTATCCCCGGGTGACGTTCTCCGGGCCGATTATTACGGACACGCTGTGGTTTTCGGAGTCGATGGACTTTCTGCACACGCTGAGCATCATCAAGGGACTGCCGCCTGGCCAGCCGGACATTTCGCAGCAGTACGGCGGAGACACCTGGTCGCGGATGCTGTGGAAACTGTCCACGAACAACAGCCTGCATTTCGGCTTTCTGGCGAATGTGGAGGAGAACGGCAACGCGGGCTTGAGCGCGCTGAACCCGCAGTCCACGACGACGGACACGAATCAGCGGGAACTGTTCGGCTTCGTAAAGGAGCAGAGCTATTTCGAGAAGACGGTGGTGGAACTGGGGTTTGGCGCGGAGGATCTGATCAACGATGCCACGCCGCAGGGCACGCAGCCGTACATCCTGCTGGTGAACGGGTCGGAGGGGAACTATTTCCAGAAGCAGAACCAGGACGCGCGGCGCTGGCAGCTGTTTGGCGACGCGATTCGAGGGCCGGTGAAGTGGCACGGCACGCACACGCTTTCCGTGGGCGCGAACTATTCCAGCGTGGAGCTGACCCAGGCGTCGGCGCGCGGAGAGATTCAAGCGCTGCGGGCGGACCTGACGCTGGACCGGCTGACCACCTTCGCGGGGAATCCGGATTTTCACGTGACGAATTCGCTGGCGGGCGGGTTCATGCAGGACTCCTGGTCGCCAGTAACGCAAATCGTGATGCAGGCGGGCGTGCGCGCGGATTGGGACCGGCTGTTCCAGTCGGCGCTGGTGCAGCCGAGGGTTTCGTTGAACTGGATGCCGTTCAAAGACAATCGCGGGAAATTCTCGATTGGCTGGGGGATGTACGACATCCCTCTGAATCTGTCCGTGATTGGGCAAGCGTACGACCAGCAGGAAGTGGACACGCTATACGGCCCCACGGGGAAAATTCCCGTGCAAGGCCCGGCGACGAGCTCGTTTGTCTTGCCGGCGGGGGGATTGCAGAGCCTGAAGCAACCGTATTTCGATATTGCCAGCGCGGGTTACGAGCAGCGCATCGGAGAGAACACGCTGGTCAGCATAGACCTGCTGGCTCGCAACCAGCATCACGGGCTGGTGTACGAAACGCTGTCGCCCGGGCAGATCGGGTCCGATTTTTTGCTGCAAACGACGAGAGAAGACAAATACCGCGCGGTGACGGTGTCCGCGCGGCATACGTTCAAAAACACGACGGAACTGTTCGGCAGCTACACGAGATCGAAGGCGGATTCCAACCAGATTCTGCAGCCGGTGCTCGGATCTCTGTATTTTGCGCCGCAGCAGGCCGGGCCCTTGAGCTGGGACGCGCCGAACCGGTTGTTGACCTGGGGAAGCATCCCCACGCCGATTTGGGGAATTTTGCTGACGTATTTCTTCGAGTATCACACAGGGTTTCCGTACAGCTCGATCAACCAGCAGCAATTCTTGATTGGCGAGGCGAACTCGCAGAGGTTCCCGGATTATGCGAGCTTGACGCTCGCAGTCGAGAAAAAATTCACGTTTAAGAGCCGGATTTTTGCGGTGCGCGTGGCGGCGATCAACATCATGGACCGGGCGAACCCGAACATCGTGTACAACAACGTGGATGCGCCGAATTATGGGACGTTCACCGGCGGGCAGGGCAGAGCATTCACGGCGCGGTTGAGATTTGTGGGAAGGAAGTGAAAGAAGTAACCGGTAATCAGCGATGAGGAATCAGTGCCGCGAACGTATCTGAGGGCAGCTCGTTTTCCCGGCACCCAGGAGATGAAAAAGAAGAGTTCACCACAGAGAACACAGAGGGCACAGAGATAGCGGAGAGAGTGAGGAGGAAGCGGAGCGGAGGATCGGGCTGCGGGATGGGGTAGGATGGGGCGCGGAGGAAAATGAAAATGGGAGTGCGGGCTCGTGCGTTGGGGATGATGGCGGGAATGTTGGTTATATGCGGGTTTGGCGTGGCGGCGCGGGCACGGCAGGCGGCGGAGGCGAAGGCGCAAGCGGTGGTGATTGTGGTGAAAGACCCGTCGGGGACGGCGGTGCCTGGGGCGCGGGTTCGCGTGGCCCCGGTGGCGGAAAAGGCTCCGGAGAAGATGGAGACGAATGAGAAGGGAGAATTGACGCTGCAGTTGTCCCCCGGAGAACACGGATTGGTGGTGCAGAGTCAAGGGTTCAAGAGCTTCATCGCGCCGCTCGAAGTGAAGACGGGAGCCGAGGCGCAGCAGGTTTCTGTAGTGCTGCAGGTGGGCACGGGCGGCGGTCCGGTGATGGTGGAGGCGGGGCCGGAAAAAGGCGTTGTGCTGCTGACGGTGATGCCGTTCCCGGAGAAGTTCCGGATCACGGCGGCAGAGTTAAAGGGGATGCCGAGGAAGACGCTGACGGTGCACAACACGCACTCGAATGCGGATGAGACGTATGAGGGCGTGCTGCTGGCGGATTTGCTGACGAAGTATGGCGCGCCGGTGGGGAAGGAGTTTCGTGGCACGGCGGTGGGGTGCTACGTGGTGGCGACGGGGTCGGATGGGTATAAGGCGGTGTTTTCGCTGGCGGAGGTGGATCCGAGTTTTCATCCCGGGGACGTGGTGCTGGCGGACACGATGGACGGCAAGCCGCTGGACGCGCGTTCGGGGCCGTTCAAGTTGGTGGTGAGCGAGGATAAGAGGCCGGCGAGGTCGGTCAGAAACTTGATGGCGGTGGAGGTGAAGGGAGAGTGAAGCAAGGAAGTAGAGGAAAGAAGCTCACCACAGAGAGCACAGAGGGAAGGGTTGTTGGCCATCGGCTGTGGGCTGGCGGCTACTGGGTGGCGGCGAGCGACGAAAAAACAAGAAAAAGCTAACGCAGAGACGCCGAGAAGCGCCGAGGGTCGCGGAGGAAGAGAAGAGTTCACCACAGAGGTTACAGAGAAGAATTGGGCGCCAACGCGGAGGCGTCCCGGCAAAGTTATGGCTTCGCGGATTCTTTGACGTAGCTGGGGGACAGCGTGTTGTGGGATTTGGCGATGGAGAGGATCGTCGGGTAGAACTGGACGAAGGTGGTGTCGACGGCGGCGTGCTGGGAATGGCAGGAGTAGCAGTCCGCGGTTTGGGAGATCATTTTTGAGGTCTTCTCGTCGCCGAAGCCGAAGAAGGCCCAGTTGCCCTGGCCGCCGAAGCGTGACTCGTCCTTGATGTGGACTTCGATAGCCATGACGTCGTCGGTTTGGAATTGGCCGGCCTGATTGATGGAGCCCTTGTTCTGGGCACGGCGTCCTTCGAGAACGAGGATGGTCTTGTCCGGCCACGTGCCGGTCTTCAGAAACGCCTGGTAGGCTTCGGGATTCACAAAGACATTGTCGAACATGTGGTGATCCATGCCGCGCATGGCCGGGTTGTAGCTCATGTCGAAGCCGGTGGTGAGGTAGACCCATTCACGGTAATTCTCCGGGAGGCGGAGCTGGCCGTCGGATGTGTACGACGGGGCGTTGCTGGTGGTGGTTTGATGCGCGCGGGTGGCGAAAGAGCCGAGAATGGCGATGCCGATGACCAGGAGCGAACTTGGTTTGGTGTTCATGGGGCCAGAGTGTCGCTCAGGAGTCCGAGGAAGGAAAGACCGCTGGCTGCAGGGAGCGGTCGATTGGCTGCATTTTACGAGCGAGGGTGTGGGGGCGGGGGTATGATGCAGGGATATTTGCCACAGAGACACAGAGGACACAGAGAAGAGAAAACGAGAAAGACAAGAAGGGCAGGAGTGTAGGAGTGCGAGGGCGAATGGGTACGCAGGACAGAACAAAAGAAAAGATGCGCGGGGCGAGCTGGGTGTGGGCGGCGGGGATCTGCGGCGGGCTGGGGATATTTGAGGCCACGCAGACGGTGCTGACCATGCGCTCGTCGGGAATGCATCACCAGTGGGCGGGATTGTTTGTCGACGTTTTGCTGAGCTGGCTGCCGTGGGCGGTAGCAGCGCCGCTGGTTTTGCGGCTGGCGCGGGACTATCCGCTGTTCCGGGGAAGTTCCCTGGGGGCATGGGCGCGTCATGCGGGAGCGTGCCTCACGATCGGCGTAGGCGCGGCGTTGTGGGATGCGGGGATTCAGACGTGGCTGAATCCGTATGTGCCGGACTTCAGCTCGCCCGGGTTTTGGGCGCTGTGGAAGGGCAAATTCCTGAACCAGCTTGTGGCGACGGTGGTGCTGTATGGCGTGATTCTGATGGTGGGGTGGATGCTGGAGTCGCGGGAGCGGCTGGCACGCCAGCAGATGGAGGCGTCTCGATTGAACGAGCAGCTGGCGAAGGCGCAGTTGAGCGCGCTGCGGCAGCAAATCGAGCCACACTTTCTGTTCAATACGCTGAACACCATTGCGGGGCTGGTGCGCGAAGGGAAGAACGATCGCGCTGTCGATATGATCGCGGGGCTGAGCGACCTGCTGCGCCGGACGCTGAAGACCTCGGACCGTCAGCAGGTGGCGCTTGGGGAAGAGTTGGAGATTGTGGAGACATATCTGGAGATCGAGAAGGCGCGGTTCGCGGAGCGGCTGCACGTGAAGGTGGAGGTGCCGGAGGAGTTGAAGTCGGCGCGAGTGCCCAGCCTGGTGCTGCAGCCGATCGTGGAGAACGCGGTAAAGCACGGGATTGCGAAGCGCGTGCAGGGCGGGGAGATCGGGATCAGCGCGGCGCGTGTGAATGGGACGTTGACGGTGAGCGTGAGCAACGATGGGCCGGGGTTTCCGGAAGATTGGGAGAGCAAGGCGGCGGGGATCGGGTTGAAGAATGTGCGGGAGAGGCTGGCGAGCCTGTACGGGGAAGAGGCGGGTGTGAACGTGGGCGAGGCTGAGGGCGGGGCGGTGGTGAGGATTTCGGTGCCGTACAGGGGAAGTGGCGAGTGATGAGTGGCGAGAAATTTGAAAATAGAAAATAGACAAGGCTAACGCAGAGACGCTGAGCGCGCCGAGAAACGCGGAGAAGAGGGATTCACCACAGAGGACACAGAGGGCACAGAGAAGGAAAAAGAGAAGAAGTGAAAGAGTACAAGAGTGGAAGAGTCCAAGGATGAAAGAGTGAAAAGGTGGAACAGTGAAATAGCAGGGAACTGAGAACTTAAAACTTAAACTTAGAACTAAGAACTAAGAACCAAAAACGGTGGCGGATGGAGAGGCAGGAGAAGATTCGAACGGTGGTGGTGGATGATGAGCCGCTGGCGCGGAGCAATCTGAAGGTGTTGCTGCGGCGCGACCCGGAAGTGGAACTGGTCAGCGAGTGCGGGAGCGGGGTGGAGGCGCTGCGCGAGATTCGGAAGAAGAAACCGGAGCTGGTGTTCCTGGATGTGCAGATGCCGGAGTGCGACGGGTTCGACGTGCTGGAACAGCTGGGAACGGATTTGCCGCCCGCGCTGGTGTTTGTGACCGCGTACGACCAGTATGCGCTGCAGGCGTTTGAGGCCGGGGCGCTGGACTACTTGCTGAAGCCGTACAACGATGCGCGGTTCGAGCGGGCGCTGCGAAGGGCGAAGGAGAGAATCGGGCAGGGAAAAGCGCAGGCCGGGAAAGTGGAGAGGCTGGCGATCAAGAATGCCGGCGAAGTGGTGTTCCTGAAGATTGCGGAGATCGATTGGGTGGAGGCGGCGGATTATTATGTGTGCCTGCACGCGGGAGCGAAGACGCATCTGCTGCGGCGAAGCATGGCCGAGGTGGAGAAGGAGTTGCAGGCGGGGTCGTTTTGCAGGATTCACCGGTCGGCGATCGTGAATCTGGAGCGCGTGCGGCGGTTGGAGAGTGGAGAGGACGGAGGAGTGGAGGCGGTGTTGACGACCGGGGCGAGGATGAGGGTGAGCCGGCGGTACCGGCGGGAGTTGCAGGAACGGATGAAGGTGGGAGGCAAAGAGGCAGGCGCGAGAAATTTGAAAATAGAAAAGAGACAAGGCTAACGCAGAGACGCTGAGTGCGCCGAGGAACACGGAGAAGAAGAGTTCACCACAGAGGACACAGAGAGAAGAAGTGGCGAGTGATGAGTGGCGAGTGGCGAGCGAAAGAGAAGAACCGAGAAGGAAAGAGTGAAGGCGGAAAAAGAGGGATTAGCCACGGAGAGACAGAGAACACAGAGAGAAGTGAAAGAGTGGAAGAGAAGAGAAGCGAAAGCTGTCAACCGGAAACTTACAACTAGAAACTTAGAACTCAAAACTTGCAACTAGGAATGAAAATCCTCAAGAAAAACATGCGGGTGCTGATGAACGTGTGGCCGCCGTTTCTGGGGGCGGGGATCCGCGTGACGCGCCTGGATCCGGACTGGCGGGCGGTGGACGTGGAGATGAAGCTGAGGAAGTGGAACCGGAATTATGTAGGGACGCACTATGGCGGGTCGCTGTATTCGATGGCCGATCCGTTCTACATGGTC
>Ga0187779_10000665_pt1 | contig 22822 bp, 24 predicted proteins | sample 1015_Q2_SP10_10__FD_132435 | JGI IMG/M metagenome (GOLD analysis project Ga0187779, IMG submission 132435) | Tropical peat soil microbial communities from peatlands in Department of Meta, Colombia - 1015_Q2_SP10_10_MG | ecosystem: Environmental > Terrestrial > Soil > Wetlands > Peat | place... | reverse complement strand
GTGTACGCGGTTCTCCTTTCCGACGTCCACATTGGGAGCAGGATGTTCCTGGCCGACGACTTCGCACGCTTCCTTCGGTGGGTCAACGGGGGCTTCGGCGACGATGACGTGGTGAGCAGGATCAAGTACCTGGTGATTGCAGGAGACTTGGTTGACGGGGTGGGAGTCTACCCTGGTCAAGAGTTCCAGCTTGCCGAGAGGGATCCAAAGAAGCAGTACGAGCTCGCGGCCCAACTTCTGAGGCAGGTCCCTGGGCACATTCAGATTGTTATTTCCCCCGGAAACCACGACGCCGTAAGGCAGGCGCTCCCGCAGCCGGCCGTTTCCGTCGACATGGCAGAGTCGCTCTACGCCATGGACAACGTTCGCTGGGTCGGCGACCCTGCATACATCAAGTTGCATGGTGTGACGTTCCTGATATACCACGGAAAGAGCCTTGACGACGTGATAGCCACGACCCCCAATCTTGCATACGACAGGCCCACGGACGCCATGAAGCTCCTCCTCAGGGCGAGGCACCTGGCCCCGACCTATGGTAAGCGCACCGCCCTTTCGCCAGAGCCACGCGACTACATGGTGGTCGATCAGGTCCCTGACGTCTTTCACGTCGGCCATGTGCACACCTATGGTGAACTTTCCTACAGGGGGACGCTGCTCGTAAACTCTGGTACATGGCAGGCCCAGACGCAGTTCCAGTTGAACATGGGGATGGAACCCACACCCAGCATTGTACCTGTGCTCGACCTGTCTACCCTCAAGGCGGTCCGGCGTAACTTCGGCGCCGCTGGATTCCAGGCCGCCTAGGACGCAGTTCCGAAGGCTGGGTCCTCGGACAGGGTCTTCTCGAGGGTGTCCCTTCCTATCAGAAGTTGGATCTTCTTCGTTCGACCACGGCGCCCCTTGCTGACCACGGACGCCTCCACGAGGCCCAGAAGGTCCAGGTCCCCCAGAATCCCGCTCATTCTTCTCTGGGTCAGGGTCTCGATTCCCATCCTCCTACAGAGGTTGCTGTACGCCAAGTAGAGCTCTCCCGTGTTGGTGCCGCCGTCGAAGCGGGAGACGGCAGCCAGGATGGCCTTGTTCTGCACTGGTAGGGAGCGGATGGCCTCATCCACCCTGTCGACCTCCATCTTGGCCGAGGCCGTCCTGATGCAGGAATCGTCAATCTGCTTCAGCCCCTCCCGCTCCGCCACCTCCCCTGCTATGCGTAACAGGTCGATGGCCCTCCTGGCGTCACCGTGCTCTGACCCCGCCATGGCTGCACACAGGTTGATGGCCCCGACCGAAGCCACCGACGGCCTGAAGGCGATGCGTGCCCTCTCAGTAAGAATCTGTCGAAGCTCGTCGACGGTGTATGGCGGGAAGACGAGTTCCTCCTCGCTGAGGCTGCTGAGCACCCGGGGGTCGAGGCTCTCCTTGAACTTGAGGTCGTTGGAAATGCCGACCAGGGCGAGGAACCCAGGCGCCAGCTTCTCCCCCGACCTCGTGAAAGCGTACATTATGTCGTCTCCGAAAATCTTCACCAGGTAGTCAATCTCGTCGAGGACCAGGACCACCTTCTTCCGGTTTGTCTTGATGTTTTCAGATATCCTGTCGATGACCTCTCCTATGGCCAGGCCTGTCAGTGGAATCTGCTTCTCCTTCTTCAGGTTGAGGAATTTCGCGAAGTCGGCCAGGGTCCTGTACTCGCCGTCGGCCAGCCTGGTGTTGACGTAGGCCAGCACCAGGCTCGGGTTGTTGGCTTCAGCCTTCAGCTTCGAAAGGACGTAGTTTGTGACAGCAGTCTTGCCGGTGCCTGTCTTGCCGTAAAGCAGCAAGTTTGACGGCTTTGAGCCCCGTAGGATTGGCGCTAAAATCTGGGCTACTGCCTTGGTCTGGAGGTCGCGAAATGGAAGGTGCCCTGGCATGTAGTCGGGGCTCAGGGCCTCCCGGTTCACGAAGAGCGGCATTCCTTCCCTGGCCCTGCGAAATATTTCGTCGATGCCCTCTGACAAACAGGAACAGTGGAAACACTGGTCTAGATAGGTGTTTGGAGGCCTTCCTCAGGCGTCTGCTGTCTAGGTCGTAGGGGACCGGTCATTGGTCGGAGGTCCTTGGTTCACTTCTTGGATGAAGGGAGTAATTCTTTCGTGAGGAGGTTCTCCGTGTGCCGAGGGTCGAATCTCCATCTGTTGTCTCGGAACATGTTGTATGGAATTGTGAATGAGGCCGCGTTTGCCGGTTCAATGAACCCCATCGTCACTTTGGAGGAAAGGCTCGGCAGCGCGCTGCTGACGTAGCTCGTTGCCTTGATCATGTCCGTGACGGGGGTGTGCAAGACCGCGATGTAGGTCCCATCCCGTAGGAGATCCTCGCTCCATAGGAAAGGTATCTTGCTGATTGCTGCCTGCACCTCGACGTACTCTGATCTGCTGAGGCCGCGGAATGTTATGACGCTGGTGGCCACAGAATGGACGGGTTTCTTCGTTGTTTCCTCGGCCCACCTGATTGTGTAGGAAGGGATGAGCCTCCATTTCTGGACGTGGGTGCGGTAGTGGTATTCGAGCGTCTTCTGGTTGACTTTCAGCTTCTTCGCTATTCCGGTCAGGTGCTGCAGCGAGTCCTTCTGGAGCTCCTTGATTACAAGCAGATCGTAGTAGTCGAAGTCTTCTGCGTGTGGTTTCTTGCCCAGAGGCAGCGAGAATGGCGCCTGCCCGGCTGTTCTGTCCCACTCGATTTCCCACCGCCCTGACCTGAAGTTGAAGAAGCGTGGGTCCATCGTCTTGTTCCTGCTGACCAGAACCTCACCCAGAGCGAAGGCGTTCAAAATCCCCCTTTGGACGAGTCCCGACAGGAACTCGTTGTACTGGGCGGTGGTGTTCTCTGGGAGGGTGAAAAGCGTGATGTAATTGCCCTGGGGGATTATCTTGGCGTAATAGGTCAGATAGCCCACCTGGTTCAGGGCCCGCAAGATCTGCGGAGCCATGGGATAGTACCTTTTGGTGAAATCCAGGGTGGCTCTGTGGAGGCTCAAGCCGATCTTGTCGAAGTCGACTTCGGCGTGGAATCCGAACCCGAGGCGGCCGAACCTCTTCTTGATTTTGTACCTGATTGTCTCTTGGTGAACGCCTGTCATGCGAGAAATCTGAGCGACGTTCCTCGGCCCTGCGACGGCTACGGCTTTGATGATGCGGATCTCCAGGTCGGGCGGTTCGTCTCTGGATTTAGCATGAGACATGAAAAGTGTTGGCAGATTCGAGTAGTTAAGCGTGACAGGTTTGCGGTTCGGTCAAAGGCAGGCAGGTGCAGTTTGGCCCCGGCGCTGAATGCCACAGGTTCGACGACCATACCGGTTAAGGAGCCCGCTTTTCCGGCATCGCTCCTTGAAGACCGGCCGCGTGGCGGGGGTCCTTTTCGACTGGGACGGAGTCCTGCTGGATTCGCTTGGGGCGGCCTTCAATGTCTACAACAAGATTTTCGCCAGAATTGGGACGAGGATGCTCACCAAGGACGAGTACCTCGAGCTGCAGAGTCCCAACTGGTATGACTTCTACGTCAAAGTCGGACTCCCTGCGCCTCTCTGGAAGGAGGTGGACAGCGAATGGCTTCGGCTCTACGGGGAAGAGAGGCCCGACCTTCATTCTGACGCCGTCAGGTGTCTCTCGTCTTTGAAAGGAGGGCGCCTCAAGCTCGCTCTGGTGTCTAATGGTTCGAGGGCTCGGGTGGAGAACGAACTGTCGAGGTTTGACGCCGGCCGCTTTTTCGGAGTTGTGGTTTTTGGCGAGAGGAAGGAGGATCTGAAGCCTTCGCCCGTGATGTTGCAGAAAGCCCTCCACGCCTTGGGTTTGGAGCCTGGAGAGGCGGTGTACGTCGGGGATTCGCCCGCAGACATTCAGGCAGCCAAGAATGCGCGGATATCCTCCATCGCAATCGCGAGGGGACCCATCCAGGTCAGGCGCCTCGGCTATGAGAAGCCAGACCAAATGTTCGCCGGGCTGGATGAAATGGTGGAGTTCCTTTTGGGCGGGACCTGATCTGTAGGCCTGACTGTTGCCTCGTTGTCACCTAGAGATTGTTCTCTGGAGGAATGTGTACTTCGTCACATCGTAGCGGCTCCAAGCGGACTTGCGCTCTTCCTTCTCTGCGTGTTCGTTCATGGATGTCAAGGACGGCCGGCGCTCGTTTATACTCAGGGCACTCTTGGTAATCACCATGTGTGAGGTCGCTATATATCGAGGGCTGGGCATGCTCTCTCCATGGACGAATTTGCGGTAAGGGTTGATCGAGGTCAGTCGACCGCCCTTTCTGTAGTCGACGGCGACCTGCTGATTGATGGCGGAGTCGTGAGGGCTGAAGGCGGGATGGTGGACGTCAGGGGGACTGTTGTGGTCACGCGCAGGGGAGAGATCAAAGGCAGCCTGAAGGCAGAGGATGTGAGGGGCGACGGAGCCCTTTCAGTCGAAGGAAACTTAGACGCTGAGGACATCAGTTTGGACGATGGTGCCAGTTTGGAGGTAGGAGGGAATCTGAGCTCCGAGTCCGTCGACGTTCCCCGGTCGCTGAAGGTGATGGGGACGACCAGGGCTGATGATGTCAAGGTCGGTGGTGAGGCCGATTTCGTTGGAGACGCGGATGTCGAGGATCTTCACATTGGTGGGACACTTAGGGCGGGCAAGGTGACAAGTGAAGACGTCATGGTCGGCGGGACCCTGGAGGCCAAGGAGCTGAAGTGCGAAGACGTCAAGGTCGGCGGGATGCTCAGGGTTGGGCGAATAGACGCGGAAGACGTCAAGGTGGGAGGGATGCTGGTGGTAACAGATGAAGCCGCGATACAGGACCTTGACGTGGGCGGGACGGCTACCTTGGAGAAGGGATCTGTCGATGAAGCTCGGGTCGGGGGGGCGATGGAAGGTGGCGGGACACTCAAATTCGAGGATTTGGATGTCGGGGGGCGCCTTAAGCTCGGGTCCGGAACCGGAGAGAGCGTCAGGGTTGGAGGGATCATGGAGGTAGAGGATGATCTCATCCTGAGCGACGATTTGACGGTGGGAGGGGAGGCGCGGGTGGGTCGGCGACTGGAGGCGGAATCCGTCGACATAGGCGGAGAGCTAAGGTCTGATGTGGCCCGTGCACATGGCGATGTGAAAGTGGGCCGCAGTATCGTCACAACCAAGGGGATCAAAGGGGACTTCGTGAGCGTCGGTAGGCATGGCAGGGTAACGGGACCGATAGTTGGAAGGGAGGTACGGATAGAGAGTGATTCTACGGCGGAAGATGTGTACGCGACCGAACTGAGAATTGGTGAGTCGTCTGTTGTAGGGAATGTATACGCGTCCAGTGTTGAGGTCGGGGACCGTTGCCATGTTGGCGGGAAGCTGCTGTACACCAGTGAGATTAGGGTCGGGAGAGGAGTCCAGTTCTCGTCCCAGCCTGAGAAGGTGTCCAGTTTGCCGGGTCCCCCGTTATGAAAAAGGCCAAGCGCTCCAAGCTCGACATCTACAATACAATGCTCAACGCCATCGACTCCTATGGGGGCGTCGGTAGAATCACCCACATCTCGTATGCCTCCAATACTCCTCTGGATAGGACGAAGAAGTACCTTGGGGTGCTGGTTAATGCTGGGCTTCTGGAGATGCAGGACTCAGGAGACTGGACGAGCTACGTAATGACTCCAAGGGCGTATGATTTTCTGCGGGCGTATGCTTTGGTAAATTCACTCGTAATTCAAAAGGGCTGATCTGGACTAACGCTCGGCGACCTGGGCCGGCTTCAGGTAGACCCTTCGATACACCCAGGAGTTGCCGAACCTCTCTCGTTTGATGTACTGTTTGTCGGCAAGTCGGGCCAGGTACGTCGATATCGTGCTCAGCTTGACGGGTTGAGCGTACTTATCCTCGAATTCTCGGGCCACGTCGGTCGACGAGAAGTCTCCGGCTGCAAATGTGGTTTCCAGAAGCGTCTGCACCTTTCCGAAGAACGTCCCTTGGTCGGGTGTCCTGAGGGTGTGGTCAAGGGGCACGTCCATGACTTCGAGCATGTCCATGGCCTTCATCAGCTTGTCCCGGGAGACAGTACCTTCCAGCGCAAGTGTGTACTTGGTCCCTTCCTCGTCCTCCAATTCGATTTTGATTCGCTTGCGCAAGTTACGGCCCCGCCGTTGACCTTGACCCCGATAAAGCCGTGGCTGGTGTGAACTTGTGAACTAGAGGCTTAGATGGTTTGACTGCGAATTGATACCGCCAGAATGGTTCACTGGCGTTCACTTAATCATGATTGCAGAGAGCTCTGCATTGGTTCCAATGGAAACAGAGGGGCTGGATTCTGGCGTTTCACAACATCTGGGGCTGGACAGGCTCCAGTGGAAACACAGGGGTGGTACTGTGTCTCGGCTGAGTCTGTTCTTCACCTGCCTTCACCGGGAGCCCCCACCCCACCATTTCCATTGGAGCTTCTTCTCCCGTTTGATTTAACGCCGCGAATGCTAAACTCTGACCAATTGCTGCCGCAGATAGACCCCAAGACATATCCACTCAGGTCTGCCAACCGAGAACGGGCTCCTTTACTTACGTAAGATTACCTAGTTTTGAAGGGCTCCTTGGAGTGGAAGAACAGGAAGAGTAGGGGTGGGGGTGGGCGAGAGATCATGCGACGGTCCCATAACGGTTCAAGGCCCAAGCTAGCGCCAACAAAGAAGCTAGGTCCTTGCATCCTCGAAGGAACTCATGTCCGCTTAGAGCCTTTGCGGCAGAAATACGCATCATCCCTTCTATTCGCTGCCAAAAAGCTGGACTGGAACTGGTTTCTCAGGCCACTCCACACAAAGGATGACGTTGACAAACGGATCGTTCATGCCCGGAAGGCTGAGAGAAGAGGCGAAGGCTACTCCTTCGTGGTGAAGTCGAAGAGATACGACCAAGTAGTCGGAAGCACGTCATACCTGCTAGTCGATTCCGAACAGAAGACTGTAGAGATCGGGTCTACCTGGTATATCCCAGATGTCCAAGGCACCAAAGTGAACCCGGAGTGCAAGTACCTTCTCATGAAGCACGCCTTCGAGGACTGGGGCGCCATTAGAATACAATTCATCACCGATGCCAATAACCTCCACTCACAGCGGGCCATCCTGAAGCTCGGGGCGAGATTCGAGGGGAGATTGAGGAATCACAAGGTCAGGGGCAACGGCTCGATGCGCGATTCAATGGTCTACTCGGTCATCGCAAACGAATGGCCAACGGTACGAGAGGGGCTCCTGGCCAGAATCAGAGACAGTTAGACAGGAGGCGTGTCAAGACTGCGCCGGCTGCTTGGCGCCACAGCTCGAGCAGAAGGTCGCCGAAGCGAGAAGCTGGGTCCCACAGTTGGGGCAGAATTTCATACCCGGCGCAGGTGTCACCACGGGGACCGCAGAAGCCGGACCCACCGGAGCAGGAGCTATCCTCGCTCGGTTCGAGTAGAAGTATACCGTCGTCGCTACCGGGAGTATAGGCAGGTAGAAGGCGGACAGGACGCTGCTCACAAGCCGGCTCCAATACCCGAAAGGCGCGCTGATCGCACTTACTATGGTGGCTGCTATCCCCACTATGATGACGAAGACAAGAAACACGGCGAACGTCTTCAACCAGCGATGACTGACAAGTTCGCGACTACGGCCCAAGCTCCCGCCAATCCCAGTATTCTCAATCAGGAGCGCTTGGAAAGAGACGGAGAACATTATTGCCAGAATTATCCCAGGAACGACCAAAGCGACGAAGCCCAGTCCTACGATTACGCCCAAGATGATCCCCAGAACCCACATCCAGAGCATCTTGGAGGCGGCGAACCTGACAGCCGCACCCAAACCCACTGGCTTGCTCTCGACCTCTTCGGACGCCATCTTGACTGTGCCTCCATACGCGACGGTACCGAAGATCAGTGAAACGACACCAACGATGCCTACGAGATAAATCAGGTCCGTGAAGAAGCCGGGCGCCCAATTCAGGACGTCTTGGCTGGTCGAGTTAGCAGGGAGGGTCGGGAGGGGGAAGGCGCCATACGCCCACACATCTATCAGCCCGATCACTACCTCTACGGCGAGAAAGAGGACAGTGTACTTCACGAAGTTCCTCCGGTAAAGTTCAAAGGTCTTGGAGACAACCTCGCCAAGGCCCAGCTCCCTGTCGATGCCCTCCTCCGGAGTCACGGCAACCGGACACTCAGACCGGCGTTAGTTATCCATTTGGTGAGGGAGGGAATCGGCGCCCGCGACCGGACGGCACAGAATCAGCTTGAGGAGGGAGTCAAGTAGGATTTGCCCAGGTCCGTGAGTTGATAGACGAAGGGTTTCGTCGTGGCATTACGGGTGACGACCCCGGCTTCGAAGAGCGCTTTCATGAGCCGCGCGGTGTGCTCCCGGGATAAACCAATAGCGTCGGTCAGCTGGCGAGTGTTCTTGGGGCTCTCGGCGAGCAGGCTTATCGCTCTCAACTGCGTCTCATCAAGTTGGACTTCCGGCGAGGGAGCCTGTGATACATGTGACTCAACACGTGATTCCGGCTGTTGCACAATAGGCGCTTCTGGCATCACACCGGGAACGAGCTCCTTTGCAGGTTCAGGCCGCAGTACCGGGGCAGGCGACGGAGGACTAACGGGAGGCTGAGCGGCCGCAGCGGCCAAGGCCCTCGACTGGATGACATCGAGCCTCGCCATAACATCGAGTATCCGCTCGTCTTGTTTCTTCATTCTCTGCTCAAGCGCCTGCCAAAGGTCATGGCCCAAATCTGTGGAAGCGGTGATCTTCTGCGACACCTGCCGGTACCTAATCAAAAGGCCAAGAGCCAGAGCGACAAAGAAGGCTGTCGACGCCAGGAGCACAGCTGTGACCAAGTCGTCGGCCAGAGCCATTCGGACTGTGTCACACTCATACGTGATTTAAGTGTGATGCTATCACACGACGATGTGCTGTAGGAGGACGTCCAGCAGCTGCAAGAACCGGTTTGCTTCTTCATCGGACAGCTCATGTGCACCTCCCCCCACCAAATCGAAGAGTCGGCGAAGGTCTTCCACCCTGACAACACCCAGCCATAATGCGATGACAACCGTCAACAGGGACTTCCGCACGTTTGTACGGGCCTGCTGGACAGTGCGGGAGTAAGATCCTGTTGTCAAAGGCCTCTCCGGCATCCCCCTTGTTCTGCCTTGAGACACGAGTGCTGCCGCCTCTTTCATCCTCATTTCACCGGAGGCTACACGAAGGTACGCCGCTAGAATCTCAAGCTGCCGCGGAGTCATCGAGGACCTACTGACGAGCCTTTCTGGGACACCCATCGGAGGAGGTTGTATACAGAAGTGTATTAAGCTGTCCGAACTCCGTTTTCTCTATTAATGTGAACATCAGATAGGAAAATCATACGAGTTGACATTTATGTCAGGCATAAATGCAAATTGTGGAAACCACCATTTCAGCACATGAGACGCTATCTTATTTACTTCACTTAACAAGCGAACGGGCGAGATAGATGGGTAGAAGACGCAAGAAGACTCTTAGAGTTATCCACCGGACGCTGCCGAAGGTCTTCGCATGCCCACGGTGTGGTCTTATTTCGATTCGCATCACATCAGAGCAGGACGAGGCATCACAGGATACAGTCTTCCGGGTCACATGCGGCAACCCGAATTGCCCTCTCCACGCCGGCAGGGAGATGCGATATGCTACGAAGCGGGCGGACATCGACGTCTACAACACCTTCGTAGACGATTATGCCAAAGCCGGCGCATAGCTTGATCACTATCGGTCCAGTTGAGAGACTTCTCAACCAGCGGACCAAGAAAGGGCCAATCTGCGCAGCCTTGATAGACCCCGAAGACTTCACTCCCAAACAAGCGAGCGATACCGCGGCCAAAGCCAGGGATGCCGGGGTTTCTCTGTTCTTGGTCGGAGGCTCGACCCTCGCAAATCAGGGGCGGCTTGATTCAGTGGTGAACGCCATCAAAGGTCACAGAGAGTCACACAATAGTCACATAAAATCACATGTCCCGGTCGTACTCTTCCCAGGTAACATCACAGGCGTTTCACGCTACGCAGACGCAATCCTGTTCAGCAGCTTGCTTAACTCGACCAATCCCTACTTCATTGTCGGGGCTCAGGCGCTCGGAGCGGTCGAAGTTCACAGGAGCGGGATTGAGAGCATACCGATGGGTTATCTCGTCTTTGGGAACTCGAGTGCCACGAGTTTCATCGGCCAAGTCAACAGCCTTCCGGCGTTGAAACCGAATCTCGCTGTCATCTACGCGTTGGCTGCGAAGTATCTGGGGATGCGCACTCTATACCTGGAGGCAGGTAGCGGGGCGGGGGATCCGATCCCTTCCGAAACCATTAGTGCGGTGAGGAAAGTTTACGACGGCCTTCTCATCGTCGGTGGCGGCATAACCACTCCCGAAACAGCAAAGAAAACTGCGAAAGCAGGGGCTGACATCCTGGTCATCGGAAATCTACTCCAGTCGCCGGGGTATGAGAAGACCCTCCAGAGGATTATCATCTCGACCAAATCTTAGCCTCCCCTTACATGGCCAAAGTGATAAAGGGCGGCAGACGCGCCATCCACAACCTTGCCGTTCTGCACCCGCTGTGGAAGTGAGGTCCTGGTCACCGACAGGTACTGCCCCAACTGTGGCCAGATGGCAGAGGGAAGGATGACAGTTTCAGCAGTCCCCGGAAGGCAATCCCTCAGCCCGCAACGGGCACTTCAGGGCTCGCCCGCCATATCCAAGAACCCGGCGGGGGCGGCAACCCTCAACTTCTTCTTTCCCGGCCTTGGTTACGTATACCTCGGCCTGAATCACGACGCCGGGGAGGTCATCTTCGGAGGTCTGGTGTTCGTCTTGTACTTCATCGGCTTCGAAGTCGGATACCTGATTGATTTGATCACCTACGTGCCATCGACCACTCCTGTCAGTGTCTCTCCCTACGCAGCCCTCATTCTTCTCGCGTTCCTTCTGCCATTCGCATTTGCCTACGATGGGTACAGGAGGGCGAAGTCGCCATAGCCCTCAACTACTGCCCGAACTGCGGGGCTCCGCTGGCGGTCAGCCAGAACTTCTGCAGGAACTGCGGCGTTGACCTCAGGGAGCCGGCTCAACGAGCGCCAGCCGAAGCGCAGCAGCCAGCAACGCCAATCCGGGGCCTCGGGTCGAATGCGGTCGTCTGCCTGACCCCTGAAGGGCTGAGCGGGACGACGTTTCGTTCCGGCGGTGTGACACTTCTTTCCGCCCTTCTCCCAATCCCACTACTGGCCGTCGCGTACTTCATCATCCGAGATGGTGCCCTCGCCATCTATGCCTCCGCCTGGATTGTCCTTTCCCTCCTCATCTACGACGAGCTGAGAGGGCGGGGGTTCCGTCGACTTGGGGGGAGCTCTCCTTCAGGCTGCCAACCGAACAGCTCTACATGGCTCGTGCCCTGGAGGTCCATACGGATGGCAGATTGGAACGGCAGGACTCTCTGGTTCACGAGCACGAACCCTCTGCGCAAGATGTCAGTCACATTCGACCAAGACGACGCGCCAGTCATCGAGACAAGCCTCGCATCGTGGGGCGTGCGATACTCATGGAAGCGGCCCAGGCTCCCCGTTCCCTTACCAGCTTCCCCACTCTGGCGCTGACCCTGTTCGTGGTCGGCCAACTCATCCTCATCCTGGCAGCGGTCCTTCCTTTCTTCCCTGGAGAAGAACAGATGTACAACACCATCCTGGGCAACACAAAATCACAGATCACAGGGGATACATTCATTGAGGCGTTCAAGGCAATAGTCCTCAACAACCTACAGGTCGCCTGGGGGGGTATGCTGCCTGTCCTCGGGCAACTATCCTTCGGGCTAGCCAACTACAACACCGGGCGTGTGATTCAAGTGATCGCGGCATCCGACAATTACCCGCCATCACTGGTGCTCGTCTCACTGTATCTCCTCCCGCACACCTGGGTCGAAGAGTCCGCCTACCCTATAGCGACCGTTGCGGGCCTGCTGGGGGTCACACGATGGCGTTCTGTTTCCCCAAGCGACTTCACCCAGAGGGCCAACTGGGGCTCATGGAAACTCATCTTTTCCATGGGGGGTGTCGCGCTCATTCTGGTTGCTGCCGGCCTCATAGAGACCGCCGGGCTTTACCTCGGAGTAGGAGAGATCTTGCTCTGGATTCCTGTCGGCGCAGTGATTTACCTGATAATTACGCTGTCCCGGGCGGGCAGGCGTGCCAAGCCACCGCTAGGTAGTGCTTAATTCCCTCCACCATGACAACGGCCGAGTTTGTCCTTCTCTGCAGACCTTGCTTGGGAGCGCGTCAAGACGCTGGCTCCCTTTCCCACAAAGCTTGACTCCTATTATCATGACATCCTTTCACAGTACGAGGTCGCACACAGGAACGCCTCCACCGCAAGATCAAAGGGGTTTGATCCTACAAATGCCGTGGAGAGCAAGACTGTCTTCGACTTGGCAGACCGTGTCAACCAAATGCTACGCCTCGACCAATTCGAGGGACTCGTCGACCGGCTCCGGGAACTTCTCCACACAACATCGAAGGAGCGGGCCGCCCTTGGGATATCTCAGGAGATCGCTCTTGGCAGGTTCGGGGCTCTCGAAAGGCACGAGGCACTGAACTACGGGGTCCGGGCCGGCCTGGCGGTAATGACTGACGGGGTCACCGTGGCCCCGCTGGAGGGGATATCGGGAGTAAAGATCAAGCAAAACGAGGACAACTCGGACTACGCGTCAGTTTCATACGCAGGCCCCATGCGATCTGCTGGCGGGACAGAGGCGGGATTCTCCCTCGTTATTGCCGACCTCACCGCCAAGAAGCTCGGCCTGAGCAACTACCGGGCCAATCGAGAGGAGATCGATCGCTTCGCCGAGGAGCTAAGGATATACGAACGCGACGTCGGCAACTTCCAGTACAAAGTCACCGACGACGACATAAGGCGAGCCATCTCTAACATCCCCGTCGAAATTGACGGAATCGAAACCGACCCCGTCGAGGTCGTCGTTCATCGGAATCTGAAGCGCGTTGCGACCGACAGGCTGAGGGGCGGAGCGCTGAGGGTGCTCAACGACGGAGTCATAGGGCGCGCCAACAAACTATCGAAGAAGCTGGCCAGCCTGAATATCACAGGCTGGGAGTTCCTCAGCCAACTGAAGGGAGGGACCCAGCAGTCGACAAACGAGACAGAGATGGCTGGGGCCCACTTCGAGGAGGTCATCTCCGGAAGAGCCGTCCTTTCTATGCCTCGCAGCAAGGGGGGCTTCAGGCTCAGGTACGGGAGGTCGATGAATACCGGCCTGTCCACCATAGGGATGCACCCCGCCGTGGCCACTCTCCTGGACTACCCCGTGGTGACCGGGACCCAGGTGAAGGTGGACATGCCTGGCAAGGCCGCCACAATTGCGTTCGTTGACTCAATCGAGGGGCCGACGATACTTACGAAGGACGGAAGCGTCATCAGGGTGTCCACGACGGCCCAGGCCGAAGAACTCCACGACTCCCTAACCAAGATCATAGACCTAGGCGACGTGCTCATCAGCTACGGCGATTTCCTTGAGAACAACAAGGCGCTTCCTCCGTCTCCCTACGTTGCCGAGTGGTGGGTACAGGACTTCCGCCGCGCGCTTACCGCGGTGCCCGGGGCACAAGAGATGCTCCATGCGGCCGGCGTTTCACCCGAAAGGGCGGCCGAGCTCCAGTCATCCCCTACCACAATCCCATCCGCGGCCGAGGCAGTCGCAATCTCGCAGTCGCTCGGACTGCCACTTCATCCCTCTCACACACCGCGCTTCGACCGGGTATCGGCTTCAGACATCGCCGAGCTCCGGAAGTACTCTCTGATAGAAGGATCCAGGGTGGTGATAAATGCCAACGTCCCCCAGATTCGCTGGATACTGAACACCTGTCTCATCGAGCACAGGATAGAGGGGGACGTCGCAGTCGTCAGCGGCGAACCAGCTCTCATCCTCGGCACCCTCCTGAGGCTCAGGGAACCGGAGTTCATGATCTCATCCGACGAGCCCGAGTACATCAAGAAGCTCTCGGGCATTCAACTCGGGCGCCAGAGCACCATGACCATCGGGGTCAGGGTCGGCAGGCCTGAAAAAGCGATGGTCAGGAAGATGAAGCCTCCGGTCCACACCCTCTTCCCCGTCGGGTACGAAGGAGGCCCGATGCGGGACGTCTTCGCCGCCGCCAAGGCGGGCCGGGTGAGAATCGAGGTGGTCAACAGATTCTGCTCCAAGTGCAGTGAAAGGCGGATGTCACTTCGGTGTGAAGTCTGTGGCTCGTCCACCACCGAGTTCATGTCTTGTCCCCGCTGCGGCACGACGACAGAAGACGAGACCTGCCCCAACTGCAGGGCGAACACAGTCAATTACTCGAAAATGGATTTCGACCTGCGGTCAAGGCTGGAGGCCATTAGGACCAAGATTCCACACAGCACCAACAAGCCTGTTAAGGGGGTGCGGGGGCTCACCAGCGCCTCGAAGCAACCCGAGGCAATCGAGAAGGGAATCATCAGGAGCAGGCACAGCACCTTCGTCTACAAGGACGGGACACTCAGAATCGACGCGACCAACGAGCCTCTGACCCACTTCAGACCGAGAGACGTGAAGGCAGACATTCAGGCGCTCATCAGGCTCGGCTACTCTCAGGACAAGGACGGGGCACCGTTAGAGAGAGGCGACCAGATACTTGAGCTGAAGCCCCAGGACATCATCATCCCCGTCGACATAGGGGACGACCTGGTAAGGATGGCCCAATGTGTGGACGACATGCTGCAGAACATCTACGGGCTTGAGCCGTTCTACAACGCCAGAGAGCCGGCCGATCTTCTGGGGAAGCTGTTAATCGGCCTCGCTCCTCATACGTCTGTAGGGGTCGGAGGGAGACTAGTCGGCTATTCTGCGACCCAGGTCTGTTTCGCCAACCCCTACTGGCACTCGGCGAAGAGGAGAGACTGCGATGGGGATGGGGATTCCCTCCTGCTTCTAATGGACGCCCTGCTGAACTTCTCACTGGAGTACGTCCCGGCCCAGATAGGTGGGTACATGGACACGCCGCTGCTGATCCAGCCAGTCATCCTGCCGTCGGAGGTGGACGAACAGGCGCACAACTTCGACATCGCGTCATCCTATCCACTCGAATTCTACGAAAAAACACTCGGCGCCCCACCAGCGGCCTCGGTCTCCAGCCTCATCGAGGACATCGGCTCTAGGTTGGAAAAGGACACACAGTTCTACGGTTACGGCTACACCCATCCTACGAGCGCCCTGACCATCAAGCGCTCCAGGGGCTCCTATTCCACACTCCGTACCCTCAGCGAGAAAATCGCCAAGCAGATAGAAGTCGCATCGCTCATCGAGGCGGTTTCAACCAGGGAGGTAGTCGAGTCGATAATCAAGACCCACCTGATAAGGGACATAATGGGGAACGCCAAGAAATACGCCACCCAAGCTTTCAAGTGCAAGGGCTGCGGGCTCACTATGAGGAGGCCGCCCCTCTCCTGGAAGTGCCCCAACTGCGGCAGTGAGATCAAGGGGACCCTCACCAGGGCCTCGGTCGAGAAGTACCTCCACATCGCACAGAAGCTCGCACGGGACTACGGCGTGGACCCGTACCTGAAGAGCCGCCTCGACATGCTCCAGAGGGAGCTAGACCAACTCTTCCAGGGCTCGAGGAAGGCAGATCAGCTGGAACTGACGGACTTCATGAAGCCAGCCCTAGCCGAATGAGTATGCCCGGGAGTCACTGAAGGAGTACCTGACCTTCTGGAACCCTTTTCTCAGTTCCTTGACCCTGTCCACGACTTCACGCTTCTTTGTGCCCCCCAGAGCGACATGCACCACCTCTGCGATCTCCTTCATCTCTGATTTACCCATTCCAAGGCGGGTGAGTTCTGCGACTCCCAGCCGTATGCCCCCCGGGTTGGTGTAGTGTCTCCCAGCTTGGAGGTCGCCTGGTATCGGCTCCCTGTTGCATATGACGTTCTGATCCTCCAGCAACTTTTCTATGACGCCCCCATCAGAGTACTTGGTGACATCTAAGGCGACCTGATGGGACATCGTGTAGCCGTTCTTCTCTCCCAGCACCTTCTCCCCAAGGTCGGCCAGCCTGGCCGCGAGCGTCTGCGCATTCACGACGACATCCTTGGCGTACCTCCGGCCGAACCGCAGGAACTCGGCGAATACCATAGCTTTGGCCGCCACGTTGGCGAGGTGGTGGTTGCTGGTCAGGCCTGGGAATACCGCCTTCTTCAGCGGCTCCGCGAACTCGCCGTGAGCTGCGATGGCTCCGCCCTGCGGGCCGAAGAGAACCTTATGCGTGCTGAAAGTCATCACCTGGGCCCCTTCGCGGAGGGGGTCCTGGAACCGGCCCCCGGCGATCAGCCCGGCGACGTGGGCGGCATCATAACAGATGGTCCCCCCTTTGTCGTGTATGGTCTGCTCCAATTCCTTGATGGGGTGAGGGAACAAGAAGAGGCTGCAGCCGAACATGGCGAGCTTGAGCGAAGGGAGCGCGGCGATTCGCTTCTTCGTCTCGTCAACATCGATGTTCATCCCCTCCTTATCGAAGGCGAAGTAGGCCACGTCCAGCCCGTGGACGGCTCCGGCCGAGCCCCCGAAGTCCTTCTTGCCATGAGAGATATGCCCGCCGTTGGGGATGGACAGCGCCATCATGGTGTCCCCCGGGCTGGTGAAAGCCGTGTAGACCGCGAGGTTCGCAACCACTCCGGACACCGGTCTGACGTCGATGTGGTCCGCTCTGAACAGCTTCTTGCCCAGTGCTATCGCCTGGAGCTCGATTTGGTCGATGTATCGGCAACCGGCATAGACCCTCTCCCCTGGCCACCCCTCCGCGTACCTATTCCCCAAGTCCGACGAAAGCACCCTCCTGACAGGCTCGGAGGCTAGGTTCTCGCTGGCAATCATGGGCAGACTCTCCGAGAACCACCTCTCGTGACCACGGACCTTGGTCAGGACCGACTTGAACTCGGCGTCGTAAGAAGCCATGAGACGCAACGAATCTCCAACGATAATTATACGTTTGGTGACTGCGCCAGACTTCGCAAGTCCACTTAATACCCCCAAAAACTCGAGGACCGAACCATCGGGATTGTTCGCAGAAACTAACAGGACGGCCTACGGCATCGAGCTCGCCCACATCAGTAAGTCATATGGTTCGGTGCCGGCACTCACCGATTTGAGCTTCGAAATTCCACTCGGTGGAAGGTTCGCGCTGCTGGGCCCCAACGGGGCAGGCAAGTCCACCACACTGAAGCTCCTGATCGGCTCCCTCAGACCGGACACCGGCTCTATCAGGATACTCGGCCATCCCCCTGAAAGCCGGGAATCGAAGGCCGTGGTCGGTTATCTCCCCGAGGACGCGCTTCCCTACAGGATGCTCTCCGTGAGGGAGAACCTCGAGTACATAGCGGCCCTGAGGGGGGTGGCAGACATCAAGGGCCGGACCGATTACCTTCTCGACGAGCTCGAGCTGAGGCAGTATGAAAGGTCCAACGTTGGCCGGCTCTCAAGAGGGAACACCCAGAAGCTGGCAATCGCCCTCGCAATCGTGCACTCACCGAAGGTCCTGCTCCTCGACGAGCCCCTGAACTATCTGGACATACCTACTCAAGAGAAGGTGATCTCCATGCTCGACAGGCTAGAAGGGACGCACCTCGTCTCTACCCACATCATGTCAATCGCGAACAGACTGACCGACAGCGTCGTCATGATATCGAAGGGGCAGTTCCTCTGGGAAGGGACCATCGAAGAGCTAAGGAAGAAGGGGTCTCAGGACGAGCCGATCGAGAAGGTCGTGGCGAGGATGATGACCGGTGCTGCGTAAACTCCTATCATTCGTCCTCAGAACTCGGTTCTCTAGGCCATTCCTGATACTCGTCGCCATAATGGTCACCTACTCCCTGATCATCAGCACGACGATCCCCCCGTCGGGCGTAACCACCATACTGGGATATTACGCGTCAGGAATCATAGCGATGTTCCTGGCCATGGCGCTGGCGACAGGCGGAGTCATGGTGATGAAGTCTGACCGAGATTACCTGTTCACACTCCCACTCACCGCAAGGGACCTCTCACTCTCGATTTTCTTCGCCCAGTTCATCGCCTACGGGACCACAGTCCTATTCATGTTCGTCTACCTCGCGGAGGCTTTCACCTCTCTCCTCCTAGTTGTGGACATGATTGCGCTGGCGCTCGCCTTCACTTCCCTGGGGGTCATCGGGCCTTTGATTCAGACTCGTGCTCGCATCACACTCGCGGTGGCCCTCGCCCTCTGGACACTCCTCTCTTTCGCCGGTTTTCCGTTCACCCCCGCTTCTGCATTCACCGGAAACCTGTACGGCGGGACCGTCACCCTCCTGGCCCTGATGGCTGTCACCGTAACCGTCGCATTCAGGGGGCTTGGAAGGATTGAGCTCGACATGATGAAGAGCTTGGTCAGGACCACCGCATCTGACATCAAGTCTCCCAACAGCTACGTGGGCAAGAGCCCCCTGGGCGCGATCTACTCGATGAACCTCACTAACATTTCACTTGCCGGAAGGATGAACATGGCGGGCACGTCGAGGTACGTTTCAAAACGAGTGAAGACGCGCTGGGTCGCGCTGGCATCGACCTCGGCAGCGGTCGCGTTCCTCGTCTTCGCCCTGTGGTTTGGTCCAGCCAGAATGACGAACGACGTGCAGAACGGCGACGCCGTTAACGTCATACTCGCAATCGGCCTCTCCTTCATCGGTTTCTTCTTCTCCCAGTCAGCGATCACCAACGAGCGTCTCTGGCTCTCTCTGACTTCGCTTCCGGCCGCGACCTACTTCAAGCACCTCATCTCATCCAAGGTCATCTCGCTCTTGGTCATCCTTGTCCCCTTCGCGGTAGTCGACGGCATCCTGCAGACACTCGGGGACCCAGAGGCTTTGGGGGCGCTCCTGATGATCCTGCTCGTCATCCCCGGGGCGTTCATCCTCGAGATATGCTGGTCAGCCTACATCGCTCCCATTCAGGTCAAGGGAGACGACATGATGATGCCCGCCCAGTTCAACCTCAAGCAGCTCGCGGTTGCCCTGCCAATGGGCGGAGTGGTGCTGGTTGCCACAATCGGCGTTCTCTCGGCACCATTCGCAGCGGTAGCAGGCGTGATTCTGTGCATTCTCTCGGCCGCCCTGACCTTGAGCGAAGGGTTCTGGAGCAGAGTTGTCACTAAGCTCACAGAAAACGGGTTCACCTAGGTATCTGCCTATGGGGGCACCGAGAGCACGATCTGGGAGTTCTTCAACCGCTCGCCTATGCAGGTCCTCACGAGCTCACAGGCTTCTATTATCCTGTGGTCTGCGATGCTGTAATAGACGGTCGAGCCGTCCCTGCGGGTCTGAAGGAGACCGAACTGCCTGAGTATCGCCAGATGCTGCGACGCGTTGGCCTGAGTGACTCCGACGATCTTTGCAAGTTCGTTCACAGACTTCTCCCCATGCTTAAGGGCCCTAAGGACGTGGATTCTTGTGGGGTGCGCCATGGCCTTGCAGAACTCCGCCTGGAGTCTGTAGAGCTCCTCCTCAGCCCTCGCGCTGCTTGCGCTATGCATTCGTCTTGCCTCCTTCCGTGACCTTCACTTCAATCTTCTTCTCCGGCTCTAGGGGCTTCGAAAGTGGGAATCTCGTCTTCCCGAAGAAAAGGTCGAATATCCGCTCTAGGCTCCCGTTGAGCGCCCTCCAGTAAATCATGGCGAAAGACCTCTTCATGTAGTACTTCACCATCGACGGCGTCTGGTCCGTCGGAGGGGACGTGTAGGTGGCTGACACGAAGATGGCTCTGCGCTGCCCTACCTCCATGGGGCAGTTGATTCTGCCGTTGTATTCCAGCAAGTCCTGAGATTTCTCGATTTCCGCGACGATGTTATGCGCTACGACCACCGACTGGAGGTGGGCCACCACTCCAGACTTGGACACCGGGATGTTGGTGGCGTCACCAATGCAGTACGCGTTCTCTTGGCCGATTACCATCATCGTACCCCGGTCCGTGGGAACGTACCCATCCTGGTCTCCGATTCCCGAGTTGGTGATGACATCCGCTCCATGGTGCGGCGGGACTGCGATGAGCAGGTCGTAGTCGAAGGCTTCTCCTTCAAGTGAGTAGATTTTGCGTTCCTTTGGGTCGACGGTATCGACGTTGAAGAATGTCGATACTTCAATACCCTTCTCTTGGAACATCGGCTCCACGACCTTGGATATCTTCTCCGCCGGATAGGGCCTCGGGTACGGGGTAAGGAACTGGATCTTCACCTTGTCCCTGATTCCTCGCTTTCGGAAGAACTCGTCGAGCATGAAAGCCGCTTCATCTGGCGAGGGAGGGCATTTGTGCGGGGTGCCGGCTATGGCCACTACTATCGTCCCGCCCTCGAACTTCTGTAGGGCTTGCCAGATACGCTCTGCGCTTTCCCCGCCTGTATGGAAGTTCATCGACCCTTCGGCGAGGCCAGGGATTTTGGACGGGTCGGCCACAGCGCCGGTCGCTATGATGAGGAAGTCGTAACCGAGGACCCTTCCACTCTTTGTGGTCACCGACCTCGACGCACAGTCAATCTTGACTGCTGGGTCTTGGATGAAATCGACTCCCTTCCTCAGCAGCTCCGTCTCATCCTTGACATACTTCTCCGGGTCTGCCCCCTTGAATGCGACGTCCAGGTTCCCCGGCTGGAACGGGTGTTTGAGGTGCTCGCCGACCAGTTGGACCGAAGCTAGACCGCCGCGGATTTCGTCGTGTAGCTCTGAGGCTAGGAGGTTCGCTGTGAATGTCCCCCCGTCTCCGGAGCCTATGACGACCACTCGCTGCACGGTCGCCTCTACCCTCTCTTCTTGGTGATTTTGACGATGATTCGCATGTAGCCCTGCTCGTCGATGACGTCAACCAACTCGTTGCCGCTCTTCTGGGCCCAAGCGGTCACGTCCGCCTTGGCGGCGGGGTCGGTCGCCAGCAGCTCGATGACATCTCCGAGCTGGGCGCTCCTATAGGCCTTGAAGAGGTCTGTGATGGGGCCGGGGCAGAAGCTGCCCCGCGAATCGATCACCTTGTGCTGCTCTACCGCCGACATCCACATCGCCTAGATGAAGATGATTTGCCCGCCTTCGCCAAGCGAGAGCATAGTCGCGGCGCCGACCACATCATCGACCTCGTCGATGAGGGTCTCCTTGGGGGTTCCCATGACCTCCATGGTCGTCGAGCAGGCATGGAGCTTGACACCAAGGTCCTTGGCCATCTTGATCATCTCCGGGATAGCTGGCATCTTTGCTTTCTTCATCCTGCCATTCATCATTCTCGTGGCCATGGCGGTCATCCCTGGAATCATTCCCAATATGTTGGGCATGGGCATTCCGGGGTTGCCGACCGGTGCGACCTTCAAGGAGTTCACTGTCTTCTTGTTTATTGCGTTCATCCCCCAGAAGGTGAAGAACATGTGCACTTCTCTCCCCATAGTCGCTCCTGTGGTCGCGATCATGAAGGCCGGTGCTACCATGTCCATGGTCCCCTTCGAGAGTATGATGAGCAACCTGTCGGTTTGCTCACCCTTCTCTGCGGTTTTCAGTTGCGTTGTCTGAGCCATTTCAACTCACGAATATTCGCGTCTGCTAATGTGCTAATAAAACGAGAAGCCGATTCTCAACATTGGTAACCGTCCCGTCCTCGTTTAAACCTCCTCCTCCGCTTCAAGGCTTAACGGGGGCGTTACCCTTAAGAACGCTCGGCGTGCCTCGCCCGATCGCATGAGCAAGAAGGACAACGCCCCGATGCCTGCATCGAGTGCAGGGCTCCTGACCTTCTTCAACGAAGAGACCCAGGGAGTGAAGATCAGGCCCGAAATAGTCCTCATCGGGTCGGTCGTACTGATTACCGTCTCAATTGTCATCAACCTCATCTAGAGATCAGAGTTCAACGAGCCTCTCGGCTACCGAAGCCCTTGCAAGCCGCTACAGGCACCTTTTCGTCCTGCCGTCGACCCCACTCCTGATCATCTACAGCGCAGTCACCTGTCTCCTCCTCTCCTTCCTCTCGAAGGGAACCGGCGGGTTCCTCACATTCGTCCTCTGCCTGCTAGTCTTCATACTATCGGCGTCGGCGGTTTCAAGCGCCCTACTGATGATTGAAAGGAAGACCATCGGGACTTTTCGTCGGGTACTGGCGCTCATGATGGCGACCGAACTGCTCTGGCTCCTGATTGCCGCGATGGGGGGAGCTTACTCCTGGGCGTCAGGATCGCCGTACCCGCTCACCAACGCCATCCTCTTCGGAGCGTTCGTCTCTGCGGGCTTCGAATTCCTGGTTATCCACGGTGCTTTCCAGAAGAGCGCATCAGTCTCATTCGTGCTCGCCCTCATCCACCCTGTGTCCACCGTCTTGACAGTCAGGACCCCCGAGCTGATCGGCCACTTGGACCCCATCGCGGTCTCATGCGGGGTCGTGGCTGCGGTGCTGCTGGTTGCTTTTCCGCTGCTGCTCCGGAGGAAGAGGACGAGCCTTGGGCACGATGCGCTGAGCCTGTTCCGGGCTTTCATGAAGACGTGGACAGCCGGGGATTCTGCCCAGCTCGAAGAGGCCATCACCGAGCTCTCTGAGGAGGTCGAGGTGACCACGAAGGTCCTGAGGTTCAGGACCAGGGCCGGAGACACTTACCTCGTACTGCCAGGGGTGCACCCGGGCCCCTTCCACCCGGTGGGAAGCTATGACCTCCCGGGCATCATCGCCAGAGCATTCAGAGATCTCGGGCCCGTCATGACTATGCACAGGCCGGGGGGGCACGAACGGAATCTGGCTACCCAAGCT
>Ga0187779_10000663_pt1 | contig 22832 bp, 20 predicted proteins | sample 1015_Q2_SP10_10__FD_132435 | JGI IMG/M metagenome (GOLD analysis project Ga0187779, IMG submission 132435) | Tropical peat soil microbial communities from peatlands in Department of Meta, Colombia - 1015_Q2_SP10_10_MG | ecosystem: Environmental > Terrestrial > Soil > Wetlands > Peat | place... | reverse complement strand
GCTAAGCACTAGTATTGCGTGGATTCCAACCTTCCTTGCACCGAGCAGGTCCGTTTCGATTTGATCACCGATCATTACTGAATCTCTTGCTCTCTCGTTCGCCTGTTTGAGCGCGAAGTTGAACATGCGACTAGACGGTTTGCCGATCATTATTGCTCTCTTGTTTGAGCCGTACTCCAACGCTTTGATGATTGGACCCGCGGAAAGTGCAGGGCCATGATCGCTCATGAAAACTGCTCCACCGTAACTTCCAATCAGCGCCGAATTGTTTCTGAGAAATCGGAGGCCAACATCCAATTTGTTATAATTCAGACCTCTGTCGTAGCCCACAACTACAACATCAGGGCTGGAGTCTGAAAATATGTGACCAGCCGCTTGTAACTCATGCAGGAGGCCGTCTTCACCAATTAAGAAGAAGCTTACCGGCCGACGATATCTCTGGGTTAAGTACAAGGCTGTAAGATAGCTCGAAGTTAGAATATCCTCAAGATCAAAATTGAATCCGAGATGTTTAAGATTCCGATGAAGGTCTTCTCGACTGTGCGTCGAATCGTTCGTTAGAACTAGTGCTTTCCTACCGGAGGATTTTATGCGTGCAACAATCTCTCTGCCTGCTAGATATCGCGGGTTTTCCTTGCCGATCGAAAGCACACCGTCCATGTCAAATAGGAATAGTTTGATCTTGCTAAGTTTCATTTGTCGCTCACATTGATGGTTAGACGAGCTCCACTAGACTTGGACTTCAGTTCTTTGTTATCAGTCGAGTAGTGGCTAAGAGGCCGCGCTGTGCAGATTTTGCAATTTGCGGAACACCGATCAAGTCTTCGAATATTAGTAGAACTCGTGATAGAATCGCGAAAGCTAAGGCTAGTTTGACGTCAACTCCCAACAGCACGAAAATTCCTACAATGACTCCCTCTTGGAAACCTATTCCTGACGGTGTAAGCGGAACGAAACCAAATGCCGTGATCAGTGGATGAAGAAGGAAGAACCCTAACCAGCCGATGTTGGTTATTCCGAGTGACATTCCGATGAAGAACCATTCGAACCCTTTCAGTACCCAGGAGAATATGGTGATTACGAAAATTTCCGGTATTGCTCCACGAGTCTTCATCGCGTTTGTTCTGAACTCGTCTAGTTTCCCTACAATGCGGCCCGTGAATTTCACGAGGAATCTGGAAGTCGCAATTCGCCTAAACAAGTCAGCAGCTCGCGGAGACCAAATTATCGCTGCCAACGCGAACCCGCCGAGCAGCATGAGACCGATGCCGATTGCAGCGAATGCAAATATCTCCCGAGTCAAGTGTGTCCGATACACGAGAAATACCAACGCACCCGCGCCGCCAAGCACCTTAACGAGAAACTCGATTGATTGTATGCCGAAGATGCATGAGAGACTCGCAGAGGGGTCGATATTCTGATTCATGAGATATACGGGTGTTAGCATGTATCCCGCTCTTCCGGGCGTTACATCACTGCTTAGCATTCCAGCATACTGCGGCAGAATTGTCTTCTTGAAAGAAGCTTTGATATCTTGCCGCCCGAGTACCCTGATAATTCTTATCGTGAAAAGTACATTGATCAGGAAATAGGCGATGAACGCGCATAGTAGATAGAGCGGATTGGTTCGAGTAATAATGAGCAGCAGAGTACCGGGTCCAGCGTACCAGACTAATGCTCCAAGAATGCCGACCATGAGCAGTACTTGCAGCAGTAGGCGTCCTCTGCTGCGTGGCAGCTGGATTTTCCTTCACCCTGTCCGCCACAATTGAGAGGTGTATATCTCTCTTACGTAACCACCCTCATCCTATCTCATCGATACATGGCCCAAGATAGGGTTCCGTTAAGCCCGATTAGGGCTCTTTTAAGAGGCCGTTAACCTTCGAATTCCTTCTTTACGTGCCCGACATGTAGAAGCTGAACGGCGCATTGTACTCTGAGATGGTGAAGTTGAGTGGCGAAGGATAGTGAGGGCCGGCAACGCTGGGAATAGGCGTGTTCTGAGCGTAGCTACCCTGAGGAAAGCTGATCTGAGGATAACCTAGCGTGTATGACGCGGGATAAGAGTAGCTCCAATACGCGTAATCGTAGAGATATTCGCCACCGTACGAACCCGTGTAAGTATAATGAAAAATCGTCCCGTACGCTTGACTTGCCAAAACGGTAAGCCAGTATACTCCAGGGACAGAAATGGTAAGATAGTCGGATGGCGCCAGCTGCCACGTTTCCCAAGCTGGACCAAAACTTGCCGTTACCTGAAAACAATAACCGTTCTGGGTGGCTGCTACGAGTGAGGAGCCAAGAGGACCCTCTCCATATCCCGCATCTGGATATATCCCGAACTTCAAGCATTGACTCCCATCGGATCCTTCATACTGCAAGTACAAGGAGACCGACTGCATGACGGTCGGATGAGTCACAGTGATCTTGGTCATTGCAACAACGTACTGTTGGATAAGCGTACTAGTCCTTGTTTCAATGTTCGTATCCCCATAGTTAGTCGACGCAGACACCGCCATTGACTGTGACGCGATCAGAGCAAGCGCTGCTAGTAGAAACAGCACCGCGACGCTACGCTTTCTCAATTTCTTTCCAAACATTAGCGTATCACACGCAATATCCGCAGCCTGAAATATAGGGATTAACATTGAAACGAGAATCTCCTCCCTAATGTTCAACAACTTAACATTAAACAACGAATTGCTGTTCAACATTCACAAACAGTCGGAGAAATCGTCAACGTTTTTGTGTTGATCTCTAAAATAGCCACCCGCTCATTCTCTTCCTCATCCTAATGCCTGGAACGATTAGATTTGTCCGAGCACTATTCCGCCGATCAAATCCAAGTACTAGACGATTTGGAGGCCGTTCGAAAGAGGCCTGCCATGTACATTGGTAGCACTGATGCTCGCGGTCTACATCACCTAGTGTTCGAGGTTGTTGACAACTCGATCGATGAAGCTCTAGTGGGATTCTGCAAGAACATCCATGTAACCCTCAACCAGGACGGATCCGTTACAGTCACTGATGACGGTCGAGGTATCCCTGTAGAGAAGCATCTTCCAACGGGCAGACCCGCGTTAGAGGTTGTTATGACTATGCTGCATGCTGGAGGAAAATTCGACCATAAGGCATATCGGTTTTCAGGAGGCCTCCACGGCATCGGAGTATCAGCTGTCAACGCCCTCAGCGAATGGCTAGTGACTGAAGTACATTTGAAAGGACGTTCATACAAGCAGCGGTATGAACGAGGAGTTCCAGTAACCCCTGTCGAGGAAATAGGCACGAGCACCAATCACGGGACCATAGTCAGCTTCAAGCCGGATTCTCAAATCTTCGAAGACACGAATTTTGATAGCAAGATCATCGCCGTCCGACTTAGAGAATTAGCTTTCCTCACGGACGGGCTCGCCATCAACTACACGGATGAGAGAGTGAATCCACATAAAACTCGCAACTTCAAATACCAAGGAGGAATCCGAGAGTTCGTAAAATACCTCAACGAGTCGAAGAATACTCTCCACGACGACATCGTCCTAGTTTCAGGAACTAAGGCAGACGTGCAAGTCGATTGTGCTTTTCAATACACAGATGACAATTCCTGGAGCATCCACACATTCGCAAACAACATCAACACGCGCGAGGGAGGAACGCACCTCGTCGGATTAAAGGCCGCGTTAACACGTGCAATCAACGACTACGCCTCCGGACACAAACTTATCGACGGAGCGAAATTGCGAATCCAAGGCGATGACGTACGCGAGGGATTGACAGCAGTTCTAAGCATCAGGCTTCCTAATCCACAATTTGAAGGTCAAACAAAGGGCAGGCTGGGCAACAGCGAAATCAGAGGAATCGTTGAATCAGTCCTTTACGACGGGTTGAAAACGTATTTCTCAGAGCAGCCAACAGTCGCCAAAGCCGTTGTGCAAAGAACAGCTGAGACGGCTAGGGCTAGAGCTGCAGCCAGAGAGGCCAAAGAGCTCGTGCGGAAGAAGGGGTCGCTAGAGAACGTAACCCTCCCTGGAAAACTGGCTGACTGCCAACTTCATGACCCCGAGAAGACGGAACTCTTCATAGTAGAAGGAGATTCAGCGGGTGGAAGCGCTAAACAGGCGCGAGATAGGCGGATCCAAGCAATCCTACCGCTGCGCGGAAAGATACTGAACGTTGAGAAACACGGATTCAGCCGTATTCTTGACAACAATGAGATACGTGCACTTGTAACTGCAATTGGCTCGGGCATCGGGGACGCTTACACCGCGGACGGCTTGCGATACTCCAAAATCGTCCTTCTAACCGATGCCGACGTCGATGGCGCTCATATCCGAACGCTACTCCTAACCTTCCTCTACCGGCACATGCCACAACTCATCGAAGCCGGTAAAGTCTACATCGCCCAACCGCCGCTTTACCGAATTCGCAAAGGCGACCGAGTCTTCAACGCTATGAACGAGAAGGAGCGAAAACGGATCATCGAGCAAGAACTCAAAGGCAAACCCGATCTAGTTCAGAGATTCAAAGGACTAGGCGAGATGAATCCAAGCGAACTGTGGGAGACAACGATGAACCCTCTCTCCCGCTCGCTGCTCAACGTCACCGTAGACGATGCGGCAGAAGCCGACAAAGTATTCTCCACACTGATGGGAGATGTCGTCGAGCCCAGGCGGCAATTCATACAGGAAAATGCTGACGAAGTAGATTGGCTCGATATTTGAGCGATCGAACCTTGAGCATCCCCGAACGCATCAAACCCGTCGCCATAGAGACAGAGATGCGTCGATCCTACATCAAGTACGCCATGAGCGTAATCGTTGGACGTGCACTTCCCGACGTCAGAGACGGCCTCAAACCCGTTCAACGCCGGATACTATTCGCACTACAAGGACTCGGATTATCCGCCAAGAGCCAACACAAGAAATCCGCAAGGGTTGTTGGAGAAGTACTCGGCAAGTACCACCCTCACGGAGAGAGCGCCGTCTACGACGCGCTAGTCAGAATGGCACAAGACTTCACCATGCGCTACCCACTCATTGCTGGCCAAGGGAATTTCGGAAGCATAGATGGCGACTCTCCTGCAGCCATTCGATACACGGAGACCAGACTCACGAAACTCGCAGAGGAGATGCTTGAGGAACTTGAGAAGGACTCCGTCGACAAGATGCCAAACTTCGACGACTCCTTGCAAGAACCCGTAGTTCTACCAGCAAAGTTCCCAAACTTGCTCGTAAACGGAGCCTCAGGCATAGCCGTAGGGATGAGTTGCAGTATTCCCCCGCACAACCTGAGAGAAGTCACAGACGCACTCGTACACTTAATTGACCACCCTACCGCCAAGATTGAGGTCCTCCTAGAATTCATCAAAGGCCCCGACTTTCCCACCGGAGGAATCGTGTACGATGCTACGTCACTATTACAAATCTACAAACAAGGCCGCGGCTCGATCAGACTGCTCGGCCGAATCGAAAAAGAGGTCGCAAAAGGAGATCGAAAACGACTCGTAATCACAGAGATACCATTCCAAGTAAACAAATCAAAAATCGTTGAGGAGATCGCCAACCTAATCAAAGAAGGCGAAATTCAAGGAATCTCAAACGTTAGAGACGAATCAAATCGCGAAGGCATCAGAGTAACAGTCGACCTAAAATCAGGATCTCAACCAGAAGCAGTCAAGGCCCAACTTTACAAACTTACCCAACTACACACAACTTTCAGCTACATCAACCTCGTCCTAGTTGACGGCAGACCACAAATCCTAGACATCAAACAGACCCTACAAGCCTTCATCGATCACCGAATCAAAGTTATCGAACGTTGCTCAACGCACGATCTACAACAGGCCCAAGCTCGGCTCAAGATCCTGGAAGGTTACAGCATAGCGCTGAAGAACATTGACAAGTTAATCGCTATCTTCCGCACCTCCGCCGATCCGGGTGAAGCCGTCGCAAACCTGAAGGAACTCAACCTTGACGAAGAACAAGCAGCAGCCATCCTTGAAATGAAACTAAACCAACTGACGAGACTAGAAGCGGAGAAGATCCAGAAGGAGTCTATAGAGAAGCGGACTGAAATAACGAGACTCCAAGAGGTTCTTGGCGAACGCCTCAAACTTCTTGCAGTCCTAAAGGATGAACTACTCCAATTAAAGAAGCGGTATGGAGACGCAAGACGGACAGAAATACGACTTGAGAGCGTCAACTTCAACGTTGAGCCAGTAATCCAAGATGAAGCAGTCCTAGTATTCCTATCAACTGAAGGTTACGTGAAACGCGTAGCATCAAAATCCTTTCAAATCCTAGAACGCGGCGACCCAGGAATTCCTTCGATCGACTTGAAAGAACAGGATAAAATGCTCAAAGTGGTTTCAGCCCGTACCATCCAGACTATGATCTTCATCACTGACCAAGGCAAAGCATACACGCTCAAAGTCCACGACATCCCAGAAGGCACAAGGTCAGCCCGCGGCACACCGATAATTAACCTGATACAGTTAGCTGACGGAGAGAGGATTTCTGAGATGGTTCCTGTAGGCGACTTCTCTTCCACGCAATACCTAACATTCATAACGCGAAAGGGAATTGTGAAACGAACGTCCCTTGACGTCTTCTCAAACATTCGTTCAACAGGCATCATCACCATACAACTTGACGATACGGATAGCCTCGCGAAAGCATTCACAACGTCAGGCACTGGCCAGACCATAGTGACCACCACTGATGGCCTGACTATCCGCTTTGAGGAATCCCAAATCCCGATCACGGGAAGGACAGCTAAGGGCGTCCTGGGAATCAGACTTGAAGAAGGTAGTCAAGTAGTCGATGCATGTTCTCTCCATCAAGGTCGAAAAGGATTAACCCTCACGACCGTTTCGAAAAGAGGCTATGGTAAGAGAACCTCAGTTGAAGCGTTTCGCCTTCAGAGGCGAGGTGGCTCCGGAGTCTTAGGTTTCAACGTGAACAGCAAATCTGGAGACTTGATAGGCGTCCTTCTCCTAACGGAACGGTCCGACATCCTATTGGTCTCCGAGACGGGACAAGCTCTACGTACCAACATCAACTCGATCCCACTCCAAAACAGAGCTGCCTCAGGCAGTCGACTGATTAAGCTCGGTGAAGGTGACCTTGTCGCTTCAATGACGGAGATTCCCTCAGTGCCAGAAGCCGCGACCCAGAGAAAATCAAAAGACTAAACTTAACCATTTTGAGAACTCAATTCTGAAATAGTGAATAAAAAAACGTAGAAAAACGTTGTTTAGCTACATTTAGCGACTTATTTCTTCATTTTCTTCTTTTTGTGGGCTTTTGGCACCTTACGTTTCACCTCGGCCGATATTCAGCAGGCTAGCCTTGAATTCAAACAAATAGGCTGATTATGCTTAAAAATTAATCGTTTAATCAGTAACCCGAACTTAAAACCGAAAAGACGGTGACGCTCGTACGCTCCTAATCAAAGATCGTGGGCGCGTCAGATCCAACGCATACCAATCAACTTTCTCACAGTCTCAACAATTAAGCAATAGAGCACATTACGACGAATTCTGAGAACTCGAAACGAGCACAACAAAGGAGATTTCAATGTTTCAGTTCGACGGACGTCGCGTATTGTCAGATTCAGGAGTGACACGCAAATCTTCTTAATTGGTCCCAGCCTTGGCGAGAACAATAGGTGCATTCAATGACAGAGAGACGGATTATTGATGACGCCACTTTCCCGAACGAATGGCCGAAGACGGGTGAACATGAGGGGCATGAGATCAGGAAGAAGGATGGCGTCAGCAAAGAGCTGGGTGTACACGGTGTCGCAGTCGCGGTAGACTTCGACATTTGCATAGCTGACGGTATCTGTATCTCCGTTTGTCCAGTCAATGTTTTCGACAAGATGGACATACCAAGTGAAAAGGAGAGGATGGAGAAGCAGACGCCGAACGATAGTGGTAAACCGATACTGGACACTTGGAAAGCGGACCCGGCTCGAGAACGGGATTGTATTTTCTGCAGAGCCTGCGAGATACAATGCCCAGTCCAAGCAATCAAGATCACCGAAGGCGTAGGACCCTTCGCGTGATTCTCCCCTTTTTCACACTCAACCCTAACTCCTGTACCGGGCCGTTTATCTGAGCACGCCACTCGTACGGAAACGTTAAGTTGGTCGGTTAACGGCTACCGTACATAGTTGAGTCCATTCTTGACCAGCGAAGATTTCGAAAGGTTCAGCGTCTACAACTTCTCAATAGACTACCCACCCGTATGCCGCGTCGAGTTCAACCCTAAGAGCAGGCGCGAAAAGGGTGACATCGTATTCCACTTCCCTGACAAAGAGAAAGTGTTCCTATCATGGGGAGACCTAGAAAAGGCGGGGAAGAAGTTTGAGAACGCTGAGAAGCAGGCGGAACACAGCCTCCAGAGCGTCAAGAAGAGCGGTAACGTCAAGAAGTTGGAAAAGCTGGAAAACGATATAATGACATTAAATTCCCATACTGCAGCCTACAACCGCCTTAAGGTCGACGAGCAACCCGCCGGCTTATTCATGGGAAAACGAACAATCCCACACGACGCTTACTCAATTCACATACACTGCGACAAGACAGGCCGATACTTCGTCATCTACACAATGTTATCCCCACGAGCACCAGAAGATTTCGGTGACGCGATCTTCAAAGTGATGGCTCACTCATTCAAATGTCATAAAGAAGCGTAACGGAAACTTTAGCATTAGGAAATTAGACTGCTCGCAAAGTGCACGCTCTGGGCGTCAAGCTTAAAACACGAACTGACCCCACATGAACATGGAACAGCATTGAAGATTGCACCACTACTCGGAACAGTCGCCCTCGTCGGAGTTATCGTTCAAGTAATCCTTGGGTTAGCTATAACTGGCGCAGGAATCGACAGTCTCACCCCCCCTCATGAAGTTATCGGCATCCTCGGATTAATCATCATCATAGTGCTAGCCATCACAGCGTTTCGTGCGAAAACAGCAACAATCTACTCCAAACTCATCATAACCATCCTGACCGTATTGATTCTCCTACAAGTTGGCTTAGGATTCCAACTTCTACAAGGAGCCGACGCAATGATACCCTCCCACGAGGCAAACGGATTTCTAATCCTAATCCTAACTGCAGCAATGGGAGCAGTCACCATGCAAAACGCGAGAAGACACAAGTAATCAGGTTACGCGAAACCCTCCCTGCATTAGCTTTATGTGCGCGCCAAAGCCTACGTCAATTCGCGTGCGGGGTAGAACTCTGGCTTTAGCGGGGGTAGGCGTGCGTAACCCTCCAGCGCCAAACTCTACGAGGGCGAAGCCAGGTCAAAGGCGCGAGACATAGAATGCGTGAAGCTCAGGAACATGAAGAATGTTAAGAGACCTCGTCCCGCAGGGGTTCAGGGGTTCAAATCCCCTCCCCCGCACCAATTAGCGAATCTCCCCTTTGAAGAAGCTTTTTGGTCTCGAAAATACTGCTGCGATTGGGTTCCAATGTCAACCCAATATTGAAGTGCTCCAGAAAGAATTTATCTTCTCGAACCGTTCGTGACGGATTGTGATTGGCATGCAGAAGGTAAGTGTGAACGCGGTCGCTGATGCGCCAGTTACTGAAGAAGGATCAAAAGGGGTAAGAATAAAGTGGTTGATCAGCGAGAATGATGGCGCACCAACGTTTCTAATGCGCCATTTCACGGTGGAGCCAGGTGGGTTCACTCCATTCCATTCTCATGAATGGGAGCACGAAGTATACATCCTTGAAGGTCAAGGCAAAGTTCGATACGAAGGTCAAGAGGAGAGTATCAAACCCGGAGACGCCATCCTCATCCCACCAGCTAAGAAGCATCAGTTCCAAGCGGGAGCTGAGCCTCTCAAATTCATCTGCTTGGTGCCCAAATGAAACAATAGAAATCCTGGGGAAGGTCTCTTTCGGGTGCGGCACGAAGTACGAACCTGAACAGGCAAAGGCAACCTTAGCGAACGCGAGTGGAAGCAGAAGGCGTTAATGTTTGAATTTTAGTCGGCTAAATAAATAGGCTAACTCGCAAGACTGCTAAAACAATATTAGTGTGATTTGACGTCCTGACCGAGCTAGAGTAACTTGTCCGAATCGAAAGCTCATAGAGCAGTATTCGTTAGGGATGCTACCGGCCTCGTGAAGCAGATTTCGGGAGCGGACGCACTCGGGATGTGCGTGACACAGATGGGACTCCTGTACGTGTACAATGTGGTAGCCTTCACGCCAGGCTTCTATCCTGAAGCAAATCCGATAATCGGTCCTTTCGTGGGGTTGCTTTTGGTGCTTCCTATCGCTGGCATGTATGCGTTGTTTTCAATTGCGATACCTCGAAGTGGTGGAGACTACGTCTGGGTGGGTCGAGTTTTTCATCCTAGCCTCGGTTTCGTAGCCAACTTTGCGTTCACTATACTTAGCATATCCGTAGTTGGAGCAGTCGCGCCGTGGATCAGCCAGTGGTCAATAGCGCAACTGTACTACGATCTGGGCATTCTAGACAAGAATCCTAATTATATCAACATCGCAAACTCGTTACAAAGTCCTAACTCAGCATTCTGGATCTCAGCCGTCTTCATCATAATTGCAGGACTTGTTGTCATTGCAAGTTCGAAGTTAGCTGCGAATACTGTGAAGTACTGGACGATCTTGTCAATCATCATCGGAGCCGTCTTTATTGTAACAGTCCTTGCGGCTGGCAGTTCCACTTTCGCACAGAACTTCAATTCACTTTCAGGCTCGAACATGACCTATGACCAAATAGTCACCACTGGACAACAAAATGGCGCATATAACGGAGTCCCCCCACTTCTTTCATCTGCCTCACTGTACGCTGGGGCTCTCGGGCTGTTGGGTTATCTTGGATTCAACTCTTCTGCATATTTCGCGGGAGAAATCAAGCGTAATCCTAGATCACAGATCCTCGCTCAACTGGGCGGGACAATTCTCTTTGCCGCATTTACGACGGCGATGATTGCGGTGGAATATTTTGGCGAAGGGCCGTCATTTGTAAATGCTATGGCTGGGTTGTGGCTTTCAGGCTCTTCGACGTATCCATATCTCGCTGGAACGCCGCCGCTGTCTTCCGGTCTAGCGATGTTCTGGACACAGAATCAAGTGCTGATTGCAATTTTCACGTTGAGCTTTGGTCTGACAGCCGAGGTCATGAATGTCTCGATCTTCTTTACACTCAGCAGAAACCTATTCGCATGGTCATTCGACAGGGTAGCGCCAGGTGTCTTTGCAGATATTAACCCAAGGACAAGAACTCCAGTGTACGCGATCTCAATAATGACGCTTGTAGGCTTACTATATGCTTACATATCGATCTTCCAGTACGGATTGCTCGCTACACTATTTACGTATGGTACCGCTGGGACGTTCATGGTCTTTCTAGTAGTATCCGTTGCCGCAATGGCATATCCGTACAGGATGAAAGAAGTCTTCGAATCTGCTCATCCAATTAGCAAGAAGAAGGTGGCGGGTGTTCCGCTAATCTCAATCCTGGGAGCCTTAAGCTTCATTGTATCTATCATCGTGATCTATGCAATACTATTGCCCGCAATTGGAAATGTTGGATCTGTCATTTTGACCGGGATAGTCCCCACGTTCGTCGTCGGAGCAATCATATATGCGGTAGTCTGGGTGGTGCGCCGCAGCCAGGGAATCGATTTGAACCTGCTGCAGAAACAGATACCTCCAGAGTAGCCCTACTGACTTGATCACCTCCATCGCGACAGAAAGTCGTAGTACAAATGCTTGGTGACACTCAGAAACTCGGGAGAACTTCTTCACTAAACCTCTTCAACTGTTCAACCTGATTCCAGGCGACAAATCGGATTGAGAACGTGTTCACTCCAGCCTTTACGAATCTTTCCAATTTATCAGCACAATCTCGGCGTTTTCCATAAGCCACCCATTTATCCAAAATGCCGGACGGGTCCTCTCGGTAGTACTTCATAAGAAAGTCAGTCGATTCTGTTGCGGCTTTCTGTTTATCACTGTTCACATTCACGTTGTAATATAGACACATGCCGAACCGGCTGCTTTCACGGTGGTGCTTTCGAAGTGCTTCCGTAACCTTTGCCGCATCCTCACTAAACTCCTCTGGTTCAACCATTGTAGTCATCCAACCGTCAGCGTACTTGCCTACTCTGTCAATGTTCTTTTCGATTTCGCCTGGAGGGCCTTCAAGTTCTCCCGTAGATCTGGGGTTGGATGCTATCCAGATAGGACACGGTTTTTGCACAGGTTTGGGCAACATTGTGACGTCCTTGAACTTGAAGATCTCACCATCATAGCTCACGTTATCGGCTTCCCATAACCTCCTGAGAATTTCGATAGCCTCTTCACTTCTCTTCACTTTTTCTTTCGGCGGTACGCCAATGGCATCGAATTCGTTACGATAGACACTCCCATGCTGGGTGGGAGTCCCTTGGCAGACAACGAGCAGGGTCCTGCCTTCCGATAGAACATCAAGCGTCGCCCACTGATATGCAAGGATGATCGGATTACGAAGTGGGAAACTTGCAAAGCAAGCTGTACCTAACTTGACTCTTTCTGTGACACTGGCTGCCGCGGCCAATACAGCGATTGAGTCTAACCGAGGTTTGGCGAGGATACTGTCTCCCGCCCAAACAGCATCATAACCATATTCTTCGACAAGCTTGCTCAGCTCAACTATGTCTTGACGTGCGCTGGTCTTTGCGAACAGCATCCCACGAGTAGGCAGAACAATACCAAACTTCGGTTTCAAATAAACGACCTGAATGAAGTCGGTGTCATCATCACATTAATGAGGATTGCATTTAACCGATCCAGAACAGGTCTGAATTCCGTCTTACCTCTAGAGAAAGATTTACTGTTCATTGAAACTCACTTGAGTTGAAGTCCTTACGTGATCCTCAATCGACGTCTTGACGAATCACATAGAAATTCTTTGAGGCCTCCATTTGCTTGAGTTATGGATATATGATTCTCGAGAGGGTTAACGAGCTCATGACAACTATGCGCAAGAGAAAACCAGGCCGGTTTTCCGAAAGATATATCCTCTCCAAGGCGAAAAGAGATTATGAAACAGGAGAAGCCAGTATCAGGATCAATCCAAAAACAACAGCACTGATCGTCGTGGACATGCTGGAGGAATTCACGAAACCAAACATGACTCCATCTTGGATTCCTGATTCCACTAAGCAACTCACAAAGATAAGAGACCTTATAGGCACATGCAGGAATCTTGAAGTGCAAGTAATTTACACTTGCTATGCTTTTCACCCTAGTTACCTCGACATGAACCCTGCTTTCAGAGACGGCGTAACGCCGCTTGACAAGTTCGATGATTACGATGGGCCGCCATTATTCCAGAGAGAGAGCATAGATACTTCCATTAAGCCAGATTACAATAAAGACATCGTGATCGCAAAACCGAGCTACGGCGCGTTCACAGGAACAGCCCTCGACTACATTCTAAAGAATCGCAAAGTAGACACCGTCATAATCTGCGGAACCATGACGAACTATTGCTGCGGAACAACAGCACGCGAAGCGCATAGTCACGGATACAAGGTTGTCTTCGGTTCTGATATTAATTCAACCGATGATCCACAGTTGCACCTCGCAGAATTGAAGACTCTGAGGCGCGGATTCGGCTTAGTTCTCACCAAAGATAAAATAAAAGAGGCCCTGTTGGGCAGAGGGGCATATACGGCATCATAAATTCGGCGAGCCCAGCTTCTACCTAACTTCAGGCATCGTATGGAGCCCAATTTATCGAAACTACCGCTCATACTTTTCTATTCGCATTTCCTTCATTTAGTCATGAGTAGTGGATCGATGGAAAAGGTGAACGTCAGGGACAAATTCGGGCAGTTCCAAGAGTTCTGGAAACCATTCATCGTTGCGAAAGTCAACGGCCATCTGGTGAAATTGGTTAAACTGAAAGGCGAGTTCATCTGGCATAATCACGAAAACGAAGACGAAATGTTCCTCGTCGTCAAAGGACGGTTCAGAATAGATTTCCATAACAAGCAGGTGTGGCTCGAGGAAGGAGAGTTCATTGTCGTGCCGCGTGGTGTTGAACATCGACCTGTTGCTGATGAAGAAGCTCACGTTCTCCTATTCGAACCAACATCCACTTTGAATACGGGGAACGTGCATAACGAGCGAACTCGAGAAAGACTTGATAGAATTTGACAGGCGTTGAAGCAACGGACAAAATATGAGCTTCTCCATCGAACCTCTATGATTTTCATCTAAGATCGCGAGGCGAAACGCACAAACATAGATAGGCCGACTGTATGAGCTCTACGAGTTGAATTTCCGCTTTTGTCGAATGAGGATTCGTTTGATGTCATAGTTATTGGAAGTGGGGGTGCAGGTCTTCGCGCCGCGATCGAAGCATGCGACCTGGGGGCCTCAGTCATGTTAGTGTCGAATGGAGCCGCTGGAAAATCCGGAGCAACTATGATGGCTGGAGCAGATATCACATTAGATGGCGGAGGAGCCGCTGGCATAGGACTTCATGGCAACGAATCAGATAGCAAGGAACGGTTCTTTCACGATATCTTAGTTCAAGGGTACTACTTGAACAACCAAAGGATGGTTGAGGCCTATGTATGTGATGCCCCTGCGAGAACTAAGGAAATGATTGATTGGGGATTGAAATATTTCTGGGACGGTAAACGCGCAATTCTGACTCAAGGCACAGATCTGAACCAAATCCTGATGGAACAGGTGAAGAAGCGACAGATCACAATCAAGGATGATTATTACGTGACAGACATTCTCACGCATAAGAAAACAGCTGTCGGCGTGGCAGGATTCGATATTAACGCAGGGACAGTTCAGGCGTTAAGATCGAAAGCCGTGATAATCGCGACAGGTGGATGGCAGCGGGCATATTCCTTCGCGAGTGCGCCAGGAGGATTAACCGGCGCAATGCATGCGGCAGCCTACCGTGCAGGCGCAGCTCTTCTAAACATGGAGATGGTCACGTTCTGTCCAAACGTGATATTATGGCCCCCGGCTTTGCGCGGCGACATCTTCCCATACATCCTGATTGAGATGTTCGGCGACTTACTTGAAAAACATGGGCGCCCATTTCTAAGGGACGAATATGACCCATCTATCTACCGAATCGCCACAACAACGGAATGGAACAAACTAATCTTCTCAATGGCCGCAACAAAAGTGGTGCTGAGAGGTGACGGATCGCCAAGAGGAGGAACATATTACTCAATCAAGAATGTGCCACTCAATCTCCTAGAAGAGGCAGAGAAGATTTACCCTGGGTGGAAATGGCTGCGAACCGATTTCTCGAATCTAATGAATTGGCTCAAAGAAGGCAACGCCGTTGAAGTAGCCCCTGCGGCGCATTACATGGAGGGAGGAATCGACGTTAACGAACACACTGAGACCAGCATAAAAGAGCTGTATGCTGCAGGCGAATGCTCCGGCGGACTATTCGGTGCAAATCGAGTGGCATCCGCTATCACCCAGATACTCGTTCAAGGCGCAATAGCGGGAAAATTCGCTGCGACCCGCTCGAAGAAAGTGCGGCTTCCAGAGCTTGATGAGAGTCAATTAAGAAAAATCGAATCACGCCTCACTCGAGGCTTTTCCAACAAAGACGGTCCAAGTGCCATTGAGCTGAAGAAGAAAATCAAGGCCATCGCAGACAAGAATCTATGGGTTATCAGAAATGGCGCGGGATTAAAGCAGGCTGTCGACGAACTAGAGTCTATATTATCGAATGACGTATCACGAATTTCGATCCAAACGCAAACTCGTGCTTACAATAAAGAGTGGATCGACACCGTAGAGGTCGAAGGCATGGCGCAAGTATTACTTGCATCTGCACGTTCAGCTTTAGTTAGAACAGAAAGTCGAGGAGTCCATAACCGCTCCGATTTCCCGCAGACAGACAACCATCGCTGGCTTCGGGAATTAGTGATCAGGCAGGTCAACGGCAAGATGTCTCTAACGACGCGGCCGATCACAGTCACTAAGCTGAAACCTCCGCGGGTAAAGTTTAGCTTCGAAGATGGAATAATCCGTGCTGTAAAGGAGTTGGGCGAGTAAAATGACTACGAAGAAAGTCAATGTTAGAATTGCACGCTTCGATCCTGCCGTTGATAGTTCTCCTCATTACCGGACATACGAAGTGCCCTTAACACTAAGAATGACCGTAATGGATGCGTTAGACTACATATATGAGAACCTCGATCATAGCCTAGCCTACCATTCGCACACGTCTTGCCATAGAAGAATTTGCGCCAGATGTAATGTCAGAATCAACGACAAACCCGGGCTTTCATGTCACACTGAAGTCTCAGGAGACATAACGATCGATCCATTACCCGGGTTCAAAGTAGTCAGAGACTTGGTCGTGAAAGAACTCTAGGAGAAGTTGAAACTCTCCCGGAGGGGAATCGGGCCAAATTTGAGTAGGCCATTGTGTGGACAGGTGGGAGTAACCCGTGATTCTTGAAGTGGCACTGACTGTAATGCGACTTAGGTTCACTCTAACTTGTGCTTCTTGAAAGGCACCTTACATGGATTGTCACGTGTGATGTACAGCTCTCTCTTAGCTGGAGACATCACTATCGAATCCATCGTTTTCATGGCCATTTCAGGTGGAAGATTCTCGTTAGGGTGAGTACATATTGATGTGGGGTAGTTGACGTGGTCTTTTAGGAATTTGAAGGATGTATCAATGTTAATCTTTCCCGAATGACTGTTCAAGAGTTTGTTAATCCTGTTACCGCGAACTATTGTGCTGACGCGAGTTGGCTGCGCAATCTCCTTTCCTGAAATGGTTCGACTCAAATAGTGGTTTGCATGTCCGAGATGTTTGTCCACGTAAAAGTACTTGAACCCCATGGCGGTTGTTTCGATATCGTAGCATTCCCCGTTTTCATCTGCTATCAAATAGTTAGCGCCTGCTCCTCTCTCTGGTGTTATAACCGCGTCTATGGCTTCTCCTATGTTCTTAGCGCCGAGGATTTTTCTTGTGATGACAGAGAATGGTACCCCGATTCTGAAGTCTCCATCGCTCAAAGCATTTATGCAAAGAGCAATTCCTTTGGAATTTAACCCAACGAAAGCAGGACACCCCATTATAGTCAACGTTAATAATTCGACGCCGGAATCGGTTCTCATCTTCATAAGGAAATCATATTCGTCAAGGTTTGGTTGCAGGCTGCCATCATTGTTTTGTCCGATAATGGTTTCACCGTTTTCGGATGCCGTCCCAGTGACACAAAATGAAGTGCAGCCTGTTGGTCTGCCATACTTAGAGCCCCTTGCAGAGGCATAATAGAACTGAATTTCATTGAACGCTGTCAGGAGGGTAATTTCTTCTATCGTTCTTCCCGATCCGTCGCTTAGCCCTTTCAATTCCTGTGCAATCTCGTCTGAATACTCCTCAATGAATGGTCGAAACTTGTCAGCGGTTTTGAGCGTTTCATTTCTGGACAGACTTGCAGCGTCTTTGTAGAAAGTGTAAGTTCGATCAAGCATTTCTGAAATGTTCTGTGCAAACTTCTCTCCATATTGAAAGCCTCTTTCGTGGGCAGAACCGGAAAATTCAACGATTCCGAAATTTGGATGCCGTGTGTCAAGCATAACTTATCGAACCCTCAAACACGTACAGCATCGTATCACATGATCATAAACACTTTCTCATTAGCTTGAATAATTCTATTAGAAGATCGAAACTGTTAATTCAAAACAGTCCACTGTTAGACTGGAGTGGTTCGGTTACGCGCACACTTCCTGAATCAGAATACCGGGCTAGACTGCAAGCGATTAAGGCGATAGTTCAGGAGCAGAACTACGTGGGTTTACTCGCTATCTCAGGATACGTGGAGAGGGATGGGAACGTGTGTTATCTTTGTGGGCACAAGAATGCTTTTCCCTATAGTACGCGAACAGAGTCAGTTTCGGGTCTAGGGTACAGTGCACTCCTGATTCCAAATGAAGGAGAAACAACATTGATCGCCCCGTTAGGCTATCGGGCTGAAGCCGTAGTAGGCATCGACAAGAGCAGGACGGGAACAAACTTCGCGCTGGATTTGATCAATTCGATTAGAGAGTCTCTTCCCAACGCTAGCAGGTTGGCATTAGCAGGAGGTGATATTCTTCCCGCGGTCTACATCGAGGAGCTGAGACGTTCTCTCCCTAACATTTCAATCGAGTTCTGCGATGACATTATCGCAGAGCAAAGGATGATCAAGACCGAAAATGAACTCAGACTCATAGAGAAGGCTTCAAAGATTGCGGACAGGGCTCTTTGGGCAGCGATAGACGCTATAAAGCCCGGTATGACAGAGAGTGCCATAGGTAGCGTGGCTCGGAAGACAGCTATGGACGCGGGTGCCGATTACGTCGTAAGAGACAGAGTCCAATCTGGATTAGAGAAAATGAAGGGCATACGGTGGCCGTTTGCATCAAGTAAGAAGGTCCGTAAGGGCGAGCTTGTCTCAATCGATTTCGTTGGGTGGGTTAACTCCTACGGATTTGACATATTGCGTATGGGATCTGTAGGTCGCCCGAATAAGAAGCAGCGAATGTTAATCGAGCTGGCAGATCAAGCAACGCGCGCAATGAGCAACGCGCTGACCGATAATGGAGACGTGGAGAGCTCGATTGCTGCGTTAAGTCAGTTTGAAAGAACCGGCATCTCAATTTCACCGTTTGGTCACTCTATAGGACTCGAAATCGTAGAGAAACCATACCTTTTCCACGGTGTTAGTGGAAAGATCAAAAAAAACATGGTCTTCTGCGTGGAACCTGACGTGCGGTCAGCGAAGGATTCGGCTTGTGTGGAGAACGAGGTGATAGTGACAACCGGGAAACCTAGAACGATCACGAAATTGCCAGCTGACTTCTGGAAGTAGGTCATGGCAAATAAATGGACAGGCATTCGATGACGTGGTTTCAACCCTAACGGGATGACGGTTTTCTCGATGTTTCTCGCTTTCATCTCCCGCCCAGTTTCTCATGAATGCGTAGTTTCAGCGGCGCGAATATCGAAAGTTTGAACGACGACGGTGCCTCGGGTATCGTGATCGTCCACCGAACTCGCGTCGGATTTCACCATTAGAGATCCACGGTTCCTCTTTTCCCCTCATGAACGTGCCAGTGCCCGAGGTGAAGGCAAGTCGCTCAATCTGATCGTTTGCCATAGATTGTATTGCTCGAAAGTCGCTATTTTGCTCCGCGGACACTATTGTCACTGCGGTTCCCGTTTTGCCCGCTCGTCCAGTTCGACCGATCCTATGGAAGTAGGTATACGGATTCTGAGGAACGTCATAGTTGATTATGTGCGTAACTCCGTCAACATCCAAGCCTCTTCCGGCCAGATCGGTGGCAACTAAGATACGGCTCTGACCGCTTCGAAATGCATTCATTGCTCCATCGCGTTGATGTTGAGTAAGGTCACCGTTCAGTGCTACGGCGTCTTGATTTCTCTTCCGGAGTGATTGATTTAACCAGAATGTGCTGCGTTTGGTTCGACAGAAAACTATGGCGCGTTGCACTTCTTTGCCCTGCAGGATTCTTAGGAGGGCATCGAGTTTTCTTTCAGGGTCCACTCGGTAGTAGTATTGGCTGATTTCCTTGACGCTGAGATCCTCAGGTTCGATCAGGACTTCGCGAGGGTTCTTCATATGCCTACGGGCAAGTTTCAGCACCTCCCTAGGCATCGTTGCGGAGAAGAACGCGATTTGACGTTTATTTCTAGTCTTAGTTAGAATATGCTCAACGTCACGAATGAAACCCATATCCAGCAGCCTGTCAGCCTCATCTAGAACAACGCATTGGACTTTGTCAAGGTGAAGGGTTTCACGTTCCATATGATCAATGATTCGACCAGGTGTTCCAACTATGATTTGCGGGCAATCGTCTAAGGCGCGCATTTGGACATTTATTGATTGGCCGCCGTAGATTGCAAGAGCACGTTTGCGAGTAAATCTGCCGTACGAGTTAATGTCGCTTGTCACTTGCACTGCAAGTTCGCGCGTCGGAACGAGGACCAACGCCTGAATGTTCAAGTCCTTTTCGTCAACAATCTCCAGAAGGGGTAGCCCGAAGGCCGCGGTCTTCCCAGTTCCAGTATGAGCTTGACCAATCACATCAGTTCCACGCTGCAAGAGTGGAATCGCTGCTTCTTGGATAGGAAACTGTCGCTCGAATCCAAGCGCTTTGATGGCGTCCAATATTTCTGGACTCAAACCCAGTTTCTCGAAATTACTCATTGATCTTTCTCTTCCAATCACGACGCAGTTCTGAATTGAAGACCGACTACTAGTTCCGTCTCTCACTCATCGTCGGAGCGAGATTTCGGTTTCCTCAGACTTTTGTGGCTTCGGTCAGTTGCAGCAAGAAGAAGAACATGCGGTCAATCGTTGCAAATGACTCGTGTCTCTCGTTCTCGACAACTAACTTAGCGTAATCTCGGTTTCGTTCAATATAAGGATAGAAAGACAAGCACATCTTAAGGTCCTCGTACTAAAGTGCGGATTTGTCTGAATCCTCGTGATTTAGCACTCATCATAATCTATATTTCTGCGATATGGCCCAGAGGGTCCAGATTGCGATTATCTAGAACTGCGGTTCTCTCTACCCTCATCGGATTCATCATTGTGGCAAGCTTAGCTTCGTTGATGTATCCTTCGGTTACTGTTTCTTCCTACAGCACTAAGACTATAATCAATACAAGTACATTTGTCATCGCTAGCAGCTACGTTAATGTCAACACGATTTTGAATTGGTGGACCTACTCGGTCACTAGTGTGTATCAAGGTTATGGTCCTGGCGGAAGTTGTTGGGGCGGAGGAGGATGCTTCTACTTGATCTCAGCCACAGTTACAAACCAAGTGACCACTGACTACTCAATAACCGTCAGCTCCATCGACCAGATGGAAATCACAAATCAATTGGCGTACTCGAAGGAGTTGGTCCACACGTATTCACACAGCATCCCACCTTACGTGTCCTTTGGCATGAATGACATCGACTTGGGTCTTCTTGCCGCCCTGTTTCTTGTCTTAGGCGTCTTCGCAGTAGCCTACTATCATAGAAGTATGATGAAAAGGAAACAAGCCGAGTCGAGCGAGTACAAGTTTATGCCTCTCTCCTGCGTAAAGTGCGGAACCACGCTACCTCCAAACTCGAATTTCTGCAACAACTGCGGAGCCAGACAATCGTAAAGTGAAGTGGCATGAAGCCTAGAATCTTCGTGGCTGGATTACTTCTTGCAGTAGCAATCTCCACCTGGGGAGGTTTGGCGTATCAAACGGTACCTGTGAGTACGACTCAAACAATGACCGTGGAATCAACAGAGATGAGCGTTTCGTACTCGGCGTACTTAGCAACTAGCACCGCAGCCTACCCCACTCAATTCTTCAGCACTTCGATCTATTCGCAGCCTGCGGCAACCGTCTGCGCTGGTCTCTATCCGGGAGCTTGCGTCGGCTACCCGCCCACTGTGATTACCCGAAATATTCCCGTCATTGAGACGGCTCAATCTACGATTCAGGTGCAAGACACGGCCACTATTTCCTATAGTCTAACGGCTACGAGCTCTATCACAGGGAGTTCAACGATTATCGTGACTGCTTACCAAGCACTAGGATTGAACGCTCTAACTTTCAATGTAGTTGCGATTACTATCATTGCGCTATTGGCACTAACAACCGTTTGGATTGCCAAAGCCAATCGACCAAAAAGTGAATCAGAAACAGAAAAGGCTGTGCCTTCCAGTAATCCGTGCGTTGAATGCTGCGAAGAGTTACCGCCAAACTCGAAGTTTTGCAATAACTGCGGGGCCAAGCAGCCGTAATTTTCAACCTTCCCTTTGCCCTACCCATTCACCTCAACAGCTCACGAAATTGAGTCGAGAGAATCTGTAAATGATCTAGTAGTACCACTGGCGGGCTCCTGCACCGTATGGCGCAACCGAATGAATTTTCGGGTAGTTTCCACAAGATATACATTTGGATATTGTGCGTGATGCAATTGGAACGAGTCAAGAGAACGGCAGAATCCGGTTCTAGACGAGTGTTGCGTTTTATCTCGGAGAATCAAGGAATGAGCGTTCAAGAGATATCTGAGAAACTTGGCTGGACTAAGAGTAAGACCAACAGGATGCTCAATCTCCTTGAGAAGAAAGGATGGATAGTGAAAAGGGTCTTCTCAGCTGCTGTGCCAAGGATAACGATTAAGCTCGACGAGAAGACCCAGCTCCTGAATCAGAGGTCCATGAAGCTGGAGACCTGGAAGGTTAAGTTGCAGACTAGGGAGAAAGAACTCTTTGGCAAATGTGTTTCGGCGCAGATGGAGGGTGACACCGAGACCGCCAAGATATATGCGAACCAGTGCGCCGAAGTAAGGAAGATCATTAGGCTTGTGGCCGGAGCTGCGGAAATCCTCTCAAAGTTAACCGTTCCAACAGGATGATTTGAGCAGACGGTAGCCTAGCATCTGAAAACTTACCTGGAAATCACGTGCAGTTTAAGACGAATGCGAAGTTTTGGTTTGGAAAAACAAGGGATCTGATTAAGATCGACCGTGTCTCCTTATTCTTGATGAGGTTTGAAAGAGCCTTTTCGACCCGAGGAAGTAGTAGACCGAAAGCTGGAGCTGCTTAGACTCAGAGATGAAATTAACACAACCTCGGATGAACTCGCGGTAAGCATTAAACGCCTCGAGACTGACGTAATCACCGCCAGAAGCGACCCAGAGATACGAAGTATTTGGAGTAGACTGTGTAGGCTTCACATGAAGGCTATGGTCAGCTGCGTCTACGATCCCATCAACTATGAAGCCCTAG
>Ga0187779_10000662_pt1 | contig 22853 bp, 39 predicted proteins | sample 1015_Q2_SP10_10__FD_132435 | JGI IMG/M metagenome (GOLD analysis project Ga0187779, IMG submission 132435) | Tropical peat soil microbial communities from peatlands in Department of Meta, Colombia - 1015_Q2_SP10_10_MG | ecosystem: Environmental > Terrestrial > Soil > Wetlands > Peat | place... | reverse complement strand
CTTGCGGGCGGTCATCAGAACTTGATCCTCTCAGCCACGTGCCACTCACGACCGTCGAACATCATCCGCTCGCCATGAGGGAGTTCCGCATAGAGGAAGCGATTGGCAAACACGTAGCATCGCGTCTGTTGTCGAACATCGATCTTGATACCGCGCTTGCCGCACCACTCCTGAAGAAGATCGATCGCGCGACCGAAGTGCCCGCCATCCTGGCCCTGAATCCTCGCCATCACCCTGTCCCACTCCTGCTGGGGCACCCTGAACTCGAACCCCCGGAACATGAATGTGATGTCCACGCTCACCTGCCCATCCGCTCGCCGAACGATGTCTAGCGTTGCCATTCCGCCGCCGGTGACGCGCTTGGTGGCCTTGTCGGTTGTGATGTATTCCGTGCCCACCCCATGAAGATGGGTGATGACTTCGTCGACAGGGATCCTCGCCATGATCGTTGCTCCCCTAGCTGTGCGAGGTCCAGGATGGCGCAGGCAAATACGCTTTCTTGTCGGTCTCCTTCTCGATCCGTGTCGAGAACAATCCCTTGAGTTTGCCGTATGCCGGAGCAAGGTCACGCGGGCAGAGTTGGCGACCCATGAGCCACGCCACATAGATCTCCGCAGCGGAGACAGTCATCAGGCATTTCGTGAAGAGGTCGCGGTCCACCCGCTGAGTCTTCGCCGAGTACGCCGTCAGGTGGATCCGGCGATAGAGCCACATGCACAGGGTCAAATTCAGGCTCGACCACAGCCGATTGTTCTGCGGGTCACGGCCCCAGGCGGTGAACGCGCACTCCATGAACTGGATCAACTGTTCGCAGTCGTCCATGGTGAATTGCTCCGCGAGTTGTGCGGCCGACACGCCTCCGGTCCTGGGCGTGTCGTTCGCCGAGCCGTTCCAGCAGCGCAGGAGTTGCGACATGGCGATGACCGGCGAGCGCTCGTTGCGCCGCACGTTGTCGTAGCCCACGTAGGAGCACTTCCGCCGCAGCTTGGCGATCGGCTCGCAGGACGCCTCCATCCCCCGCACGATGTCATCGGGCTTCAGGTTCACGAGGCGGCTGTTCACCCGCACGAACTCGTCGGCCATGTCCGCCATTGAATCGAAGTGGATGATCCGCACATCGACATAACCCGTCGGGCAGCCGCTCAGGTAGAACGCCTCCCTGCGGTGCTGGCCATCCACGAGCCAGCGCTCCTTGTCGAAGATCCCGATCGTGAAGGTGCCCGAGATGACCCCGCCCGACTCCTTGATCTCAGCAGCAGCGGTCGTGACCTTGTCATTCACGCGGAGCGGGCGCTGGAACGGCGGCGAGCGCCAGGTCTTGGCGGTCGCGGCCGTGAACTCCCACGTGTCCGTGGTGGTCTGGGTCTTCTTCTCGGCGTCGGTCGCTGGCTTGGCGATCTTGAGGTCGGCCATGATGAACTCCTTCAGTTGCGGCGAGGGAATTTGTCTTCGGCGTCGGCCCAAGCATGTTCCATGTCGAAGGGAATACATCCGGACGCCGCATCGTGCCCCGGAGGGATCGAGGCCCCCTTGGGGACAATCCCCCCGAGGATAAAGGCGAGAACGAGCGCGCCGCCCGATTCGATGTCCTCTCGGTCACACACCGCGATCATGACCTGATTGGCGGGACCGGGCCATGTCTCGCCCATGAACTGCCTGGCCGTACCCAGCGCCAGAGCGGCACCCGGGTGATGTTTGTCCACGTAGTCTCGCATCTGTCGGTTGGTCTCCAGGCGGACACGCTGGTCGGTGTGCGGAGGTGGCCTGAAGTACATGAGCGATCCGACACGAGCAAGCGGGCACAGATGGAACGGGGATAGATACTCGGTCGCCATGACGAACTCCTTCTACCGTGACAGCGGCAAGCTGCGTTGCGCCGTGCGCTCCTTGGCGAGCTCGGCGTACTTGGGGTTGATGTCGAACCCGATCCAGATCCGCTCGTGCTTCTCGGCTACCTGACCCGTGGTCCCCGAGCCGAAGAACGGGTCCAGCACAAGGTCACCAGGACGCGAGCAGGCCAGGATGCAGGGTTCGATCAGATCAGGCGGAAAGGTGGCGAAGTGGGCACCAGCGTACGGCTGGGGCGTGACGGGCCAGACCGAGTGCTTGCCGTGGGGGTGTTCACGGATGTAGGTAGCCACCGCTGCCCAGACCGTCGCCTGCTCCTCGGCGAACTTCAGGCGGTCAGCATCGCGCACCGTCCAGACCGAGCGCTTGTTGGCGCCAGCGTGCTCGCCATCCTCGTCCAGCTTCGGCCTCCGCACAGGGACATCGCGCGCCCAGTTGTGGGAGGCCACCTTGCCCAGCGTATCGGTACCCTTGGATTGGCGCGTGGTGCCGAAGGTTGTAAGCGTCTTGGGTGCAAGCGGCCCACGAATGGCGTCCGCGTCGTAGTAGTAGTCCTCGCTCTTGGCGAACTGAAACACGTACTCGTGGGCTCTCGTGCACCTGTCGGTCACCGACTGCTCGTCCTTGGACAGCGCTGGCCACAAGGCCTGCATCTCGTCCAGGTGGACCTTCTGGAGCGAGTCGTCCTTGCGCATCTGCGCGGCGTGCAGCAGTTCTTGTAGGCGCCGATACTTGAACATGGTCTCCGACTCCGGCACCACTTCCACACCTCCCCTGGGGCCGATGGAGAACATGGTGAGCGCGCCGACCTTGCGAGATCCCTTGTGGGCGATCTCGGTCTGCACTAGCACCATGAAACAGTCGGGCCCCGACCCGATCGCCCGCACGATCCCAGTGATGAGCCGGACCATGTCGCCATCGGCGTCCCGCGAGGAGCCCTTGGTCATCCACATGCTGACGGTGACCCGCTTGCCGAGTAGATCTGTGATGATGTCGTTCATCGCGAGGCCCTCCGGCGCGTACTTGTGCGAGCGTGCGAATCTCTCCACAGCGCGTATCTATGGCGCGAGCCTATCGACAGCATGGCGAAGGCCAGTGCGACGGCGTCGCATGCGACCATGAGCCAGAGTGGTTGTACAAGCAGGGCGATGGCTCCGATGCCCACGAAGTAGACGACCATCAGCGCCGCGCAGGCGACGCCGCTTCGCAGGTACGGCCACAACGCCAAATCGATGTGTTGTGTGATCTTCACGTTGCCTTTCCCCTGGCATTCTGTCAGCCCCAGATGACGACGATGCCAACCGATGATCGAGGCCAGATCTGCCAGCTCACGGGTTGGTCCAGATCACGCCGTGCTTAGCATCGTCTGTGGCGGCGAGCGCCGACAACTCGGGCAGGAGCACCAGATCGTGCGCGATGTCGATGTCGTGGGTGTAGTCGTCCACGTCCGCGTAGTGGGCCGCCCGCCGAAGCTTCACGATATGGTCGGCGAGGTCGCCGCGTTGCATGCCGCTGATCCACCGGCGGAGTTGACCGGGTTCCGGATCGTCGTCGAACGGGGGATGTCGCAGCAAGGCGTCGCGAAGGTTGGTCAGCATCCAGTCTTCGTACGGCCTCGACCACCCGGCGCCCCACAGATCGCCCTTCGACAGGGAGAGATTCCGGCTGCCGACGAACCCGTACTCCTGGGACATGTCCCAGATCTCCAGCAGGCAGTCCCAGGAGTACACGACATCTCCCAAGAGCACGATGGTGCGCTGGTAGCGGCGCCCCTGGGCGTCGCGGAGCTCAAGGTAGCGAGCGATCCCCTTGAGGGCGGAGTTCCCCGGCACCGGCAACTCGACGCTTGTGGTGTAGACCCGCCACTTCGCGATCTGAAACAGGGCATCAGTGAACGCGGACTCGGCCACCACCATCACCGTCACCGGGCAACCGATCTCGCTTAGTTGCCGCAGCGTCCGCGACAGTATCGGTGCGCCGCCGCACGCTGGCAGCGGCAGGAGTTGCCTGGGCCCTGCATGGTTTCCCAGCCGCCGCTGCGCCCCCTGCGCTAGGATGATGACTTCGATAGAGTCCGTCATGCTCAGCGCTCCACGAACGGCTGCGGGACCAAGCCAGCGATGTTGTCGCGCGAGATCGTGAGTTCACTCTTGAAACTCACGCCCTCGCGCAAGGTACCCGATCCGCCGTGCATCCAGATCCGATCCGTGCGGAAGACAATGGAGTCGACCAGAAAGCCGGGTTCCCATTCGGTCCTGGCATCGAATGACCGGACGCCGACCAACTTGTCGCCGAGCTTCAGGAAGATCGGGCACCTAAGTGTGACATGGTACTCAATGTCGGTTTCGGGCTTGGGCACAGAACTCCTTGTGATCAGTAGGCGACGACGTTCCCACCGCGCCGGCCGATGGTACGCGGGGCGTTGGGCATGTAACGAGAACCCTTGCCGCCGCGCATTCGACCACCGAACCGGCAGGGCTTGGTGAGCACCAGGACACCGCCACCGATGTGCGGAGGCGGCTGGAAGGCCCGGCTTCCGATCTTGGTGTACCCCTGAGAGACGAGCCATCCCGATCGGCAACGGAACGCCTCCTCCGGCGTCCCGTGCGCATGTCCCTGCGAACTCGAGGTCAGCCCGGAGGATGTTGAGATCTTGGTGCCGCGGCACGCGGAGGAGGGCACGCCGCAGGTATACTTGTAGCCAATGGGCCCGGTTCGGTGTTCATTCGCCATGGGTTGCCTCAGTGCAGCGAGATGGCCGGACTGCCGTGCGCCTGATCCAGGTACGGGTCGAGCCGCACGCGGATCTTCTCGATCTCGTCGGCCTGCCACTGGATGTGGCGAAGGAGCGCCAGCGCCCTGCCGCTGTCGATTCCATTTCCATCGGCGGCGCGATCTGCGATCTGAAGGAGCTCCATGGCGGACAGTTCCGCCGGTGTCAGTTCGATGTCCATCTTGGTCATTGTCCTTTATGCGGGTTGGACGGCGTAACCAGTTGAGCTACCGCTACTTGAGATAGCGCTGAAGTTGCGCGTGCGACATGGTGAGCGCTTGGCGGTTCTGCTGATCCGTCACCCGAATCGGCCTGACTGCCAGCACCTTGATCGTCTGGATCGCCACCACCTCCATCAGTTGACCGCAGCCCTCACCGGGGTTCTCACCCCGGCAGATCACCTTGTGTCCAGTATCAAGGAGCTGCTGCCCATCGAGCTCGCGAAAGTCGTTGGGCCGTCCGCAGTGCGGGCACGGCACCCGGTCGACTGTCCCCCGACTCCAGGCAGCCTGCTGGCGGGGCTGGGTAGCAGCCGGGCGACGACCGGGGGGCAGGCGGTTCACTTGCGCCCCCGTCTCCTCAGAATCCCCAGCGCTTCGTAGATCCTGATCCTGACCCAGGTAGCCGGCTTGATGCCGTCTTGACGGGCCCTCTCCTTGATCAGATCGTCGGCCGCTGGTGAGACCCGGGTGTGCACGCCGACCGATAGATCGGACGCGTCGTCCGAGCCATCGTTCGCATCCGTGTCCGGTGTTCGCAACATGTTCTACAAAACTATACGCGAGGGGAGGCGAAGTCAAGTATGATCCCCCGATGGCAACCATCCATGGTGACTACTGGCAGTTCTACGTGGAGGGGAGGTGCGAGAAGCGCCTGCTCAAGAACGACATCGACGAGGAGGCGCTCGCGGAGGAGATGGTGCGCATGGGTACGCCCTTGCGCGACACGATCCTGACGGCTGCCTCTCGAGCCGCCGCCCCGCTTGAGAGCGGCAAGGCCAAGCGGGAATGGATCAAGACCAACGAAGACGAGATCAAGGCCGCCGGCGGAGATGGAGATGCAGCCTACGCCGCGTATCTGCAAGGGCGCGCGGACGAACTCGCCTACGCGCTCGAGCAGCCTGTCGTGGAGGAATTGGGCCAGCGGTTCGGAGGGGATGGCGCCGAGGCAGACCACGCTGATGAGGACGACGAAGAAGACGACGAGGAGGATGACGAATGATCATGGGTCCATGGCCGATGTCGGCCGACAAGGTGAAGTACGAGATCCCGCTGGAACCGCCCTATCTGACGCCGATGTTCAACGGCGAGAGGGTAGCGCTGCGCGTCAGCGCCGAAGACGCTGCCAAGCTCCGGACGCCGGAAGGATACAGTAGAGGCCCAGGCGACTACGGCATCATCACTGACCTCGATACGAGTAGGCAGTACACGCTCAAGGGCCGGGCGTGTCGTTTCAAGAGGTGCTACTGCGACGCAGAGATTACGACGACTGGATGATGCGCTGCGTTTCCATGGTCACGGCGCGCCGCACCGCGACCACCATGACATCCTCGTAGTCGAAGAACTGCTCGATCATCTTCACCGGCGTACCAGGTCGGATCGGCCGCTCCTGCGCCGGATCCGGTGACATGAGCCGGAGTCCTCTCTCCGGGGTCTCGGAGAGCGATCCGGTCAGCGTGACCGGAACGCCGCGAAGCATCACCCCGCACTCGATCGCGGGCGCCTGGTCGGGCAACGGGGAGGGGTTCTCCTTGAAGAGGCGCTGGATGGTGGCCCAGCTCGGACAAGGGGGAGACGGAGGAAGCGTTCCAGCAGGGATCAAGGTACCGAAGCGGTCGATGGCGGATTCCATCTTGGCGACGACGCCCGCGAACATCGGATCTCCCTCCATCATCCCGATTACGCGGCGACCGGCCACTTCGGCGTCTCCCCGCAGGATGACCTCCAGTAGTTCCATCAACCCGGACATGGCCTCAGTCATCGAGTCATCCTGAAGGAACTCGATCTCGCGAGGAAAGACTGGGCGCAATTCCTGTAGCGTCTGACGGATGATGGTCCTGCTGCTGAGACCCGCCTGGCGCATGGCGTCGATGGCCCCGGCGGCGGTGGTGACAGCAGCAGCCAGCTCGGTGGTCAAAGCGGCAAGGCGCCGCTTCTTGGAGAACTCGTCTTCGGCCTGCTCGGTGTTCATGCTGTTCCTTTCTTGGGCGACAACCGCCATTAGACGGCCGTCGCGTACTCGGGCGGCGTCATCTCGGGTAGGTAGCGAAACACGACGCGCCATACGGTTGGATTGGAGGCCCACGGCACATCGGGGTTCGCGGTCTCCCAGCGTTGACGATACGATGCGATGGCGGGCTCGAGGTCGGCCATCCTTGCTTGGATGATTGCGGCCGTCGCGTCGACGCGTGGCATCAGATTGAGTCGCGCCATGTCATTGAGCGCGGCTGCTGCAGCAGGCCCTGGAAGAGGCGTCAGACTGTCGACCAACCGAACCCGGCCGGCTTCAATGATCTCCACGCGCATGCCCGAGCGCTCGTCCTCCCGGAGGATCGTGAGAACGTCTCCGCGCTTGAGTTCAACCCCCGGATCGCAAGGGATGTGGACGAGCGTCCGCTTGTGGGTGGCGATGTCCTCGTTCCATCGCGGGAAGACGATTCGGTACTCAGCCATCTCGAACTCCTTCTTGTCAGTGGAATGCTACGGCATGACCACGGAGCGCAAGACCTCGTGGTCGGTGACGGGTAACGGAATGAGCCAGGGGGTTATGCCGTTGGCGCGGGCGGCTGACCAGTAGTCCAGCGATGGAGCGTTCGCGACCACGATCTGTTCGTATCGCAGACCAGCGGCAAGTTGCAGCGCGCCATGGGGCATCCAATCCGTCAGAAGTACGTTGTGCTTGCCCTCCGTGTAGAGCTCCACGCGGCGGCTTCCGATCTCGCCAGCGGGATCTACGGTTCCGTCTGGACACCGCGTGGGCATCGTCACACGCTGCTCCCAGGCCCATCGCTCGGGCTGGCAGCACACCACGTTCACGTAGTCCTCGGTCATGGGCGTGGCCAGAAGCTGCGCGTAGTGCTCCCATCGGCCAGACAGGCCACCTGTCATGGACCCGACCCGAACCGGAGCGATGCGGAGCAGGCCACTCAGGTACCCCAGCGCCAACATCCCGATGGGGGAGGAGTCGGTGGCGGCCATGTAACGGATGAAGCGGCGGGTCATCACTTCCTCCAGAAGAGGAACCACGCCGCTACGGCAGCGATCGCGATCTTGACCGGCGTGGATAGGCCACCTGTCGCGCTCTCCACGGCCGCGTCGTCACCGACGTACATCAGTTGGTCGACGCCCCGGGCGGCCGGCTTGTGGTACGTGATCTTCACGAAGCGTCTTTGGACGGATCTGAAGGAACGCCGATGGTCAGCGTTGGGATCCGCACTGGCCCATCCGGCACGTTCGGGTAGATGCCCATCATCTTCTCGATCTCGACGAGGGCGGCCTGGATCACTGCGGTCCGGTCGATGTTCGGCGTCTCATCGTCCAATCCCGAAAGAACGGCCCCTCGAGCGATGCAGTCGCCGATGTCCCGCATCGTCAGACCGGCGACAATCTGTCTCCCGCGCTCGCCATGCGCGGTCCACGGTTGACCATCGTAGGGGCGATCGCGAGCGCCGCCAAAACCGGGCCCGGCGAGGAGGCGCGCCATACTCTCGGGCGTGTACTCGCCCTCGTTGTCGAACACCAGCACTGGAGTTCCTTCGATCTTCATGCCCACCACCATGCCACAACTCCTCAGCAGGGCGGAAGCGGAACGGCCGGCTCGTACCAATCGGAGCAGAACTCGCTGGGAGGACAGGGGATCAGCCGGGTGCCGTAAAACGCCCGGTAGTTGGGCTCCCCGCAGGTGCCGTACCTCCCACCATGCACCGAGTAGAACTTACAGTTGGCGCACGTCGCTCCACCTACCGGCACCCGCATTGCGGGGCGGTGACCCAGCGGGACCGTGACTCGCTTCGCCATGGAGCGAGAGTACCGTAGCCGAAGGCGGTATGGATCGAGTAACGTGACAGCGGAAAGCGGAAAGGAGTTCGACATGCCCGACGATCCGGTCAACCCGGCTCACTATCGCGGCGACACCGTCATGCGGATCATCGAGGACTTCGACCTCGGGTTCTGTCTCGGGAACGTCGTCAAGTACATCCTACGCCACGCGGCGAGGGCTGGTCTCGAGGATCTGAAGAAGGCGCGCTGGTACCTCGATCGTGAGATCACGCGCAGAGAGGCGGTGGCCAAGTGAAGATCCTCGATCACGGTAGCGTCGAGTTGATCGAGACGTGGGGATCCGACGAGCGGATCGTTGAGGCTGCGCGCATGTCGACCGGGAAGGGGTTCCTCGGTTGGGGGCCGCTATGCCCGCATTGCGGTGCGGTGGTCGCAGGGAACCGGGAGGGCATCGGCATGGCGTACCGATGCCCGGAGCACGGGCTCGTGGAGGCCGAGCACGGCGACGAGAAATTCCTCGCATTCCTCTACGACAATAAGCACGCCACACCATTCGAGATGGCAGGGGCGATCGTCGAGGTGGAGGCGCCGATCCTTGTGTTCCGCGAATGGCACCGGCATCGCACGCAGTCGTACAACGAGATGAGCGCGCGGTACACTCCGCTACCTGACGTGAACTACATCCCGACGGTCGAGCGCCTGATGCTCAACAGCAAGACCAACAAGCAGGCCGGACGCATCGCGGGCGCCGCTGACATGACAGAGCAGAACGCTGAGATCTATCTTGATCAGCTGCGCGAGGCATATGCCGCTGACGAGCGGCTGTATCGCCTCGCCCTCGCGGCCGGCGTGCCGAAGGAACTGGCCCGCGTCCATCTGCCTGTCGGGCGCTACTCGCGGATGCGCGCCTCGGCCGTGCTCCGCAACTGGCTCGCGTTCCTCACGCTACGGATGGCGCCGAATGCGCAATGGGAGATCCGGCAGTACGCCAACGCGGTGCACGACATCTTGGCCGAGCGCTTCCCTCGGACGATGAGCCTTTTCGACGGCGAGCGCCCGTGACGGTCCACCTCTACCGCGCCCCGTTCCGTTCCGCGCTTCGCTACCGCGTCGAGCTCGGCGACGGGCGCGGCATCACCATCCGCAACCCCAGGCGACGCCCCATCCGCACGGTCTGCTGCCGGAAGCGCCGCATCGCGGCGAACCTGAACGTCCAGGTCTACTACGATGGGTGCTACTTCAGCTGCAAGCCGGGCACCGGCTGCCGGACTAGCTGAACAGCAGCCACAGGAACAGGGCGGCGCCGCCGACCAGGAGCGCAGTCCCGACGAGCCCCATCGAGGCACCTGACAGCCAGCCCAGCGGGTCTGTGTTGTTCGAGAAGTTGTCCTCGCCCGCCGCGAAGTCTGGCACAGGCTTATCCCGCACTTCCCAGTGGGTGTGGTTGGCCGAGCTCGTCACGCCCACTTGGTCCCCTGCCACAACCTGCGCCCCCATCGGAGCCATCGAAGCCGTCGCAGGCTCAAGGTGCGCCAGGAGATGGAACTTTCCGCTGTCATCGCCCTGGATGATGACGAACCAGGGCCCGTAGCCGACGAATGGTGCAGCCAAGCCGCTGCCTACGGCAACAACGGTGCCGCTCTCTGGGGCCACGACGGAGGTCCCGGCGGACCCAGCAACGTCCACCCCGGGATGTTTGCACGGGTAGCCATGGACACCACAAGAACCATCCGCCGACGTGGCACGTACTTCGAGCCATCCCCCGTGTGCGCCGATCTGCAGCGGATAGATCGGCGGCTGCGGACGCCCGACCTGTGGTGGCTCGGCGTCCACCGGCGTAGCGCCGAGGGCGAACCTTTTGACGCGTGTGTACACCATGCCTCAATAAGAGCTGCGGGCGTTGGGGTCCAGGACGAAGTGGAAACTTGCGCCGAGATCCTCGATCTCGGACTGTGCGACCTCAGCACCATCCATCGCGCCGACCAGATCGGCGCGTGCCAGATTCAGCATTCTATTACGTTGCGCGCGTATGAGATTCCGCTTGAACTGGTCCATGGTCATGCCTCCGAGGCGCGGGTCGCCCTTGATCTGCCGCCACACGGCCGCGATGAAGACCTTGTCGTCACCGAACCGTCCTGCGGGGCGACCGGAGGCGCCTATGTGCTGTCGAATCCCGGGGAGCGCCTGAAGCACGATCTGTGAAAAGTCGTCGAGACGCGGCGCGACGAAGGCAGGCACGGGAGTGACTGCGGCGGGAAGCGACTTCGGATCCACGACAAAATGAAACGTCGCGTTGCCTTGCGCGATCTCGGACTGGACCACCTCCGTGTCATTCATGGCACCGACGAGGTCCGCACGCGCGAGCTCGAGCAGTCCCGCACGATGCGACTCCCATAGAGAGCGCTTGAACCCTGACAGCCCCATCGCTTGGATCCGGGGATCATGGCTCAGATCGCGCCACAGCGCGGCGACAAACACCTTATGACCATATCGGCCGATCGCGCGACCCTGGGGATCATCGGTGCGCCGGATGCGCTGAGCATGTGCCAGCACGGTGCTCGCGAACGCGTCGAGTGGCATCTGCGTCGCGGCTCGGGTTGCCTGTCCAGGAGTGGGCGCGCGGATCACGCGCTTCAGATCTTCCGTGGTCGCGCCGCCCTTCTGCAGGTAGCGATAATGAGCCCGCTGAGCCCGCTCGTCGTCGGTGAAGAAGACGAAATGATCGACGAGTTGCGGATAGTGTGTCTTGATGTGCTCGAAGAGATCAAGGCCGCTACGGCTACCCAACACCGAGAGATCGCTGATGACAAGTCCGAACTCGTGGACCTCCAGATCGGCGATTGCGGCTCCCACGTTGTCGGCAAAGATCATGTGTGGGTTCGTAAGCATCTGCTTCAGCATCCGCGCCAATCTAGTCTGGATCTTCGGATCGTCTTCCATCACCAGAATTTCGATGCCGAGCGGTTGGCCGGAAGGATTGCGCGTGGCGCACACGATGGCCTTGATCCCGTGACCGAACTCGATGGTCCGGCAGGGCTGTCCGTAGCCGGGATCGAACTGGCGAAGTCGGTGATAGTTGGCGCTGGTCTCAAAGCTCCCGTACTTGAACCCGTGATCCTGCGCCCATCGTTTGGCCTGCTTGTCGGTGTACCTGTGGCTGTCGAACATCAGGCTTTGTACCGACGAGGCGGGCCACTGCGGGTTGTCCGTCGGCTCGGGTCGTCCCGCCCAGGTCCAGCCCTCGTCCCAACTCAGCGCCTGCCCATCATCGTCGAGCATCGCCTTCATCTGGGGGAGCTTGTACTGCGCGATCTCGGGGACCTCGAGCGTGCCCAGGCACGACATTGCCACCTCTTCGCCGAACTGGAACGCCTGATCTGCTTCGGTGGTCCGAACGGAACTCCGGCGTGGTTGCGCGTAGCGACGCGTCGCCAGGAACATCTGGGCCATGGGATACAGACGCAGATTGTTGAACTCCCTGATCCCGTGCGCGAAGTCCTTGGCGGCCGCCATCGCGCCCGGCGGGGTCGGGGGCGTGACATCAGTCCAGTCCGAGTTCGGCGGAAGCTCGGGCGGTGGCTCGACGTTGGCAGCCCACTGGATGAAGGCGTGACTCCAGATCGCGTGGGCCATCCCCTGCAGGATGTAGTCTTCGAGCTCTCGTTCGTGCGATGGCATGGCCTCAGACCTCCCTGGCACGGTTGTCCTCTATGACCAGCCGCAACCGGCAAAGCGATGCCCCGGTGTGCAGCGCGCCGGCCACATGCTTGGCGTCGCCGAGTTCCCAGGCGCATTCGAAGGGCTCGACGGACAGCCGACCGAACATGGAGATCGCCGCCAACTCGGCAACCGAACTCGCCAAGAGATGGATCCGGCGTGCCTGCGGGTTCAAGGACCTCGCCTCGTACTCGATCTTTTTCCGATCCCCCCGGATGGTCGAGTGCTTGTGGCACCGAGGGCAGATGATCTGGACCCGCATTGGCTCTCCGGGCAAAGCGTAGACATCCAGGGTGAGCAGCAGGTCCCCAAACACCACCACCACCTCCTGCTTGCCTGCCGTGAGGCTATGGGTGGACTGGAGGCCGGTGTGGTCGGTCAGGCCAGTGGGGTCCGGCGCATCCCCGGCCAGCTGCACCACCTCGCGCTTTCCACTGGCAAGAGGGCCCAGCATCTGCTGTACGCGGGGGTCGGATAGGTCGATGTGCAGGCCTCGCGACATGCGCCTACTCCGCCTTCCAGTCGCCGCGGTCGATGCGGTCGGCCATGGCGTTCACGGACATCCGCTTCACCTTTGCCCAGCGCACATCCTCGCCCAGCGCCTCTCCTTCCGTGATCACGCCATCGAACGCTGCGGCCTCCTTGCGCAGGTAGGAGACCACCTTGCCGATGACCACTGATTCGACTTCGTTTGCCATGTCGTCATGGTAGCCGGATGGCACCGTGATCGGATAGCCTTTCCGCTCGAAAGGAGTTCAAGGATGAACGAGAGCGTCTACGAGGGAGCGCAACGCGGTCTCCGCGTATTCACGAACCACACCGACACGGTGGTCGCCCGCTGTCTCGGGGACGCCCAGCGCGTCGTCGAGGCACACTACGGAGCCACGTTCGAGCAGGAAGGCTGGTCGATCGATGAGTGGACCGAAGTACCCGGCGACAAGTTGATCACAATCCGCAATGTGAATGACCGGGGCTGGGACGACAAGGCCACCAAGACGGCATCCGAATGGGCCTTATCGAGCGGTCGCGGATTCCTCTGCTCCACCGAGTGGTGAAGCGCTATTCCTTCTTCTTCCGCCTCAGCAGCAGGAACGCCCCCACCGCCAGCCCCCCGATGAGCAGCATGGTGGTCGTGCTGGATCCCTGCTGCTGCGCTGCCAGCGCCGCCTGTAAGTCCTGGCTACTCTGCGCCGCCGCGCCCTTGGCTTGCTGGGTCGAGCCATAGATCTGCAGCACGGAGCCCGCATCACTGATGAGCGTATCGAGCCATCCGCCCACGCCCGAGTACCCGGTGCGGCTGATGAGGTCGTTGCGCATGTACGCCATGAGGCCCTCCTTCAACTCCGCCGCGACAAAAGGACCACGAGCAGCACGGCGCCGCCGGCCAGGGCGAGCATCGTGCCGGTGGACATTCCAGACTGCGGCACAACCACCGTGGGTTGCGGCGCCAAGCCAGCGCCGAACGCCTTGGCGATGCTGGAGAGCACACCGGTCACGCCGGAGTCCGAACTCGATGTCGAACCTGAAGTCACTGTCGTCCCGACGGGGTGGGCGGGATCCGGATCCACCGCGTAGCCCGGCTGGCGATAGGTCGACCCGTCAGCGTTGAACGTGGTCAACCCGCCATCGGGCGTCGCGCAGTAGTTGCCGGGCTTGCGGTATGGATCGCCCAGCGGGATCTCGGAGCACTGGGTGGAGTCCGAGAAGTCGCCCATGCCCAGAAGACCACGTCTGCGGACTGCGGGGCGAGGGGCGGAAGGCGGGAGGCGCTTGAAGTAGGACATGGGTCACTCCTTGGACCAGAGCCAGTATGCCAGATAGGCCAGTCCGCCCCAAAGCACGTACTGGCTCAGGCCCGAGCCGACCGGCGCAGGAACTGGGATCGGCGGCATGGCCACGGTCGGCACGATTGGCGTTACGATGGGCGGCGACATGACGCCGGACGACACGATGGTGGCTGTCGCGTCGTCACCCATGCTGTCGCGGCGGGGCATGAACGAAGATCGCGGTGTCTTGCGCATCGCGTAGGTCACGACGACCTCTTGCGAAAGAACAAGAAATAGGCAGCGACTGCGGCGCCTCCCGCGATAAGAACGTTCCGCATCGTGTTGTCACTCGCTGGCGCCGTCACGGGCGGTTCGCCTATGTCAAGCGGGGGTATCGGAGGGATCGGCGAAGACGCCGGGCCCATGGCCACTCCGACATTGCTCACGCCACCCCCGCCTCCTGCATCCGCGGAAGCCGATGGCGGTGCAGGAGTCGGTGGTGGCAAGAGTGCGCGCGGATCGATCGGCTGCGGGTGCGGAACCAGGCCGTCGCCCGACACGGTGTACACGGGCGGCGGCTGCGGGGTGATGTTCGTCGATGTGGTGAACGAGGTGTACGTCGCGCCGGGCGTAAAGCCGATCTTGTACGTCCCGGATGGAGTACTGCTGGCAACGCCCCCACCTGCTGCCCCTGGGTCCATGGCCACCAGTCCCAGCGCCCCGCGCGCGATGCTCGCCATGGCGCGATCCCTGGACTGCGTCGCATGGATCCGCCGCAACTGGTGTGCCTGTCGCCTGGGCGAGTTGTCAGCTGATGCGATCGCCCGCACGCCGCGTGTCGCGCGGTCCGGATCTCGCATGTACGACATCAGTGGTGACCCCCGTGGTGCCCGCCACCGCCATGATGACGTCCACCGCCCCCGAAACTCCCCCAGGACGGTCCCCATCCCCAGGGCCCGTACGAGTCGTAACTGTCATCGGGTTGCACGATGACCACGGCTGGGACGATGGCGTTGGCCCCGACCTGGGAGGCATCAGTCGCCGCAGCGATATCTTCGGGTGACGCATCATCGCCCGAGGAGGCGGGCGTGGTCGCGGTCACCGCTGCGGTTGAGGCCGCTGCCGGCGCCGTCTGTGAAGCCGCGTTCTTCTTGTAGAAGTAGTAGCCAGCAGCAGCAGCTCCGAGAAGCAAGAGTGTTGAGGTCTTCATGGTCACTTCCTCCCCAGTTCGTAGCCGATCCACATAGGGATGCCGATGGCGGCGAGCACGGCCACCGGATATACCCACTTGTTCTGCTGAGCGTAGACGTAGCCGCGCAGCACGGGCAGGACGTTCTGCATCCAGGGCATCCCGATGCCCGGCGGCGTCTCGGCGCAGACGCCCACTGGTTGGCCTCGGTCGATGGCTTGGAGCTGCTGGATGCGACAGACGATCTCGGGCATGGCCGGATCGCTGGCGACGTCGAGCACCGTCCCGATGGTGCCGACCACATCGCCCATGGGCTGCAATGGGAGACGCTTGCGATAACGCTGGTAGCTCATGGTGTGCTTTCGTGGGATCCCGCCTGAGGTCGCCCGTCGCTGGGTCGACGCCTTTTCCGGGGTTTGAGGTTCGACGTGGGAAAGGAGACCACGGCGCTCTCGTCACGCCGACTTGCATCGACGAGCGACCTCAGGCGGGATCGATCACGACCTCCCTTTCTTTTCCAGTGCGTGCTTGACGCCGAGCTTCTCCCACGCGAACCACGCCAGTACCAGGACGCCGCCCGCCTTCAGCCAGAACCCGTAGTCCGTGCAGGCGCCGGACTCGATGCACGCCTTCTCTTCCTGATCCTTGGCCACGTCCGCCGCGCTCGTGATAGCGGTCGTGGCCACCAAAAGGAGCCCGCCGACGATGAGCACCGGCCACAGCCATGGGTGCCCACCCGCACCGAAGATGCCGCCGGTCGGCGACGGGCTCGAAAGCATAGAGGGGCCAGCCAGCGCGATCTGCGCCAACTGCACCGCGCCGGCGGGATTGACCGACAGATCGGCGGCGGGGAGCGTCTGTCCGGGCATGAGCGCCGCCAGGAGCACTGACAGCTTGGTGGCCAAGTCCTGCTCGATGGCCATGTCGCGCTGCGCCACCACACGCTGCGCATAGGCCAAAGGCTTGCGCACCTTGGCAGTGCCGGCCGTGACCTGATCGTTGAGCGCTCGGTATTTGAGCCACGAGGCCAAGCTGCTTCGCATCGTGGCGAGCTCAGCGGCGGCCTTCTGGACCTCTTGGGTGGTGATGGCGGCGGTCATTGCTCGCGCTCCATGATCCACCATACCGCTAGGATCCCGCCAATCAGCATCAGCGTGCCAGTGGAAAGTCCCGCCTCGGGACTGGCGGTCGAGCCGCTCACGGCGGCCGGGATCCCGAGAGAGTCAGCGAAGGCCTGGAGCGTCTGGGTGACCTGTCCAAGATGGGAAGTCACGAAGCCAACCGGGTCGGCAAATCCCGCATTTGCGTCGGCGATGGCCTGTTCGGATCCCGCATCGTGGAATTGATTGTACGCATCGGTCGCTCGCCGCTGGTAGATCGTCAGGGCCGTGGTGGCAAGGCCGATGCTAATCGGTAGCAGCGTGATGCCCAGGACGGCCACCGGCGCGGTGAACGGCGTGGTAACGAATTGATAGGCCGATGGCGCACCTGGACCGAACCGATTGACCTGGGCGACCAGATCGGTCGGTGTGACATCCGCCGCGACATCGCCCATGGCTCCGCGACGCCTGTAGGGGGTGAGCCCGTGCGCGCGCTGCCATGCAGCGAAGTCGCGTGGCGACATGTACGTCATCAGAGGTTCACGATGCGGAAGCCGGGGAAGTCGACGTGGAGCGTGCCCACCGTCGGTGGAACCGGCGAGCCATTGAAGGTGATGGCTTGGTAGATCGGCACGAAGTTCAAGGTGGCGTTGGGCGCCCACTGCACCGGTGAGGGCAGGGGCACGACGTTGTCCGGCCTCGAGAAGAGGGGGCCGCGTGGCGCGTTCTGGAACTGCCGCTGCGAGCCGCCGTCCACGATCTCGTACTGCAGATCGATGATGTCGGTGCTCACGACCTGTGTCGGCAGGGGAAAGGTCGAAACCGGGCGCCAGAAACCGAAGTTGGTGGCGTTGTCGGGCGCGCTGGGAAACCAGAGCACCAGAGGGTAGTGCGTCTGGATGAACGGACCATCCTGCGATACCGTGATGATGACCGGCGTGGATCGCTTGCCCAGATCGGAGATGGTGAACGTCACCTCGCCCGAGAGCGTGGACTCGATCCATCTACCCGGGATCTTGTTGATCTCGTCCCAGACCGTGTCCGGCTTCGTCTGCAGGGCGTTGACCTGCGCGATGAGCTGGTTGACGGTGTTCTGGAGCGCCATGATGGCGCCCTTGTGGGATCGTAGGGCGGCGGCGGCTCCAGGGTCCAGTTGCTGTGGCATGTCGCTCTCCCTTGCGGGGTTCACCCGGTCCAGCCGGGGTGGGTCACGTCGAGGAATCCTCGGCGGTGGCAACTCGTGAACGCGATTTGGGGCCCGACGAGCCGGTCAGGGCAGATCGGGCTTGCGGATACCCGGGCGACGGGGCAGTATCGAACTGCCCTCGGTTACTGAACGTCCCTCGTCTGAAGACCATCCAACATAAAAAGTATGTTCAGGATGTCGTCCGGATCGGCGGCGTTGAGGCCGTTGAGGGCGCTCGTCGTACCGATCGCGAAGAAGTCCGCCTGGGCGGCGAAGTTCTGCCGGACGGGCACGATGATCGGTCTCGCGAGCTTCAGGATCGACGCCTGCTCCGGGGTGCCGTGCGAGAAGATCGACGCGGTGGAGTCGAAGCCCCACACGCCGCCGCCCGCCGGGTAGTACCAGCACGGCGCCTGGAACATCGGCTTGGTGCCGACGACCAGCGTCCAGAACAGCTGCGATGTCACGTTCAAGTAGTTGTCCCGACGGTTCGGCCCGTCGAAGAACATGAAGCAGCGCAGGGCCAGGATCACGTAGGTCTGATCCGACGCGAGTTGGCCGGCGGTCTGGAGGTTGGTCAGCGCCAGGTTGCCGATGTTGGCGTTGCCGAACAGCTTGGTGCTGTTCACGATGGGGGTGGCCGGGGCGCCCGTGGAGCGCACCAGGGTATCCCAGAGCGGCTGATGGAGCCGCTCACGGTAGCCGTGGAGACGAGGCATCGAAGAGTTCCTTTGTGGTACGTTTGATTCGGCGACGGAGGACGAATTTCCGCTGTCACCTGGCTGGGACCGCCAGCCACAACTCGTGAACTCGGTGTCGATCTCGTGAACTCGGTCTACCGGCGCCCTGGATCAGCCGCCGCCGCCGAACTTGCCGAAGATGCCCGCGTACAGATCCGCAGAAGCATCAAACGCTGGCGTCACGCCAGGGATGCCCTTCGTGAAGCTCCTTGCGGGAATCGGCTGGATGAACGCCTGGGATGGCACCGGCTTCATCATGGCCATGGAGCCGCTGGTAGGGCCCGGCAAGCCGCCCAGCAGCACGTTCCCGAGCTCCTCGTCGACGCCCAGTTCCTCCTCCACGCCCATGCCGAGCTCCTGCTCCACGCCGTCGGCGCCCACCGCCACGTAGTCGGACATGGTGATGCGCTCGTTCAGCGGCGGGGCAGCGCCCACGGCCACGTAGTCGCCCATGTTGACGTAGTCGCCGACCGCCGATTGGATGCTGGCCGGAGCGAACGCGGTCCACAGCGAGGCCAGGACCTGGAACCCGGCGCCCATCATGGCCGCCTCGCGATGCTTGGCCAGCGCGCCCACCTTCTTGGTGGCGAAGTTGGTCAGCAGCAGAGAGCCCACGGACAGCACGGGGCCCTGCAGCGTGCCCAGCGAGGACACGACTGGAAGCATCGGGCCGAACTTGTTCACGACCATCCGGTTGGCCACGAACGAGATCGCGACCGGGATGACCCGCTTCAGCTCGGTGAAGATGTCCCCAATGCCGGGGTTCCGGCGGTAGCGCCGGTAGGACCTCCGGCGATGCGACCGGTGTGAGCGGCGGTGATGCCGACGCCTGCGACGCACAGTGTAGCCGCTATGGCGCGACCGACGCCGCTTCCGGCGCCGGCGTCCGGGGTTCATCCGGACGGTGGCGGCCTCCGGGCCGAGCAGCATGTGCATCCGCCGCGAGGACATCCGCTTGGTGGCGCGACGCCCCTTGCGGCGCCGCTGGCTGCGTCGGGTCACACGTACGCCATGCACCATGGTGTGAACCGTGCGCCTGCGCCGCCGCCGGGACTTCCGCGCGTGGTACACCTTCCGGGCGCGTCCCCGGCGCTTCGAGCCGGTGCGGCGCGCACGCCGACGCTTGGTGCGGCCCAACGCGCCCACCTTGCCGGCGCGCTTGCGGGCCCTCCAGTACCGCTTCATGGCGGCGCTTCGCTTCTTCGACCCCTTGGCCATTGCGTGTCTCCTGCGGGATGGATTGCTCTTCAGCCGGCGCCGATGGCGGCGGCGGGTCTTGCTGCCGTGCTTCTTCGCCCAGTAGTCCCTCAGCCCCTTGGGCATGCGGTGGCGCCGCCGGGTGCGGGTGCCGTGCTTGGCCCAATAGCGGGCAAGTGCGGCCGGCTGGCGACGCTTACGGCGGGCCGGATTGCGTCGCCCCCACCGCGATCCCTTGCGCTTGCGCACGCTCGCGCCCGGTCGAAGATCGCGGACGCCTTGGTGCGTGAGCGGGATCATCTGGGCCGGATTGCGTCGCCTCCGCCGCACCGGGTTGCTCACCGCCGCGCTGCCACGGATCCGCAACCCGCGACGCTTGCCGTTGACGAAGAGGATGGGCACGAGATCGACACCGCGCGCATCACCAACTTTAGTCAACCCCCTATTTGGAGTTTCTTGACTCTGGAACTCTTCCAACTATGCGGTATCCTGTCCACGCATCCCGCTGCCCCGGATGCCCAGACCGCCGGAACGCGAGCAAGCGCGCTAGTACGGCGGCCATACCTACCGGCTGGGGATAAAGTTCGGAGGGGAGCCCGCAAGGGCCCGCCGTTCTACGGCTTCGCCACCTCTCGGGCTTCCTTCACCGCCACCACGAGGCTGTCATCCTCTTCCACCGGCAGCCGGATGATGCCCGAGCTCGGGTTCATGTGGTCGAGCTCGGTGGCCAGACGGTCGGCCGATCTGCCCACTGCCATGCAGGAGTCGATTGCCCGGAGGCAAGCCGCCTCCACCCTCGCATTCACGACGCTACTGCCCTCGGGGAACTTCCTGGGTGGCATGGCCAACTCCTTCTAGTGTGGGGTCCTTCGCGGCCGGATGAGGTAGTCGTAGATCTTGTCCATGACCGCTGCAACCTTACTGGAGGCCTCGGCCGCCTTCTGTGCGACGCTCTCCATGTTCTCGGCGTATTCGCGCCGAGCGAGCGCCTCGGTTTCGCGGGCCTCCTTGTAGAGCGTCTCGAGCGTCGAGTGATACTTCGCCCCGTATTCGGCGCGGAGGTCGATCTGGAAGCGCTCTAGGCGCGCGCGCTCTGCCGCCCACGCCTCACGCTCCTTGGCCCATGTCTCGCGCTCCTTTCCGTGCTCCTCCGCGCGCTTGCTGTAGTAGCGGAACAGGTAGGCGATGACGCCTGCCAGCGCCAGAATCGCGGCGATCAGCATCGGCATCAGCGAGGTTGGGATGGATGGCTCAGCGACAACGGGCATGTGTCATCCATCGATTCCGCGCGCGTACACGCCCAGGGCCCCGCCCCACATCATGGCCAGGACGGTCTTCCTGGACTGGATGACCAGAAGGCACTTGCCATCCGGCGTGGTGTAGAGATCGGGCAGGGGCTCGCGTCCCTCGCCCTCTTGTTCCTCGCCGTCAGCATCCTGGTAACAGAACCCAAGGCAGTGCCCCAGCCGCGTCAGGGCCGGGACATCGACGAACTGGCGCGGCACATCCACCCGAGGACCCTCGGCATCCCCTGGTCCAGGGAGGTAGCAGGTCACTCCTGCATCGTGGTCGTGGATGTAGTTGACTGGCTTGCGGGGCTTCCTCAGCGTCTCGGGGTCGATCTTGCCCGAGCGGTAGCAGACGAACTTCATCGCACCAGCGCGGTACACGCGCTCCGGGATGCGGAATGACGCCGGAAATTCGCCGATCTGTTTTGGATCGTAGCGATGAAACTCCTTGTATTTAGCAATGGCCTGCTCGGCATCGTCTCTACGACGTGACACGCGCAGTGCGTTGAGAAACGCCTTGGATGCGGGCCGGCTCATCGGATCTCGGGCTCCACGACGTTGGTCCATAGCCAGTAGGCGCCGAGGGCCAGCGCGCCCCACTTGAGCACGTTGTAGATGTCCTGCAGATGGTCGACAACCGTCAGGGCGTCCTCGCCGATTTGCAGCAAGGTGCCGACCACGGCCTTGACCACTGTCCACGCCTTGTCGAACGCGGACTGGAACGCGGCCAGTGCTCCGACCCACCACGGCGTGATGCAACCAATCACCATGGCCGTGCCCATGGCGTTCGAGGCCGCGCCCAGCGAGTCCGTCACCCAGCGCTTGAGCCCCACGGCGTTGATGGCGCGCGTCCCCTGCGCATCGGCCTGGTTCGCCGCCTGAAGGTAGTCGAGCGACCTCTTCCCGGCGTTGGACAGATCGTCGGTCGCCCGCATGACGCTGTCCTGCGATGCGTTGGGCTCTTTGGCGGCTTGGTCGACCAGCGCCTGGGCCTGAGTGATCGTCGCCATGACCGAGCTCACAATCGAGCGGATGTCACTCGCAGTGTAGAAACCTGTGGGCTGCCAGTTCTGGGCGACATCATTTACCTTGGCATCGAAAGGCGCGGTGGCCGCATTCGCCTGATCAACGCAGGTGCTGACCGTGGTATCCGGGCAATTCATCCAGCCCGGGGCGCTGATATCGAACGTGCAGCCACCCGTCGTGTCGTCGCCAAGCGGTCGCCGCAGCGCGTATCTTCGCGTCCCCCTTGATCTGAGATAGCTCATCGAAGTGTCCTCCATGCGACGTAGGCGATGGCTGCGTAGGCGAGGAGCGTGGTCGGATCCCACGAGCCATCCGCCCCGCCAAGGCTGGCGATCCTGCCCTGGGGCAGAAAGCCCGTGCCGACCTTCCGAGCGGAGGCTGGCAGCTTCCATGCGGCGCGCTCGGCCGTCGCACCGATCTCGCCCATCGCTCGAGGGACCGGGGGTGAACCGGCATGGGTTCCGCCTGCCCCCGGCGCCTCGTAGTAGTCGAAGGCGTGCCGATCATAGTTGTAGACCGAGTAGCGCATGGATCTATCGACGCTTGTACATGCCGAGGGCAAGCGCTCCGAGCAGTATTCGCGCGAACCGTCCACCGGGCAGGGCATCCAGCGCGCGTTGGTCTTCGGTGAATCGGCGGCAACCATCGCAGGGACATTGTTCGGAAGGGCCCTTCCCGACGGCTACGCAACCGGCACCGCCGGACCAGTACATGGACATCACCGCCTCCGCTTCTTCATGAAGTGCCACACCAGGAACGCCCCCACGCCGAGCGTGACCCAGCCGCCCGGTACCGAATCCGCGATGTCCGAGAGTGCGGCGGCTGGCGCACTCGTCCCGCAGCCGCATGTTCCAGTGCAGCTGCACGCTCCCAGCGCCTCGTACACCTGGGCATCGCCCATGGCCTGCATCATGCGCTGGTTGGACACGCCGATCGGCTCGGGCGCCCCCGGCGCGGGAAGAATCGTCGAGCCGTAGAGTGTCGGCGTCGACAGGGATGACTCCTCCAGGATGCCGAGCGCCTG
>Ga0187779_10000660_pt1 | contig 22884 bp, 20 predicted proteins | sample 1015_Q2_SP10_10__FD_132435 | JGI IMG/M metagenome (GOLD analysis project Ga0187779, IMG submission 132435) | Tropical peat soil microbial communities from peatlands in Department of Meta, Colombia - 1015_Q2_SP10_10_MG | ecosystem: Environmental > Terrestrial > Soil > Wetlands > Peat | place... | reverse complement strand
CTGCACCGTATTCGCCGAACTCTTCTCGGCCCCACACAGCCCGCAGTAGCTGATGGCCTTCTTGATCGAGGAAAACCGCTGTACGTCCCCAATTTCCAGGGCCCAAGTCAGCGCCGTGATCAGATAGAACGCTCGAAGAAAAACGAAAACATTGTTTGTTGCGGAGCGGTACACGTAATAACCTGAAGGAACCGTTCGTTTATATCCTGGAGGGAGCAGAAGGAACTTCCCGCCCTTTCCGGCATCGGGTCCAGGCAGGCCAACGTCTCCAAAGAATTTGCCGCCATCGACTGGAATGGGACGCTGCCAGAAATCGAGCAGGATACCTTGTAAACCAGGAGGGGCCTCGAAAACCAAAGGCCCATCCTTGCCGAGATCAACGTAGCTCATCGCGTAAATAACATCCGAGTTGGGAGTGGTGACCAGCGTCTTGGCGTCGAGCCGCTTCTTCCAGATCGGAAGTACGTTGTATCCGGCGCCGAAAACCTTTTCTGACCCATTCTTCATTCCAAGCGTGTTAATCAGGGGCAGCGCCCACAAATATGTCTGTGTCGCTCGCTCGAACAGCAGTTCATCGTTGAGTGTTTTCGCGGTTTCCGTCGTGGGCCGGTTTTCTTCAAAAGGCAAGTTCGCCAGTTCATCGTACCGGGATGTCTGTGCGTAAGTTGCCAACGGTACCGCCGCCGAAATAGCAAACAAAAGGCATGCGCCAATCAGATTCTTCATGATTCCTCCCGGGCCTGCGACGCGACATCAAGCGTCGGTTATTGCGGAACGGCAGGCAAGATTGTCGCAAGTTCAACATGATCGACAACTGTTAAGAATTACAGGCACTTATGGCAGAGACGTTCACCAAGGAAGTGTGATGCCCGAGTAACGGCGAAACCGTACATTTGCGGCGAGTGCCCGGTTAGCACTAACCAGGCCGTTCTCGGAATTGTCTCAGATACCCAGAACCACGAGGGTCGAGGTTGCCGGGAACATTTACAAACTCGATTCTCTACGCGACAATTGCGGCCTTTGGGGTTCAGAATGCGGCCCGTCTTGCGGCTCGTCAGGTTGTCGCCAACGAGCTTCAGGCGAAGCCAAGAGGAGCTTCATGCCTGCATCCACACTTCCTGAACTCAAGGGAATCCCTAAATATGATGATTTTGCTCTCTATCTGAATCTCGGTGATAGAACATTGCCTTGGGAGTTCGACGGTTGGAAACCCGAGAGCATGTCCTGGAAGACGAGCTGCTACATTCATGCCGGGTTGTCGGGCTGGCAGATCAATTTCGAGGGTCCTGAAAGTCTGGATTTCTGGGCATCCATCTGTGTCAACAGCTTAAAGAGATTCCCAATCGGAACGATGAAGCATGCAGTGATGTGCACGGACGACGGTTTGATTGCCAGTCATGCCATTCTGCAACGCAACGGCGACGAGGAACTTCGGCTCTTTGCTGCGGGGCTGCCCTGGGCTCAATTTCAGGCTGCCCAGACGCGCTTCAAGGTCACGGCGCGGCCTGTGCCGGGGTACATTCACCAAGTTGCGGGCCCTAAGTCATTGGCAACGCTCGAACGCGCCAGTGGCGAGAGCCTACGCGATATCGGTTTCCTCAGCTTTCGTAAGGCGAAGATCAACGGGATGACCGTGGAAGTGGGCCGTCTCGGCATGGCTGGTGGTTTGGCCTACGAGGTTCGAGGGCCTTTGGAAGAAGGATCGCTGGTCTACGACGCGATCTATCGTGCTGGACAGGATTTCGGCATCCAAAGGCTTGGATGGCGCGCCTATTTTGTCAATCACATCGAAGGCGGATTTCCGCAGGCAGGCTGGACGTTTTTCACCGCTGCTATTCAGGACGCGAAATTTCGCGAATGGGCCGGCAGGACTGTGAGAGTGACCGGCAGCGTTGAGCCTTCCAACATGCGGGCGCGATACCGAACGCCGGTTGAAGTTGGCTGGCAACGTGCCGTTCGCTTCGATCATGAGTTCATAGGGCGTAAAGCCCTCGAGCAGGAAATCGCCAATCCTCGCCGCACCATGGCGACGCTTCGATGGAATCCAGACGACGTAATCGACATCTACGCCTCACTCATGCGACCAGGCGAGGAATATAAGACCATCGACCTGCCGACGACACCTTCCTGGTACGGTGGCTTCTTTGCCCACGCTGATTACATCCTGAAGGACGGCCGCGAGATTGGGTTCTCGTCTGGAACGATCTACAGCTACTATTTTCGCGAAGTGATATCGATGGCCACCATCGATGTGGAGTTTGCCAAAATCGGCACCGAAGTCATCGTTCAGTGGGGCGACCATGGGAGGCGAATCAAGAATGTGCGGGCGACCGTTGAGCGCTTTCCCTATCTGTCCGAAGGCCGTAACGACGAAGTAGATACGAGTAAATTATAGGAGTTTCCTTGGCTGCAGGAATCGCAGACGAAAATGAATCTACATGATTTGCAGTCTAATCCAGGATCAAACTCGAACGAGTGCCCGAGTAACGGCGTTACCGGAGAATCGCTTTTGAGCCACTCCAGACGACCGCCTACCCCGTTCCAGAGTTCGGGAAGATACAGGGGCGACGCGATACAGCGTTCCAACCCCAACCCCTAGCTGCTGGGCAATGGCCGGGCGGCCTGGCCGCCGTACGTCGCAAGCAGCATCTTGCCCTTGTCGAGGTCCCAATCGCCCCTGCCTACTCGCCAAACGCTCGAATCTAGCGCGTCAAATGCTATCTAACTCATTTAGAATTAATCACATAGTATATGTACAAGAGGGCGGGAGAGGGCACGGGCCCGCCCTACGGTAGGGCATCGTTTCTCCTGGGTCGAATCAAGCATTGAAAATGGACCCTAAGCCCTTTATGAAGAGTGAGATAGGGTTGGGTCCTAAGCCCTATCGTTCAACTCGTTTCCCGGCCCTCTGGAGACCATTTTGACCTCATTTTTGAGGTAAGGCACGGGATTTTGCGGGTCTGAAGGGCTCTCCAGAAAAGCTAGAGAACAGCAAAGAGCCCCCCTCAACCTCCCCACCCCATCCCCTACCCCTATACCCCCCTTCCCCTTGCCCTGCCCCTCCCCCCTTCTCCCCCCAAAAAATTCATAGTCGGGCAGCGGCGTTCCCCTCAGGGGTGGGAGGAGGTACAACTTATGCAAACTTAGCTGCCCCCCTCCGCGAATAACTGGATACATTGGCCTAACCTTGCATAACTTGCACCCTCACCTGCTGGTTGCGATCGTCGCTAAGTGCCCATGCCATGGCGCCTCCAATGACCGCTCGGCGTTAATGCTAGACACTCTCTTATGGCCATCTCGTTCCTCGGCTAAGTAGTGCCTGTGCTCAGCCAGCATCTCATCGACGGATCTTTCCGAAAGGCCGAACCGATTGGCACACTCGGTCACAATATCCTGTCGAGACTTGGGCCCCTCTTCCAAAACTGCGATGACTGGTGGCAGGGGCACGAGAACGGAACGATCCAGCATCAAACCAGAGCCGCATAGGTTCGGGTTTTCTGCCGTATCGGAGTTTGCCGATTTCAAACTCAACCTCGTGGGTCCTTTTGTCGATTCTTTCTAGCGAAGCAATGACCTCGGGGTCTTCTTTCCACTCGGATGATCCGCGTATCCGTTCGTTCGAATGCAGGGTGCTGTCACCGTCTCGTCGCTTGCGATCGTGACGGACTAGGATGCGAGCATCTAACCGCAGGTTCCGCATCGAATCGAAAAATGCCCCAACTGTGGCTTCTTCGGACGGGTTGTCATCTCCGCGAAAAAAATCATTTGCGGTATCAACCATGAGCACACTGATACCCACTGCACGGATCCAGTCCTCAATGATTACAACCTTGCCTGTAAGGTCCTTCCGTCGCCAAGATCGCAATCTATCCTCGGGCAGAAAACAGAGGTCGTGCGGGGGGTCTCCCTTGGGGAACATAACCCTCAGTCGATCCCCAAGTTGAGCGGGATGCATTTCAGTTTCGATGATTCCTACACGGCGTTTGCCATTTATCTTCCAAGTGCGTAGAAAAGACACTCCGCCGGCTATGCTTTCAGCGAGCTGGATGATGCAAACCGACTTGTAGTTCTCCTCCGAACCGTGAATTAGTAGCGTATCCCCCTCATAAAGCAGGTTTTCAATGATGGGTTGGGGCGGACGCTCGACCGACATTCTCATGAGGTCACGTGCCGTCCAATAAGCTATATCTTCAGGCTTGATGGGTTGGCGGATCGAGTTTTGTCCGTCTGAATGAGTCTCGGGCTCGTTATAAAGCGTTTCGACACCAATCGACTCTTGCTGATTCACGATTTGGCTCCTTTTAAAAGAAGGCGGGTGACGATCGAGCTGTCACCTCGCCCTAATGCGTTCTCTCCAAAAAAACTAAAGGCGGGTGAGAGGTGGTCTCTCCCCGCCTGGTTGGTGTTTCGTTGTGTGGAACTGCCCAAAGACGCCCGTTGGTTCTATCAACTGCTCACATATGTTTGGCCTCCTCTCCTAGAATGAAAAAGGTGGGCAGGAGCCAAAGCTCCCGTCCACCTATGTCGCTTGCTTACCTAACTTACTTAGTTAGGGCAGACTTCTCCCTGGAAGCGTTCCGCCATCCACCTATACTCAGTACCTATACGTGCCCACACTACTCCCCGAAGGTTAAAACGGCGTTTATTCAGTTCGTGGCCGCGAGCAGGTCATTCCAGCCGCCCAAATTAGAGGGGCGACGGATCGGACGCGCACCGTTAAAGATCGACCGCGGGCAGGTGGTGCGCGATCGATGTTCCGGCATGTCGCTGACGCAGGTGGCCAAGAAACGCGGAGTCTCAAGGGCCAGCGTTTGCCGGTTGATGAAGGAAACAAGCGCGCTACAACTCATCTGGTAAACGGGCGAAATCCAAACGTTCAAGATTCTGATGAATTTCTATCAGCCGCATGCCATTAGCAACTCGATGAGCACCTGACGCGGGCCACGCTGTCATATTCACATTCGCTGCGCGGAACGGGTCGTCAACCGATCCCTTTAGGCCGACGGCCAAAACGTACTTGCGATTCGTATGAAATGCATAGAGCATCTTCAAAGCAGGCGTAATTCGAAACTCGGAGTAGGCGCTGAACACTGGCATGTGTCAACGGAGTTCGCTTGTGGGAACAAAGATAAGGAGAACATATGGGGTCTGCAGTTGGGTCATTATCGAGTGTATAGAATTAATGAATTAGACCGTCGGAGACGATAGAGTACGATGAGTCACATCTAGTAAAACTATATCGTCGAATTAAGGTAGGCGCGCGAATGAGGACTATGTCATTCAAATCCCAGATACAGCAAACTGCGTCGTTGGGATTGAAGCGGCTAATAGATCTCGCCGGTAAGAGTCAAGGACGCGGCCAACTCGCCGCATCCGCTATACGGGAACTCCCCCGGGGAATTGGGAAAGCGCTCCGCTCGTCCGCGCTTGGTCTGCTTGTCGTTTTGGCTATCACCGTAGTTTATCGGCATCAGCCGCTTGTTAACGTCACAACGGTGGGTTTTACGTTCCTGCTTGCGATCCTCATTGCGGCCGCCGTTAGCGGCTTCGGGACCTCTCTTCTTATGTCCGTTGCGGCCGCGCTGGCCTACGACTATTTTTTCATTCCCCCGGTAGGGGAATGGAACATATCGGATCCGCAGAATTGGATCGCGCTGTTTGCCTTCGTCATCACTGCTGTAGTGGGAAGTTCGCTCTCCTTTGCGACGCGTTGCCAGACTCGAATGGCTCGTAGGCAAAAGAAAGAAACCGAGCAGCTATACCAACTCAGTCAACGACTTTTGGGCGCAGGCGATTCTTTGGGCCTGTGTAACGCCGTACCTCAAGACATCGTCGAAGCCTTCGGTACTCGCGCGGCAGCCCTGCTTCTTGCGGAGGATCAGACGGTTTTTTATTCCGCCGGAGGGTCGCAGTTTTTTGATACCAGCGAACTGAAAGCAAGCCTCGCCGAGAAGAAAGTTAGAATCGATGCTGATTCGAGTCTTTGCTATGTTCCGCTTCGCCTCGGCATCAAGCTAATCGGCACCCTGGGTCTGGCGAATGCTGCGCTTTCGCAAGAGACACTTGAAGCTTTGGGGCCGCTTGTCACCATCGCGATCGAGCGCGCCCGCGCGATCGAACAGGTTGGAAGGATCGAGGGATTGCGCGAAAGCGAGAGACTAAGGTCAGCGCTATTGGACGCGATTACGCACGAGTTCAGGACCCCACTGACCGCGATGAAGGTTTCAGTAACCGGAATGTTGTCAGATTTGAACTTCGACCGGGAGCAATGCCGCGATTTGCTTTCAATGATCGATGAGGGGTGCGACCGGATCGATCAACTCGTGGGCGAGGTTTCGCAGATGTCGCAGATCGAGTCCGGCAACGTGCAATTAAAACTGGGCCGTCATGCAGTCGGCGAACTGATTGATACGGCACTTGCCGAGTGCCGGGGAATTCTGGGTTCGAGACCGATAGAACGCCGAGCCGCCAATGAAGAGGTTGTGATTCGAGCCGATCTTGGATGGGCAACGAAGATCCTGATGCATTTGATCATGAATGCAAATTTGTACTCGACGCCGGGGACTCCGGTTGTCATGGGAACTGAAACGGGAAAGGGGCTTGTCTTCTTTCACGTGGCTGACCAGGGTCCAGGTATTGAATCCGCTGAGATACCACGCATTTTCGAGAAGTTCTACCGCGGGAAAGAGCATCGTTGTCGAGTGCAGGGCACGGGCATGGGTTTGCCGATTGCAAAAGCAATTGCCGAGGCTCACGGCGGAACGCTGTCGGCGGTCAGTAAACTCGGAGAAGGCTCTGTTTTTACCTTTAGTCTGCCGATTGACCGCTCTCTAGACTGATACGACACGGTTGCCGGCGCACAGTCTGGCTAGCGACTCTAGCTCTTCACATAGTCGTTTGGCATTGACAGGTCTCTTTTCAGGAGAACGCGCGACGGTACGGCATATGAGGTTATCCAATTCCGCTGGAACGTCAGGATTGATTTCGCTGGGCGGCAGCGGATCGGCGAGTGCTCTGAGCTTTACAGCTGTGGCTGGCCCTAACCCTGAAAACGGGACCTCTCCCGTCAGCATTTCGTACAGGATCATACCAAGCGCATACAAGTCGCTTTGAACTCCAATCGATTTTCCCAGGATCTGCTCGGGAGAAGCATAATCTGGCGTGCCGGAGTGTTTCGGCCGCAGCCATGACCAGAAACGAGGCTTAATCTCGCGGGCAAGATCGAAGTCGATCAATCTAATGTTATCGGCTGGGTCGACAATGAGGTTGTCCGGCTTGAGATCGAGATGCACGATCCCAAGCTGATGAATGTATGCAAGTACACTGCAGATTCTCGCGGTGATTCGGAGCGAGCGCTCAATTGAGAGCGTACCTTCTTCCTGAATAATCTCCCGAAGAAGACGTCCTTCAACCCATTCCATAACGAGACATGTCGGATTGCTCCTGCAGTTTGCCAAGACTCGGACGACGCCAGGGTGATCTAATCTCCTGGCGAGCTGATCTTGGGATTTGCAGCCGCCGAAAAAACGGGACGCGAGATTTCCACGCGGTACCTTGACGGCAAATTTCCGACCTGTCTCTAGTTCCGTGACTCGAAACACGGAAGACCGGCCAGTGGCTGCAACCAGCTCATCCAGATGATATTTATCGAGTAGGTCCCCGGCTTGAAATGTCTGCCGCATCGATAACGGAGAAATGCTATGTGCGGCGCACTACGAGAGGCGTTAGAAATACATCAAGATAAAATATGAAATGTATCTGCGAATCTATCCTTAGCCACGGGTTGATCGAAGCGCGTTTTTTCGAAGCGCTTCGATTTGGCCGCGAGCATCACTAACAAAGCGCCGAAAACGGCTGGCTAGTTCTCGAATTCGTTCGGACTGTTTCATACGCAGCGCGTCGTCCGGGATTAAGTCGCTACCTACGCCGAGTGCAGAGGCACCAGCCAAAATAAAGCGTTGTGCGGTCTGCTGGTTCACACCGCCAGCCGCGATCAAGGGAACGTGAACGAGAGCCTTCTTGATAGTTCGAATATAAATATCGCCGCCGACAGGGGCGCAAGGAAAAACCTTTACGAAATCCGGATTGGCCTTCCAGGCCGTGATGATTTCTGTTGGCGTTAATGCCGCAGGCCAGACAGCAATTTCTTCTTTGTTCGCAAAGTCAACGATGGCCAGATCGAGGCCATCGGTCGTGAGGAATTTTGCGCCCGCCGCGATGCAGCGACGTGCGCTTTCAACGTCATAAACGCTACCGGCACCTACGATCATGTCAGGCGCGTGCTTTACAAGATAGTTGATCACATCGGTCGCGCCAGGGACGGTCATCTCGATTTCCACGATAGGAATTCCGCCACGAGCAACCGCTTCGGCAGCAAAGCGTGCGACATGCTCCGATGACACACGAACGGCTGGGACAATGCCAATCTCCTCGATACGTGCCCGAACCTCAGCCCTGTTCAACGGCGCGCTCCTTTGGCGGATCCCCCGCCTGCGACGCGACATTCGGCCTATATCGTTCGCTGGAAATAGATCTCACGGTAGGTTTCTCGTACCCACTGCTTCGCGGAGTTGCTCAAGCGCGGTCAGGTATGACGCCAGCGCCTGGCGATAGGCTAGCTGGGTGGCGCGGTAGGTCCGCTCGGCATCGAGATAGTCAAGCAAGCTCGCACCGCCATGCCGGTAAGCAAATTCGCTAATTTCGCGGTCTCTTTCCGCCATGTTCAGATATCCCGACCGGTAGTGCACGACAATACGATCGTTCTCGCGAAGTCCTGCGTAGGCGTCGTGTACGTCAGTCATCACTTGATCGGTCGCCCCTTTCTCTTGTTCCTGCGCCTGGGTGATGGCATAGCGCGTCTGCGCGATGTTGCCCTGGTTGCGATTGAAAATCGCGAGCGGAACGTTCATGGCCACAGAAGCGGCATTAATGCCGTTGACGTGCGAGTAGTTGGCTGACACAGTGACGTCCTGCTTCCCGATCGCTTTTTGCAGCTCCCACTGGCTCGTCGCGGCCGTCACGCCTTGCTGCGCCGCATGCAGGTCCGGGCGATTTTGCAATGCCTTGAGTTGGAGGTCTTCGAGGTTGGCCTTTAACGGCTGGTAGTCAAATGGGCCAGCAACGTCGTAGTCGGCGGGCACCGACTCATATCCGAGCATGTTTCGCAGATCGTCGAGACCCTGTTCCCTGGCCAGCACCGCCTGCTCGTAGTCGGTCTGGTACTGAAGCAACTGCAACTTAGTCTTCAGCAGGTCGTCCTCACTCATGCCTCCCGCTTTGTAAGTGACTTCACTGATGTCTACCGTCTGTTGAAAGCTTTTCACGTCTTTCGTGGCAAGTTCGAGGGTCGATTCAGCGAGCTGCACGCTAAAGAACTGAGAGGCGACGTTGAACGTCAGACTGCGCTCGTTGTCTGCCACGAGAGAGCGCGTCTGCGTGGTAATGTCCTGTTGCGCCTGCAAGCGATGCTGGCGCTTCTTGCCGCGCTCGAACAGATAACTCAAGCCCATATCCGCTTCCGTGTTGTCGCCCAGGTACTGGCTTAGGGGATACGGGGGTGGATACAAGCTCGGATTTTGCTTGGAAGGTGAGCCGAAGACGGGTAGGTACTCCCAATCGGTGAAGAAGGTTGGATTCGGCCGCAGGTTGGCTTGGACTTCTAAGGCCTGGCTTTGCAGGATTGTCGTTTGTGCGGCCAACAGGCTGTGGTTATGCTTGAGCGCCAACTGAATGGCGTCGTCAAGCGTGATCTTCACCGACCCTGGTGGCGGAACGGTTGCCTGCGCATGAAGCGCCGAACCACTTCCGGCTGAAATCAGTGCCGCCCAAAGGACGAAGGGGCCCGTGCTGCGCCAAGCCACGGTTCGGCAGTGGCCGAAAAAAGAAAGTTTAGGTCTCAAGGGACTCCTCCGGAACGGGAAGCTTGTCGCCGTCTCGGGCAATCCAAACGTATAACGTCGGCAACAAAATTATGCTCATTGCCAGTGCGGCAACTAGCCCTCCGACGATCACAATCGCGAATGGGCGCTGCGAGTCGGATCCTATGGCGTGGGACATCGCAGCAGGAACCAGCCCGAAGGTAGCCACGAGCATCGTCATCATGATCGGGCGAAGCCTCAGGACCGCTCCTTCTACCGCCGCGTCGACGACTGTGAATCCTCGAGCTCGCAGCTGATTGATATATTCGAGCATGATGACGCCGGTCTGTACGGACACGCCAAATAGCGCCAGGAAGCCCACTCCCGAAGAAACGCTGAAGTTCGTACCGGTTAACAAAAGGGCCAGCAAGCCACCCAACGGAGCCATCATGACGACGGCGAGAATCAAGAGCGCCCATTTAAATGAGCGGAACATCGTGTACAGAATGATGAAGATCACAAGGACGGTAAGCGGGACGATAAACATCAAGCGACGCCCAGCGCGCTGCTCGCTCTCGTACTCGCCCGACCATTGGATGTAATATCCGCGCGGAAGCTGGACCTGCTTGTCGATCTTGTCGATGGCCTCGCGCACGGTTGTTCCAAGGTCGCGGTCACGAACCTCGAAGCGAACCGCAACGTATCTCGTATTCTTCTCCCGATAGATGTCATAAGCACCGTCCCTGATTTCTACTTTGGCTAGCTGGGCAAGCGACACACGTTCCCCTGAGGGGGAGAGCAGGCGGATGTTCCGGATGGCTTCCTTGGTGTCGCGGTAGGGTTGCTGATAGCGGACAACCAGGTTGTAAACTGCCTCGCCCTGGTAAACCTGACTGACTGCATTGCCTCCTACTGCCGTCTGGATGGCATCCTGCACGTCTGCAACGTTAACACCCCAGCGAGCACATGCTGGCCGGTCGACGGTAATATTGAGATTCGGCTGCCCCGTGTCCCGCAGAACTCCGAGGTCCTTGATTCCCGCGATATTCTCCATGGTCGCCTTCATTTCGTCGGCTTTTTCTTCCAGAACGTTCAAGCCCGGACCGAACAGCTTGACCGCCAACCCCCCTTTCGTGCCGGTGAGCGTTTCGTCGACGTTGTCTTCGATAGGCTGAGAGAAATTCCAGAACACGCCCGGCAGCTTTGAAACTTCGCGATTCATCGCAGCGATGAGTTTGTCCTTGTCCTTGTGAAAAACGGGCCGCCATTTCTCTTTCGGCTTCAAATCGACGAAATATTCCGTGTTGCCGAATCCGCCCGTGTCAGTCCCGTCGTCGGGCGCTCCGGTCTGCGAGACAACCTGAGTCACTTCGGGAAAGGACGCGAGAATGAGGCGCGCCTGGTTGGCAAAGCGTGTGCCCTCCGTATAGCCGGTGCTATTTGAAAGGGTTCCGCGCGCCCAGATGGCTCCTTCATCGAGATGCGGCAGGAATTCTGATCCGATGACACCACTGAACGCGAGAAAAAGAGTCACCCCAAAGGCGGCCAAGCCCACGCCGAAGGTGATCTTTCGGTTCTCGATGGCCCATCGTAAGCGCTTGCGGTAGCGATTGGTCAGAAACGCCATAATCGGGTTGTGCCACTCCTTCGCATCGCGACGAAAAAGCAGACTGGATAACACGGGAGCGATCAGGATGGAGAAGGTCATGGCGCCGAGCAGCGCAAAAGCAACCGTCCAAGCCATCGGCTTGAAGAGTCGTCCCTCCACCCGCTGCAGCGTGAAAATCGGCATGTAAGCAGTGATGATGATGGCGATCGCGTAAAACACCGGACGCTGAACTTCATGACACGCCTCCCGAATGGACGCCAGGGGAGTTTTCGTTACCGCGCCGCTCTTTTGGTGGCTCAGGTGTCGGACGATGTTCTCGACCATGACCACCGCGCCATCCACCACCATGCCGAAATCCAGTGCGCCCAACGACAGGAGATTGGCAGGGATATGACTCAAGTCCAGACAAATCGACGCAAACAAAAGAGCAAATGGAATCGTCAGCGCGACGATGATGGCTCCCCGTACATTGCCTAGGAAAAGTAGGAGGATGATCGTCACAAGGATCATGCCCTCGCCCAGATTGTGCAGGACGGTATGCAACGTGTAGTGCAGCAGGTCACTGCGGTCCAACATGGGAATGATCTTCACGCCTACAGGTAGAATCTTGTTATTAAGCTCATCTACCTTTTTGTGAATTCCCTCGAGCGTCGGGCCCTCCTCGGCGCCCTTGAGCATCTGCACGCTGCCTTGGATCACGTCGTCCTCGTCGACGACGACGCCGTCTGCTCGGTGGGTGGCTTTAGCCATATGTCCCAATCGAATTCGGGCACCCCAGCCCACCTCGGCAATATCCTGTATGCGGATAGGCGTGCCGGACTTGGTCGTTAGAACGGTCTCTTGAATGTCCCGGACATTTCGAACGAGGCCTAACTCCCGGACATTCACCTGTTGCATGCCGCTCTCAACAAAGCTGCCACCGGCATTTACGTTATTGTTGGACAGTTGCTGCTCGACCTGACCGATGCTCAAGCCGTAGGAGATGAGCTTATTGGGGTCCACGCGGACTTGATACTCGCGCGCCGTGCCGCCGAAATCGCTCACGTCAACAACGTTGGAAACGGACTTGAATTCCTTCAACAACACCCAGTCTTGAATGGACCGGAGGTCCATGAGGTCGTACTGTGGATTTGTGCTCCGCAGCGTATACCAATAAATCTGGCCCGTAGTGCTCCAGTCCGTCCCGATCTGCGGCTGAACACCCTGGGGAACAGTGACGAGCGTGAGCCTTTCCAATACCTTTTGCCGGTTCCAGTCGTTAACGGATTGGTCATCGAATATGAGTGAGATAAGGGAGAGACCAAAGATAGATTCGGACCGCATGATCGAAAGGTGCGGGATCCCATTCATTTGAGTTTCGACCGGAATAGTGACCAGTTGCTCCACTTCCTCGGCGGAGCGGCCAGGCCACTGACTGATGATCGAAACGTAATTGTCGGCGATGTCGGGATAGGCCTCGACCGGCAACGCGTGGAAAGAGAAAGCTCCCCACACCGTAAGAAGTACGGCCGCCGCGATCACTACGAACTTGTTGTTGAGAGCAAAATCTACAAGAGCGCGAATCATCTTTCACGAGCTGTTCCGAACCGTGCTGTATCTTCGTCACTCATTATCGACGGCAGTTTGCAGTGCCAGCGCGTTGCTCACCAGTTTCTGACCTGGCTGAACTCCTGACAGCACTTGCAGCATTTGGTTTGGCAATTGATCTCCACTCGTAACTTCGACGCGCTGAAACATCTGGTTTGGCGCCGGTACGAAGACCCAGTCACGATCGTGAAGATGCAGAACGGCGGAGGCCGGCACCGCCGTGTACGTCTGCTTCTTCAAACTGTAGAAGGTCGCTGTCGCGAACATCCCAATGCGCATCATCCTCCCCGGATTGCGCACTTCGATGCGAACCTTTGCCGTACGAATATTGGGATCCAGGATCGCTCCGATATTGCTGATGGTTCCTTTTAGGATTTGGCCGGGATAGGCATTCAGACTGATATCGGCCGCTTGACCGACCTGCAGAGTGGCTATGTCGTTTTCGTAGACATCACAGAGGACCCAGACGTAGGACAAATCCGATATAGTGAAAGGGTTCGCCGAGTAACTTTGAATGGTGCTTCCCAAAACGACTTCTTGGTCCGTGATTTGTCCCGCGATCGGGGACGTAATGTCGACAATTCCACCAGGATGGTTGGGATCATTTCCTAGCAGACGAAGGTGCTCGGTGGCAGTGTCGAGTGTGGTTTTCGCGTCGTCTTCATTGTCTTGCGCGACCTCCAGATCCTGCTGCGCGATGGCGCCGTGCTCATACAGCAGATTTGCGCGGTCGAGAGCCTTACGCGCGAGAAGCTCATCGGCGACCGCCTTGCGATATCCATCGTAGCCTCCCGAAACGTCATCGCTTCGAATGCGCAACAGCAACTGACCCTTTTCTACCGTGTCGCCCAGACGCGCTCGAAGATCGACCACGCGCCCAGAGGCCAAAGTGACGACGGGTACGGTTCGGGCTATATCCGGATTCACCACGCCCGTTACGGCCAACTTCGAAGGGGCCTGGTAAGCAGCGGCCGTCGCCAGCGGATACCTTTCTGGATGCTCCATAGCAAAATGGGATACGTCGATGCCGGGGATCACCCTAGTCGGAGGCGGGGCTTCTGCAGTCACGTTCTCTTTTGTTCCACATCCAATGATGAGCACGACTAAAATAAGTAGCGGCCACAGCTTCTTCACATTAGCGTTGCACATTCCCACCTCCCGCGAAATGTCGGCCTGTTTTTCGATGCCGTCTTCCGGGGAATACACCCTTCGCGTGTCGGGCCAAACTAGGTCCGTAAATGACTGCGGCATGCTTGAAGAGACTTAGGAGATTGCTGGGGGAGCGCGGTCCGAACAGAACTCGAGATATAACTGCGAGGCAGCTCGATTGTTTGCACTCAACAGCGAGCTTCGCCGCGCTACTGCCGAGCGCCGTGACACGAGTTGACACTCGATCGAGTAGGACCCAGACGCTACCCAAGGGGCGGCGCAGCATGAATTGCCTGATCTCAATTCAGAGTCCGAACGAGCGTCTTGGAGCTTGCGAGAAGGTGGGACAGGCCCGCCTGCGGCAAAATGGCCGCAGCCATCGTTGAGAAAAACGGCAACCGGAACTTGGGATCCAAATACGCGAACCACGAGGTCCAGCGTTCCATTTCCGGACACGTCCTTCGGCGTTACGAAAAGCCCGCCTGGAGGACCCGTTAGCTGCAGTGACTGACGGCCACCCTCAGTGAGTTCGATTTCGATCAAATATTGTGCGCTGGAGGAATCGAATCGATCGAGCTTCACAGTCACGAGATCGGGATGACTGTCACCGGTGAAATCCGCCATGGCCACAGCCATAGGAATTGCGCTCGATCGAGCCGGAATGTTTCCCGCGGCAGTGATTGCGGGCTCACATCTAAACAGAGAAACGGAAGCGTCATCGAGCGAAGCGGGTTGTTCCTGGGCGAAAGCGATTGCAGTCAGGTGAGATTTTCGGCCGACCCCGCGAGCCGCACACATCTGCGGGACGGCGGCCGCCAAAAGCACAAGTGCCGCGATCCGTTTCCGTAACGCGTGCTTCATGAATGATCCATAATCCATGGGATTAAAACCTCTGCGCGTACGGAATGAATAAGGAACGCGTAAGATGTTCGTAAAGCTCGACAGCGACGAGCACTCCGGACCCTCCTTACGGGAAGATGCATAGAACTGCCCTGGAGCTGACCCAACTTCGACGCAGCTCCAGGGCAGTTTTCGAATTGTCCGGCCCAGGCCCAGCTGAAGCTCACCATTTCACCATGATGGCGATCGTGCTCACCCACTGACTCTTCCGGAGATCGGGTTGCCATAGGGTCCAAGGATTGCCATATTGCGTCGCGCAGGAAACCGCGACGGCTGTCGGGAGGTCGAAGCCGGCGGTCGGGCCGAAACCTTGATAGAGACCCTTCGCCGACGGTGAAAAATCGGAAACTGCCGACGTGGTACCATTCGTACAAATGTAACTCGCCCCCGTGCCCACGCTTCCGTTGATGGCTTGCGGTGCGACGTTGCCACCCGGAGGCGTAATACCACCCCGACCGGACCAGTATGGCGTGCTGGAATAGCGGTATCCTGTCTCAAAGCGGAACGTGATGAACTCAGTAGGCATGTAATCGGCCGTCACCGTGGCGTCCCAGCCCTTGAATATGCTTCCGGGATACGCCGCAGAGTATGGCGTTCCGGAGACGGCAGTCGCACCATTGATTGGCTGAAGCAACGTCAGGTAACGGCCCGGGTTGTCTAGTTTGCCGCCGCCGAGCGTTAGCCCGAACAGATCCTTGTGGAACCAGAAGCGGTTGTACAACATCCAGCCCATAAAAGACTGCTTGGGGTGACCGTTGCTGTTGTTGTGGCAGCTCACACCGCCGCCGTACTCGCATCCCAGGTCCCCTGTGAGTGAGAACGCCATCTTATCCAGGCCAAGTTCATCGGGATGATCGAAGTATTTGACCTCAATACTGTCATCCGTGTGGATGCGCGAACGTCCCGGGACACCGAGCGTATCCGTGCCCATGCCGTAGTTATTGAAGACCAGGGACACCCACGGCTTCGGACGCCAGAGAATCTGCCCGCCGAGCCCAGGATGGCCGTTGAATTTGGCGTACGATTGCCACCCGTTGATGATCCACGGCTCGATCTTCAGTTTTTCTGTTGGGAACCACTGAATTCGCACGCCGTTAAAGAACCACGGTGTGTTCGACGAGACAAACGAAGGCTGATAGGTCCAGTTGTCGAAATTGTAATAGCTGAACAGCCCGATATAGGACACGAAGATTCCTGCGTCGATGTTCAGCCCGTGATTTACGTTGAAGTGGTACCCGCCCCATGCCTCCGAAAAGTATTTATAGGCATCGTTCAAGGCCCACTGGCCGACGCCGGCGCTGGCGTCGTTGCGCGGCGTCGTGGTGGAGAACAGTCCGAACATCGTCAGGACTCTGCCCCGAACGTTGTCGACATGGATGTCACCGCCAAAGCTCATTTGCTCCAATTGCACTTCGCCCTCTCGGAAGCTTTCGGTCGACCCGCCCATGGTATGGTCCTTCGGCTGGTTGTAGGAGACCATGAAGTTCGTGTCGAATCGGACCTCTGGCGTAAAGTATTTGGTAGCCAGGGGCGTGTCCTTGTTGCGCGAAGTGCCGTTCAGCCAGGTCCAGTCAGCGTAGGAGAACGGATCCGCCTTTGTCTGTGTTTGCGGCTCGAAAGTTGGGGTAGTCGCCGCAGCAGTTGCTGCCCCGGGCTGTGCGGGAGCATGCTCCTGTTTGGGGCTGGCACTGATTGGTGTCGGCGGAGCGGCCGGTGGAGGCGTCGCTGCTGGATCTGCAACAGCGTCGCGGGCCTTCAAAGCAGCCTCGAGTTCCTCGATGCGCTTCTCCATTTCTTCCAGCTGCTTCGCGACTGCGGGTGAAATTTCTGCCTCACTCGAATTGGCCGGGCGACTGGAAGACTCCGTGGCGCTGGTGGGAGCACCGTTCGTTGTGGGCGGCGGGGGTGCCGGATCATTCAGCCCGGCGAATTCCTTTGGCGCGGAGGCCTGTGAATCGCCCTGCGCCCAACCGCAGGGAGCTTGAAGAAATGCGAGGCAAAAGAGCAGAGCCAGCGAAAAGGCGGCGCCGAACCACACCTTGCTTCGACGCGCTGCGGTTTTTCCGCGGCGACGCATGTCTAATGCTTTCGACTGCATTCTTTGCGATGTCCACTTCCGCTGAGTGATCATTCGTTTGCGTCTCCCTTTTGTGGTGCTGTGAAAAGAAGAATGAAAACCATTCACTTTAGGAAAATATGCAGGTGCCGTGGCCGGGCGGCGCCTGCGTCCGCGATGTTCCTGAATCCCGGCTCTCTCGCACCCGGCTTTCAGGCCCAAGCGAAGACTCCGTTTTAGAGAAGCTCTTTCCTTCGACCAAGCCTTGTTGCTGTAAAAGTGCATTTTCAAGCTGATCTCGTGGTTCTTTCTGCCGCCATCTGATACCTGTTCATCTACGAGACACATAAGAATCGAATAAGCCGTTTGTAAAGTTCGGCAGCGACAGATTCCGGCGCCGATCGTGCGCGCGAGAGCTTGTTTGCCGCCGGCCGCACCTGCCTTGAAACACAGCGCTCCACAACATTAGAGCCTGCGGTTCGCAAGGTTTTCGTTTCTCTCTTTCTGCTGCTTTTTTTCACACTTTTTTGGAAAAACGTGGGCCACACAGTAAGGTGAGCTTCCGATGTGGGTCAAACTCAATTAAGTGATTGTCCGAATTCACTGGCGTTTAGGATCTGTTTACGAAAAAAACAGATTCTTTTAACGTCCCTTACTTACCAAATCCTTAGGAACGGTTAACAACTCACTTATATGTTTCGAGCATCATGTGACTAGCATCTTAGGGATTTTTCCCAAAGGCAGTTTTGCGGGCTCTGTCGGAACCAATGGCAAATTCACTTGGGCGGTCGCCTTCTCAACCCGGCGCAAGAAATCTCGCGATAAGCACGGCGAAACTTCTACTGGTGGACGATGACGGACAGGTGCGCCGGGCTCTCAGGACAACGCTGATCAGCGCCGGTTACACGATCGTCGAAGCCCGCACGGGAGAGGAAGCGGTCGAGGAAGTTCAGGCGGATGGCTCGGTGAATCTGGTCCTGCTGGATTTAAAAATGCCGGGCATCGGCGGAATCGAAGCGTGCCGGCGAATTCGCAAAATCTCGGACGTTCCGATTTTGGTGATCAGCGTCCTCCGCACACAAGAAGAGAAGGTGGAAGCATTTGATGCGGGCGCCGACGATTACCTCGTAAAGCCCTTTGGCATCCAAGAACTCCTTTCGAGAATTCACGTTTTGCGACGCCGCGCATCGGGTTCAGAACCGATGCCGCCATATGAATCTGCCGGCTTGAGAATTGATTTCGAGAGGCGGAGAGTCATGGTCGGCGACGAACCGGTGCATTTGACCCCCAGCGAGTTTGAACTCCTGCGTTACCTCGCACTGAATGAAGGCATGCCGGTCGCGCACAGCACGCTTCTTCAGTCGCTCTGGGGACCCGAGCACACGAGCGACGTTCAGCGTCTGCGGGTTACCATCAATCAATTGCGGCGCAAAATCGAGACGCACCCCGAACATGTTCGCTACGTCCATACTGAACATCAGTTCGGGTATCGTTTTGAGCCGATCGTGCAAAAATCGGCGAAACGCAGCGTCAAGACGTGAGCGCCATGGACGAGGTCGTAGAAAAAGAACCGAGAAATGGAGATGGCCCAGCGCTGACCGCTATGTCTCATGTCATTGCCAATGCGTCTGCGACGAACGAGCTGATACTTCTCGTCGACGACAATCCGCAGATTCGTCACGCACTGAGAGTTGTCTTGGTTCCGCGAGGTTATACGATCGTTGACGCGCGCAGCGGGGAGGAAGCGCTTGACATGATTCGCCGCGAACGGGTCGATTTAATCCTACTCGATGTCAACCTTCCCGGCATTTCTGGATTCGAAACTTGCCGCGAAATCCGACGCGCAGGTGATATTCCAGTGATCATGCTGAGTGTGCGTGGCAGCGAGCGTGACAAGGTTCAGGCATTCGAAGCAGGTGCCGATGACTACGTTGTCAAACCGTTTGGCGCCGATGAGCTCATTGCACGCGTCCGCGCGACGATCCGTCGAGCGGGTTCCGATGATTCCCCCATCTTCGCTTCACCAAATCTTACGATCGACTTCGAGCGTCGAACAGTTTTCGCGAATGATCGCACTGTACGCCTGACACCGAAGGAGTTTGAATTGCTTCGGCAGCTCGTGACCAACAAGGACAGAACTCTCACGCATAGGCGGCTTATTCAAGCGGTTTGGGGGCCCGACTATGGCGATGAAACGGAATCGTTGCGCGTACTAGTCAATCAGCTGCGCAAAAAGGTGGAGCCTGAGCCCAGCAAGCCGCGTTACATTGTGACAGAACCTTGGGTCGGATACCGGTTCGAGAGCCACCCGAGGGAAAAGTAGGCAGTCGCCTTCAGATCGCTCGCAGAAGATTAACCTCCAAAGTTCGATCTTTAGGCGTGCCAAATGCTGACCGCGCCTAAGACATAGTATGCTGTCCTACAGACTCAGTCGCGCGGTTCTCATCATCGCGATGGCTTGCGCCATGATGACTCCCTCGTTGTTGGCGGGCCAAGAATCTCCAGCGCTCGGCAAAATCCGACGAGCAAACTACGTGGCGATTGATTGCAATGCTTGCCTGAGAGCGCTTGCTAAAGCCGGCGAAACGGCTAAGCGCGAACTGCTCGCGTGGGATCGCTTTCAAATTGTCCAAGATCCCAAGCAAGCCGATTTGATTTTTATGTTTTCCGCCAACCCCTACTTGGGCGATTACCTCACACGAAAAGGACCGGATCCCCGGCCAGTGCAAATCGAGAGCACCATCATGACCGTCATCGATCCGCATACCGGCCAAGAATTGTGGACCGATTATAGGCGCTGGGGCAGTTGGCGCGTGGCAGGGGCGACAAAGGATTTAATCGAGGAGCTTCGCGGCCAGTTGGAAATTGAGTCTCGGAAATGGACGCTGGACGACGTACTGCGCTGCAGCGGCATCCCGGCGTATCAGCCGTTTGCATTCATGAGACTGGAGGCGGTATTAGCGAAACCCGAATTGGGGGCAAGAAGAATCGAAGGTCAACCGGACCGGTTGAGCATGAGTTCGAGCAATGTTCCGGATTTCTGTCGTCGAGCGGACTTGATAATCGGCGCAGATAAGCTGATTAGCGGGTTCGAAGTCGTCGCATCAGAGTCAGACTTGTTGGATGTGGCTGAAGTGTTGGCGCGCGCCGATCAATTTCAGTTCACCAGCGGAAAACATTCGCAGACGCAGAACGTCTATTTCACCGCGCAAACCATGGATAAGAAAGTACTCCTTGAATTTAACGTTTTAGGGCGTCGCACTATGCTGTCACGGGTGGTCTATTCCTATTAAAAGCCAACGGAACGGTAACTGTGATTCTGATGTGAGTGGCGCCGCCTCATCTGCTTTTGTTCTATAGAGGGCGCGGGCTATCGCATTCGAGAATAGACTGACGAAGGGAGCACAGAGGCCCACGGCCACGGCCAGAAAAGAATGGAAAACACAGTGGAAGCCGATTTGCTCTGCATGATTCTCAAACTACGGATGCGATTGCGTTGGACATGTTCTGCACCTCGCACCACTGACGAAATGTCGAGCTGCTGTCGCTACATTGCGCCAGTATGCCGAGGATCAAATTAGGAAGCGAAACGGAATGGCGCTTGTTCTGCATTTCTCGAATTCCAGAAGAAACATGCTTCCTACTCAGAGATCGGAAGAGCCATTCTCTTTCTCTTTCACGAGCACGTTGAGGATTTCGGCAGACGCGCCGCGGATTCCGACCGCCCAGCGCACCTCCCAAACGGCGCGCATACAGTGGCAGCCGAAATTCGCGGCTTTGTCGGAACACCTTAGTCGAGCGAAGCGGCTAACAGTCGATTGACCTTAAACATCTTGTTCGGCTGGTCGTACTGCGCCACGTCTTCGCCGTCGCCAAAAGTGTTATCAATGCTGGCGTTGAATTTGCCGTTGTTTGGGAAGGCTGCCTTCAAGTTCGCTGAGGTCAATGCGGCGATCGGCCCGCGCGAACCTACGCTAAAGTAGTACACTCGTTGGAGGTGGAACCCCTTGCCCGGTGAAACAGGAATATCCCGAGCGTAAATGCACAGATCCTTGGCTTCGAGGATCTGATACTCAAGAGACCACCCAAAGCGATAGTCGTGACCGTCGCAGGCGTGAAAACCGAACACCTGGTCCTTCGCGTAGCGATGCTCTTGAGACTCGTTCGTGATGTCAACGTACGGTTTGTTAGTGACGTCATGAATCTCGAGTTTGTGGCCCGCGGCCCCACAGCTGCCCGCAAAAGCGAGCTGGCCGTTCTGGTAATCCGCAGCGGTGAGGTAAAGACCACTGACCCGAGCGTGATTGCCGGCAGATGCCACACCGCACGCGAATGCAAACACCGTTAACAAGCTGAACAGAACTGGAAATCTTCGCATTGGAACTCACCTCTCCTGAGACTAATCCGCTACGCGACTCGGCTGTGAGCTTGCCACCGAGAACGCGTGGCAGAGAAACTCTAGAAGAGGGAGCATTCGGAATGCGTGAGGAAGTCGTTAAAGGCGCATAAGGCGTTTTGGATCATCTTCGTACCAGTTCGCATATGTATGCGCAGGCGCTACCTGCTCGAGCCAGCCTTGCTGAAAAGCTTCGCCCTCGGCCCCTGGGGCGTGATGCTATTCTTCAGTGTTGTGCAGACTCAACTGTGAATGGATACGGGTTATGAAATGGCCATTTCAAACCGACCAACTTGAGACACGTCGTTACCGACAAGAAGAGCAAAGTAGAAAACGACACGAAGCGACGCGAATGCTAGCGGACCTGTTCATTCGCCGCAACAGCATGCGACCCTCGGACATTATCGCCCGGCTGGAACAAATCCACGGGTTCTACGCGGTCCCGAGCTCGGAGCCTTCGGAAGGAGAACCCGGCGGTTACCTTGAGGAAATTGTGAAGGACCTGGCTCATGGCTCCCTAACACCCCACGAAACCGAGCGACTCGTTGGCATGCTGTCGTGGTCGGAACTGCGGGCATCAGAAGACCGCACTGCTTCTTCCCGTCTTGTGACGATTGCAGTCGATAATCCGAGCGAGAGACACATTCCGCCGTTGAGGGAGCATCTCAGATGGTTAGAAGAACAAGCGAAGCCCCGCCAATCCAGTCAGTATCAGACTGATATCGCTTACGAGATTAGACTGACGAAGGGAGCAATCCAAGCTTGTCACCTGCGGCCATGATTCGACTCCCTGGTCGAAACCAGCGTTTAACAAGGTAACGAACACGATCACTTCAAGCCTTTGGCGCTTCTCGGATGGCCGGCAGGGGTACGGCGCTCCAATCGAATCAAGCGCCTACCGGAGATAATCCGAGTTGCCTGCGGCAGCTGCAGCACAATTGGCCTCCCAGGAATTTCGATGTCTCTGGCTGTAAGCCGAAACTCGTCGGAAGACAATCCGTATGACGTGAGCCGATTGTCAGACCGCTTCAGCTCGTGTCGGAAATGCAGCAGACAATACCCCAAGAACATGCAACCGAGGCTTAGAATCACTGCGCCTAACACTACCATTTTCCTTTTCCTTCTGGCTGCGGCCTCCGATCTCCGGATGAGTCAGTCGCATCCGACCTAGCATCACCCTTCGAACGTCAACGAGACATAAACGACGAGCAAGGATTCCGTAAGCGCTGTCGCAGCGTATGTGCATTAGGCCATAGCTCATCAGAGGTGATTAGACTTTATGCGAGGTTGGCGCACCACCGGGCATGAAAAGAGCCTGATCTCAAGTCTT
>Ga0187779_10000659_pt1 | contig 22892 bp, 22 predicted proteins | sample 1015_Q2_SP10_10__FD_132435 | JGI IMG/M metagenome (GOLD analysis project Ga0187779, IMG submission 132435) | Tropical peat soil microbial communities from peatlands in Department of Meta, Colombia - 1015_Q2_SP10_10_MG | ecosystem: Environmental > Terrestrial > Soil > Wetlands > Peat | place... | reverse complement strand
GGTTTTTGCGTGGCGCGGCCGGTGAGATCGTGCAGCGCGATCTCGATCGCCGCCTTGGCGCCGCGATTGCCGTACATGCGGCCATCCATGGCCGCCAGCGCGCCATCGATATCGGCAGGATCGCGGCCGCTAAGGGCAGCGCTGAGATAATTCACAGCGGCGACGATGCTCTCCAGTGTCTCGCCGGTCATCACCGGCGCCGATGCCGCTTCACCCCAGCCGACAGTGCCGTCATCGGTCTCGATTCGCACCAGCACGTTGTCGGCGCGGCGCACTTCCTCGCCCGCCATGATGACCGGCTTGAGCATCGGCAGGCTGACGGCGATGGGTTGGATGGAGGTGATTTTCAAATTGGCCTCATGGTGAGGAGTGCCGCGCAGCGGCGATCCGGAATCCAGAACGAAACGCTGTGCCTACGTCTGGATGCCGAGTTCGCGCTGGACCTAAAGCTTTTGTATTCCAGCCTGGTCGATGATGCCCTTGAACAGGTCGATTTCCTTGGTCACGCGCGCCCAGGCCACATCGGCGCCCTTGGGCCGCACCTGGAAGCCGGCCTTGTATAATTTCTCTTTCATATCCTCGGTGCCGAGCACCTTGAGCGTTTCCGCTTCCAGCCATTTGACAATGTCGGGCGGCGTCTTCGCCGGGGCCAGCAACACCGTGTCGGTCGCGAACACGAAATCCTTGTAGCCGGCCTCGACCATCGTCGGGACATCCGGCAGATCGGGCCAGCGGGTCTCGCCGGTCACCGCAAGGCAGCGCATCGTTCCCGCCTTGATGTGCGGCTGCGCCGGCGGCAACGACCCGGAAGAAAGCTGCGCAGTGCCACTTAGCAGCGCCTGAATGGCATCGCCACCGCCCTTGTAGACCACGTTCTCCAGCTTCGGGAGCTTCTCGCGGATCTTGAGCACCTCGAGCTGGATCTGCGGCGTGGTGCCGATCGGCGGCGTCGCGCAGTTGAACTTGTCCGGATTGGCGCGCGCGAGGTCGACAAATTCCTTCATCGTCTTTGCCGGCAAGTCGCTCTTGACCACGAAAGTATTGGGTGAGGTGGCGAGCTCGCTGACGCCGACGAAATCCTTCGGCTCGTAGGGCGTCTTTGCGTAGAGGCTGACATTGACCGACAAGGCATTGGTCGCGAGCAGGATCGTGTAGCCGTCGGGCGTCGCGTGGGCGGCGTTGCCGAATCCGATGTTGCCGCCGGCACCGCCGATGTTCTCGATGATGAAGGTCTTGCCGGTCGATTGCTGAAGCGCGGCGGCGGTGATGCGGCCGACGATATCGGAGGGTCCGCCCGGCGTGTTGGCCACGACGATTTTCACCGGCCGGTCCGGATATGCGGCGTCGGCCGAGCGCGTGCGCAGGAATGCCGGCGCGGCAACGCCGGCGGCCAGCGCGCCTTTTATAATGCTGCGCCGTGACGGCGCATGTCCCTTGAATTTCATCATCGTCCTCCCCTGTGTGTTCCGGCGGTGTTTCTTTTCGTTGTCACGTTCAGCAACTCGGACCTCATCCTGAGGAGCCGCGCGTCAGCGCGGCGCCTCGAAGGATGGGCCCCATGGTTCGAGACGCGCTCCTTCGGAGCGTTCCTCATCATGAGGCTGGTAAGCACCGTATCCGGGACACGATTTCCGGTTAGCGCCCTTACTTGCCTTAGGCTAAGCTTTTGCGATTATTGGAGCAACGGTCTCGCAGACACGCGACAATTTCACGATATTCAAACAGTTCCGACCCGGGCCTCTAAGCCATGACAGAACAAGCGCGAGCAAACACCTGGCACGACGTTGTGCTCGCGACCCTGAAGTCGAACAATGTCAAGCTCGCCGTCTATGTGCCGGACCGCGTGCTGACGCCGCTGATCAAGGCGCTGCATGCCGATCCATTCTTCACGACCTTTGCTACGACCCGCGAAGAAGAAGCCCTCGGCATCGTGACCGGCGCGTGGATGGGAGGCGTGCATGGCGCCGTGCTTATGCAGACCAGCGGTTTCGCCACCATTCCGAATGCGCTGGCATCGCTGGTCGTACCTTGCCAGATTCCAGCGCTGATTTTCGTTTCGGAGCGCGGCACGCTCGGTGAGTTCAACCTGGGGCAGGCGATGGTGTGCAAGACCATGCGCCCGGTGCTCAATTCGCTCGCCGTCGAAAACATCACCATCACGCGGCAGGACGAGCTTGCATTTATCCTCGACCGCTCAATCAAGCAGGCGGTGGCGACGCAGGCGCCGGTCACTTTCATCCTTTCGCCGCTGCTCACCGGCGGCAAGGTCTTCTCGGCGAGCATGAGGGCCTGATGATCGCGAAATCCACCGGCGCCATCGGCGCGCACAATGCCAAGGTGATGAATCGCCTCGAGCTGACCAGGCGGGTGGTCGAAAAGCTCAAGCGCGACGAGGCGGTGATCGGCGGCATCGGCAACGCCAATTTCGATCTGTGGGCTAGCAGCCAGCGGCCGCAGAATTTCTACATGCTCGGCAGCATGGGTCTTGCCGTCCCGATCGCGCTCGGCGTCGCCATCGCGCAACCGAAGCGCCACGTCATAGCGCTCGAGGGCGACGGCTCGCTGCTGATGCAGCTCGGCTGTCTCACCACCGTGGCGCAGCAAGCGCCGAAGAATCTCACCATCGTCGTGTGGGATAACGGCATGTATCAGATCACCGGCGGACAGCCGACGACGAGCGCAACCGTCGCCGACCTGGTCGCAATTGCGCGCGCGTGCGGCATCGCAAATGCCGCCTGGGCAGCGGATGAGGCGGATTTCGACCGTCTTGCGGCGGCCGCACTGAAAGGCGAGGGGCCAAGCCTGATCGCGGCGCGCATCGACAGCAAGCCGGGGGCGGAGAAAATCGAGCGCGACCCGGTGCAGATCCGCGAACGGTTCATGAGAGGGCTGGGGGTGAAGGGTGGAGCGGCAAGTGGTGCGTGACGGCGTCCACGTCTTCAACACACTAGTTGTCGTCCCCCGCGGAGGCGGGGGACCCAGTAGCCACCGCGTTTGCAGTGATTACTGGATGCCCCGCATACGCGGGGCATGCCATAAAAAGGAGTTCTGAGTTTCAATGCAAACTGTCGGCGTTGTAGGCGTAGGCAAGATCGGTCTGCCGATCGCGGAAAACCTCATCAAGAACGGTTATCGCGTGCTTGGTTATCGCCGCAGCTCCATGGCCGATTTCGAGGAAATCGGCAGCATTCCGGTCCGCTCACCCGCCGAGATCGGCGCGCAGACGGATATAGTGCTCTCCTGCGTGCCCTCGGCGAAAGCGCTCGATGAGGTCGTGCTCGGCAAGCGCGGTCTGGTGCATTCGGCGCGGCCGGGCCAGTTCGTCGTCGAACTCGGCTCGCACCTCATTCCCGACAAGGAAAAACGGGGCGATGGCTGAGTTCGACGGAATCATTATCGGCGCGGGCCACAACGGCCTGACGCTCGCCGCTTACCTGACGCGCGCCGGCCTGCGCGTCGCGGTGCTGGAGCGGAATGCGCGCATCGGCGGCGGGTCGAGCACCGAGGAGCGGATTCTTCCCGGCTACAAGCTCAATCTGCATGCCAATTTCCATATGGGGATAGGCCTCAGCCCGCTGCTGCGGGATCTTGAGCTCAATCGCTATGGGTTTTCCTACGTCGAGCCGCCGGTGCAGCAGGCCGCCGTGTTCCGCGATGGCACCGGCATTGTCATCTACAAGGACCTAGACAAGACCTGCGCGTCACTGGCGCGTTTTTCGAAAAAAGACGCCGAGACCTTCCGTGGACTTTGGCACACCTACTGCGAGGAAATGCGGCCGCTGTTGGTGTCGCTGCTCTACAACGCGCCGATGCCGCGTGAGCAATTGATCGACCGGTTGAGCGGGCCAAAGGCAAAGGAACTGCTATCGCACGCGCAGCATGATCTGTTCAGTGTCGTGCGCAAGCATTTCGTGGACGAGCGCATTCGCACGCTGTTCACATCTTATATGCACGTGATCACCACGGAAAACGTGCCCGGCTCCGGCATCGTGTTCCCGGCGATCTTTGCCAATATTGCGAGCTTCACGCTCCCGGTCGGCGGCGCGGTGGCGCTGCCGCTGGCGCTGGCGCGCGTGGTGGAAGCCGGTGGCGGCGAGATCGTCACGAACGCCGACGTGAAGGAAATCGTGGTCAAGAATGGCCGCGCGACCGGCGTGAAGCTCGGTGATGGCCGCGTGGTGAGCGGCCGCAAATTCGTTGCCAGCGCCATCGATTTCCCCACCACGGTGCAAATGGCCGGCGAGGAACTGTTTCCCGAGCCGGTGCGCGAGAAAGCGAAATCCTGGCACTGGGGCAACCACAGCCTGGTGACCCTGCATCTTGCGCTGAAGGATCCGCCCGCTTACCGCGCAGCCGCTTTCGATCCCGATGTGTCGCGCGCCTACAATATTTTCTTCGGCATGGACCACATCGATGACGTGGCGAGCTGCTTCGAGGATTGCGCGGCGAAGAAGTTTCCCAAGGTGTTGATGGGCAACGGTGCTTGCAATAGCCAGTTCGACCCAAGCTATGCGCCGGCGGGAAAGCACGTCGCGTTCTGGTGGCCGTTTGCGCCTTATTCGGTCGACGGCGGGCCGCAGGAGTGGGAGCGCAACCGCGCCGATTACACGCAGCGCGTTCTCGACTACTGGCGCGCCTATGCGTCCAATCTCGAAGGCGACAATTTGCTGGGGAGCTATCTGTTCACGCCGCTCGACGTGGAAATGCTCAACGCCAACATGCGGCAGGGCGCGGTGCGCGTCGGCGCCTACATCCCCAACCAGCTCGGCATCAACCGGCCGCATCCGCTGATGCCGGGTTCGCGCACGCCGGTTGAGGGGCTTTACCTTTGCGGTTCGTCGTCAGGAAACGGCGGCGGCATCAACGGCGCGGCGGGCTATATAGCGGCCAACGCCATCGCCGATGACCTGCGCCTCAAGTGTAGCTGGACGCCGGTTCCCGCGCCGGAATGGAAGCACTGAAAGCAAATCGCCCGGGGAAACCGGGGCTGAATTGGCAAATTTTTGGCCAAAAATGACAAGACGAAAATCGCTCTGATCTCTATGGCAATTGGCTCGCTAAGCCGATGCCACGAGAGCAACCGCAAAATTTGAGGCACTGCGTGCTTTGTGGCCGCGAAGCCGGTTTTTTCGCCGGACGGCAACACGTTTTGTTGGGGCGAAACAAAATGGATCACGAAATCATTTGGATAATCTTTGTTGGCCTGATCGCCCTGGCGTGGGTGCTGTTGTCATACGCATGGTCAAGATGAAGCAGCACGCAAAACTAAAGTGGGCGGCCTTGAGGCTCATCTACGGTCCTTTCCGCGCGTTCGATCATCTTGATGCCGCCATCGTGCGCTGGATGTGCCCCTTACGTTTTGGGAGCTAACGCGCCCCCGTTCCTGCACCAGAGTGGAAGCATTGAGGATTTGGTCATGGCCGGGCTTGTCCCGGCCATCTCGCTTATGGGTGGCGAAGCGGTGCCTCCCTAAGCGAGATGCCCGCGACGAGCGCGGGCATCTCAGCACGTATATGCAAATCCGCTCATTCCCGCGCAAGCGGGAATCCAGGAAAAGTGAACAAATCTGCGCCTTTCGGCGGCTTGACCCACATCAATGCCGCCGGTGTGGCTTCGTGATCTCGTTTCAAAAAACGCGGAGGATCTCATGAGAGCCAACGATATCATGACGCCGGATGTCATTTCGGCCGACCCCGACGCGACCGTTCTGCAAGCGGCAAGGTACATGCTCCAGCACCACATCAGTGGTCTACCGGTCATCGATAAGACGGGCAAACTCGTCGGTGTTCTTTCGGAAGGCGATTTTCTGCGCCGGCGCGAAACGCGTACCGATCATATGCGCTCACGTTGGCTCGAATTTCTGATGGGTCCCGGCAAGATGGCAGCCGAGTACACCCATACGCATGGCAGCAAAGTCTCCGAAGTGATGACAAGGGACGTTTATACCGTCAGCGACGATGCTTCGATCGAGGATATCGTGAGATTGATGGAGCGCCGCCGGATCAAACGCGTGCCGGTCATGCACGGCAACAAGGTGGTCGGTATCGTGACCCGCTCAAATCTCATGCATGCCATGGTCAGCTTGTCGCGCAGTGAATCGAAAGTTGCGAACAGCGATACCGCGATCCGTCAAAAGCTCCTGGCGGAAATAAAGAAAGAGAAATGGGCGCTGTCATCCATGATCAATGTGGTCGTGCGCAACGGCGTGGTTGAGTTGTGGGGTGCGATTGTCGACGAGCGCCAACGCGATGCTCTCAAGGTGGCCGCCGAGAACATTCCCGGTGTTAAGGAGGTAAAGGATCACCTTGCCTGGGTTGAAGTGCACTCTGGCATGGTGGTCGAACCGAAAGAGGAAACTGTCAACCACTAGACTTACCTCAAGGAGGGCAATGGAAATTTATGCAATGAGGTATCTCTAAGAACGAAGCGTCTCTAAAAAATGGAGGCAGGTATGAACTTGAAATCGCTCATCCCCGTTGGCCGCGACCGTGCGGTCGCGAGCCCGTTCATGTCCTTGCAACGCGAGATTGATCGGCTGTTCGATGATTTTTCGCGCGGATTGCCGGCCTTCACTGGTACCGGCGCTCTGATGCCGAGCATGGACGTGACCGAAACCGACAAAGAGATCGAGATCACGGCAGAGCTGCCGGGACTCGAGGAAAAGGATGTCCAGATCAACGTCGCCGACAATCTTCTCACCATCAAAGGAGAGAAGAAGGCCGAGAAGGAACAGAAGGACAAGAACTATCGTCTGGTCGAGCGCAGCTACGGATCTTTCGAACGCACGCTTGAGCTACCGGAAGGTGTGAATGCCGAAGCTATCAAGGCAAACATTTCCAAAGGCGTCCTCAAGGTCACCGTTCCGAAACCGGTGCCGGCACAGGCCAAAAAGATCGAGGTGAAGTCCGCCGCTTGAGTTGAGGGGTGGCAAGAAGGCGCGCTGCCGCAGCCGAGGAGGCGCGGAGCGCGCCTTCGTTTCTTGCGGTGACACCCCTGGGGCCGACGCGGATGGTGACGAAACGGCTGAGCCGGCTCTCTTTTGACTTTAATCAAGGCCAGTTTGACCTGAATCAAGGCCGATATGGCCCGAGCGGGCAATAGTCCCGCCTCGGTTCTCGTAATTTTTCCGACAAGTAACGGACAACAGAATGGCGAACACGCTCGCTTCCAGAAAAATCATGACGCTCGGCGAGGGCGGCACGGCTATTACCCTCGTAGCCCTGGCGGTGTTGTCCATCATCGTCGCGGCCAAGGCTTACACCCCTGAATACGCATTCCATGCGTATCTGTTTGCGGCGGCCAGCATCGCGGCGGTATTCGCCATCATCAATCGCTTCTACGAACGCCCGGTGGAAACACCGCTGGTGACCGCCGACGGCAAGCCCAACTACAACATGGGCCCGGTCAAGTTCGCGAGCGTTGCCGCCGTTATCTGGGGCGTCGCGGGTTTCACCGTAGGACTCATCATCGCGTTGCAGCTTGCGTTTCCGGCGCTCAATCTCGATCTGCCGTGGACAACGTTCGGGCGCCTGCGCCCGCTGCATACATCGGCGGTCATCTTTGCCTTCGGCGGCAACGTACTCATCGCAACATCGATGTATGTCGTGCAGCGCACCTGCCGTGCACGTATGGCCGGCGAAATCGCGCCGTGGTTCGTCGTGCTCGGCTATAATTTTTTTATCGTCATCGCCGGCACCGGCTATCTGCTCGGCATCACCCAGTCGAAAGAATATGCCGAGCCGGAATGGTACTCGGACCTTTTCCTGACGGTTGTCTGGGTTACCTATTTCCTTATCTATCTCGGCACCATCATGCGGCGCACCGAGCCGCATATCTATGTCGCCAACTGGTTCTATCTGGCGTTCATTGTCACCATCGCTGTGCTGCATCTCGGCAACAACGCGTCGGTGCCGGTGTCGCTGTATTCTCCCAAGTCCTACATCGTCTGGTCCGGCGTGCAGGACGCCATGGTGCAATGGTGGTACGGCCACAACGCGGTCGGCTTCTTCCTTACCGCCGGCTTCCTCGGCATCATGTATTACTTCATTCCGAAGCGTGCTGACCGGCCGGTTTATTCCTATCGATTGTCCATCATCCACTTCTGGTCGCTGATCTTTCTCTACATCTGGGCCGGCCCGCACCACTTGCACTACACCGCGCTGCCGGACTGGGCGCAGACGCTGGGCATGACATTTTCCGTGATGCTGTGGATGCCCTCGTGGGGCGGCATGATCAACGGAATCATGACGCTGTCCGGCGCGTGGGACAAGCTGCGCACCGATCCGGTGCTGCGCATGATGGTGGTGTCGGTTGCGTTCTATGGCATGGCGACCTTCGAAGGGCCGCTGATGTCGATAAAGATCGTCAACTCGCTGTCGCACTATACCGACTGGACCATCGGCCACGTGCATTCAGGCGCGCTCGGCTGGGTCGGCTACATCTCGTTTGGCGCGCTCTATTGTCTCGTGCCGTGGCTCTGGAACCGGCAGCTCTATTCTCTCAAGCTGGTCGACTGGCATTTCTGGATCTCGACCATCGGCATCGTTCTCTATGTCAGCGCGATGTGGGTGTCGGGCATCATGCAGGGCGTCATGTGGCGTTCCTACACCAGCCTCGGCTTCCTTGAGTATTCCTTCGTCGAAACCGTGGAAGCGATGCACGTGTTCTACGTCGTCCGTGCGCTCGGTGGTCTGCTGTTCCTCACGGGCGCGCTGCTGATGGCCTGGAATCTCTGGAAAACCGTGACTTCGGCGGCCTCCGCCGAGCCCGCCGGTCTGCGGCTGGCGCCGGCGGAATAGGGGGCAGCCATGTCGTCCTGGTCAAGACACGCCATTTTCGAGAAGAACTCGATCGTTCTGGTCATCGGAATTCTGATCGTGATCGCGATCGGCGGGCTCGTGGAGATCGTCCCGCTCTTCTACCTGAAGAATACCATCGAGAAAGTTGACGGCGTGCGTCCTTATACGCCGCTCGAGCTCGCCGGCCGAAACATTTACGTGCGTGAAGGCTGCTATCTCTGTCATTCGCAGATGATCCGTCCGCTGCGGGATGAAGTCGAACGTTACGGGCACTATTCGCTTGCTGCCGAAAGCATGTACGACAAGCCGTTTCAGTGGGGCAGCAAGCGTACCGGACCTGATCTTGCCCGCATCGGCGGCAAGTATTCCGACGACTGGCATCGTGACCACCTGAAAGATCCACGCTCGGTCGTCCCGGGCTCGATCATGCCGGATTATTCGTGGCTGGCGCAGACCGATCTCGATTTTTCGCACATAGCGCAAGACCTGAAAGCGCAGGCGCTTCTCGGTATTCCGTATACGGAAGACATGATCGCCAAGGCGGGTGCCGATGTGGTGGCGCAGGCGACCAACGACAATCCCGACGCCGCGGATCTGATCAAGCGCTATCCGAAGAGTAACGCGCGCGACTTTGACGGCGATCCGGGCCGCATTACGGAAGCCGATGCCCTGATTGCCTACCTGCAGATGCTCGGCACGCAGGTCGACTTCAAGCTCTACGACGACAAAGCCAACATCCGGTGAACGCGATGGACCCGACCTACCGAGCCGTTGCCGAGTTCGCCCAGACCTGGGGACTTGGCTATTTCGCCGTGATTTTCGCGCTAGTGCTCGCCTACGCCCTATGGCCTTCGCGCAAGAAACAATTCGATGACGCGGCGCGCATTCCGCTGCGGGAGGACTGAACCGTGGCCGACCAACATCACGAAATTGATGCCGTATCCGGGATGCCCACCACAGGGCATGAATGGGATGGCCTGCGCGAACTGAACACGCCGCTGCCACGCTGGTGGCTCTGGCTGTTCTACATCACCATCGTCTGGTCGATCGGCTACTGGATCGTCTATCCGGCCTGGCCGCTGCTGACCAACGCGACACAAGGCGTGTTCGGCTATCACACGCGCAGCGCGGTGGTCGAAGATCTCGAAGCGCTCAAGCAGCAGCGCGGGCCTATGGTGGAAAAGCTGGCGGCGGCTTCGCTTGCCAGCATTGTCGCCGATCCGCAGCTGCTCGATTTCGCCCGCGCGCAGGGCCGGGTCGCCTTCGCCGACAATTGCGCTCCCTGTCACGGCGCGGGCGGTGGCGGCGCCAAGGGCTATCCCAATCTCAATGACGACGACTGGCTGTGGGGCGGCAAGCTCGCAGACATCGAGCAAACCATCCGTCATGGCGCGCGCGCCGGCGACGACAAGGGCCGCGCGGGCACGATGCCCGCCTTTGGCCGCGACAATATTCTCAAGCCCAACGAAATCTCGGCGGTGGCCGACTATGCGCGATCGCTTTCGGGGCTGCCGTCGGAGCGGGGCGCCGATCTCGCCCTCGGCAAGAAAGTCTTCGCCGATAATTGCGTGCTCTGTCACGGTCCGGAAGGCAAAGGCAATCGCGAAATGGGCGCGCCGAACTTGACCGACAAGATCTGGCTCTATTCGTCGGACAAGGCGACCATTGTGCAAGGCATCCAGAACGGCCGCGGCTCGGTAATGCCGGCCTGGGGCGGCCGACTGAGCGAGCCGACCATCAAGGCGCTGACCGTTTACGTTCACACTTTCGGCGGCGGAGAAAAATGACCGCGCAGGTGCGCATGATGTCGGTTTATCAGCCGGCGCCGGGTGCGCCGGCTCTTGCGCATTTGGTGGCTGAGGCGGAAGTCGGGGGTGCACCGCCCGATGACGACATGCCGCTCTATGCGCCCCGGCGAAAAATCTATCCGCAGAGCGTCCACGGCACATTCCGCAACATCAAATGGGCCGTGCTCGTCGTTACACTGGCGATCTACTACCTGCTGCCATTTGTGCGGTGGGACCGGGGCCCGAACGCGCCCTCGCAAGCAGTGCTGATCGACTTCTCCAACCGGCGTTTCTACTTCTTTTTTATCGAGATCTGGCCGCAGGAAGTTTACTACCTCACGGGCCTGCTGATTCTCGCGGGGATCATTCTGTTCCTGATGAACGCGGTCGCCGGCCGGGTATGGTGCGGCTATCTGTGCCCGCAGACGGTGTGGACCGATCTCTTCTTTGCCATCGAGCGGTTCGTCGAGGGCGACCGCCGCGAGCATATGCAACGCGACGTCCGCAAGTGGACGGTGGAAACCTACGCGCGCAAGGGCATCAAACACTTTCTTTGGCTCATGGTTGCCTGGTGGACCGGTGGCGCCTGGGTGCTCTATTTCGCCGATGCGCCGACACTGGTGAAAGAGCTCGCGACCGGCGAAGCGCCATTCATCGCCTACCTGTGGATCGGGATTCTTACATTCACGACCTATTCGCTCGCCGGGCACATGCGCGAGCAGGTTTGCCTCTATATGTGCCCGTGGCCGCGTATCCAGGCCGCGTTGACCGACGAATACGCGCTTAACGTCACTTATCGTTACGATCGCGGCGAACCACGCTGCTCTGCCAAAAAGGCGGAACAGCTCCGCGCGCGCGGCGAACCGGCCGGCGACTGCGTCGAATGCCTGCAGTGCGTGCATGTTTGCCCGACGGGAGTCGATATTCGCGGCGGCGCCAGCCTTGGCTGCATCCAGTGCGGCCTGTGCATCGATGCCTGCGATGCAGTCATGACCAAACTTGGCCGTTCCACTGGCCTGATCGCTTACGACACCGATCTCAACATCAAGCAGCGGGTCGAGGGCAAGCCGGTCTTCTACAAGTTGCTGCGGATGCGCACCGCGCTATATGCCGCGGTCATCGCGGTTGTCGGTGGTCTCATGCTTGTCACGCTTGCCACCCGCGACACCGAGGGCATCAGCGTCATCCATGACCGCAATCCCATGTATGTGCGGCTATCGGATGGCGCGATACGCAACGGCTACGCCATCCGCATCGTCAACAAGCGGCTCAAATATCGCGACTTCATTGTCACCATTCTGGGTCTGCCGTCGACACTCGTTGACTTTGTCGGGCTGCCGCCGCGCGCCGACGGACGACAGCTGGTCACGGTTGGGCCGGATCAAACCAAGGAAGTGCGTATCGTGGTGACCGACTACAGCAACACCCCGCCGGCACCATCGACGTCGATTCTCGTCAAGCTGATCGATATCGACACCGGTGAAACCGCGGAAGTGCGCGATCATTTCTTCGGACCGCAGTGAGGGAGGGCCATGATGGACAACCATCGCAAGCGGCGAGAGCTCACTGGAAAGCATGTGCTGTTCTGCTTTCTCGGGTTCTTCGGGCTGGTCTTCGCAGTCAACGCGGTATTGGTGAAGGCCGCGACCTCCACGTTCGGCGGCGTGCAAACAACGAGCTCTTACAAAGCCGGCCTCGTGTTCGAGCAGGATATCGCCCGGGCGGAGCAGCAGGACGCCCTGCATTGGCAGGTCCAGGGGAAGCTTGCGCGCAGCGGCGCCGGCGAAGCCGTACTCGATCTCTCGGCACGCGATGCAAAAAGCACCCCGCTGACAGGGCTTATCGCGCAGGCGCGCCTTGCGCACCCTGCTGATGAACGGCTCGATCACGTGATCGCGCTCAGCAATACCGGCACCGGTCAATTTCACGGCGTGGCCCAGGCGCAGCCGGGCCAGTGGGACCTGATCATCGATCTCTACCGCGGCGACACACGCGTGTTCCGCTCGCGCAGCCGCGTGACGCTGAGGTGATTACAAATTCACGCTCATCCCCGCGAAAGCAGGGATCCAGAGCGAAGGATGAGGTTGAAAGGCAGCAGTGGATTCCCGCTTGCGCGGGAATGAGCGGAATAAAGTGTAAGGCGCAAAGTTATGACTGAAACTCTCGACCTCTCTCTCTACGCCAAGCCAGCCGGCGCCGGCACGCTCGGGATGGAGCTTGCGGTTGAAGGGGTTGCCTGCGGCGGCTGCATTGCCCGCGTTGAAGGCGCGGTGAAAAACCTGCCGGGCGTCAAGGAAGCGCGGCTTAACTTTACCAACCGCCGTCTGCATGTGACCTGGGCCGATGGCACGGTCGAACCGGCGCAAATCCTCGAAGCGCTAGAAGCAAACGGATATCCGGCGCATCCCTTCGTGCCGCTGCGCGCCGAGCAGGAAGAGGCGGCGACTGCGCGTCAGCTGACGCGCTGCATGGCGGTTGCCGGCTTTGCCGCCATGAACATCATGCTGCTGTCGGTGTCGGTCTGGTCAGGCAACGTCACCGACATCACGCCGGAAACCCGTGATTTTTTCCATTGGGCTTCGGCCTTAATCGCGCTGCCGGCGGCCGCCTATGCAGGGCGGCCGTTCTTCGTCAGCGCCTGGCGCGCGCTCAAATCGCGCGCGCTAAATATGGACGTGCCGATTTCGCTCGGTGTCATCCTGGCGCTCGGGATGTCTCTGGTGGAGACCGCAAATCACGCCGAACATGCCTATTTCGATTCCGCCATCATGCTGCTGTTTTTCCTGCTGGTCGGCCGCACGCTCGACCACGCGATGCGCCGCAAGACGCGGGCAATCGCCGGAAACCTGGCGGCGTTGAAGGCTGACACCGCCCGGCGCTTTGCCGGCGACGAATTGGTAAGCGTGCCGGTGGCTGCGCTGAAAGCCGGCGATCGCTTGCTGATCAAGCCGGGCGAGCGGGTCCCGGCCGACGGCACCGTGCTCGGCGGAACTTCCGAAATTGATGAAAGCCTGATCACGGGCGAAACCGCCCGCCGTCCGGTCACATCCGGCGCGGTTATCTATGCCGGCAGTATGAACTATTCCGGTGCGCTGATCTTGCGCGTTACCGCGGCGGGCGGCGCCGCGTTGATCGACGAGATCGAAAAGCTGCTCGAAAAGGCGGCGAGTGCGAAGTCCCGCGTCATGCGGCTGGCGGACCGCGCCTCGCGTGTCTATGCGCCGGTCGTTCATCTCACCGCCGCGCTGACTTTTGCCGGCTGGCTGCTTGCGGGCGCCCCGCTGCATGATGCGGTGGTGACGGCAATCGCCGTTCTCATTATTACCTGCCCCTGCGCGCTGGCGCTGGCGATCCCCGCCGTGCAGGTGGTTGCTTCCGGAGCGCTGTTCCGCGCCGGCATCATCCTCAATGCCGGGGAAACAATTGAACGGCTGGCGCAAGTCGACACCATCATATTCGACAAAACCGGCACGCTGACGCTGCCGGAGCCGCGCGTTGTCAATGTTGCATCGCTCGATCCGGATCTGCTGCAAAAGGCGGCGCGCCTCGCGTCGTCGAGCCGGCATCCGTTGGCTGTCGCCTTGTCGCGCGAGGCGATCACGCGCAAACCATTCAATGGCGCGATAGAAGAGCCAGGGCGGGGCGTGCGTGCGCTGGTTGATGGCGTAGAGGCGCGATTGGGAAGCGCAGAATTTTGTGGGATCGTGCATCCTTCGTGCAGTGAATCGGATTTGTCGCGCATCTGGTTTGCGCACGGCGCGCGCGCGATCAGCATTGCAATCGCCCAGAAGCTGCGCCCGGATGCGGTGAATGTAATAAGGGCGCTGGCAGCGCGTGGGTTGGATCTGCGGATTCTTTCCGGCGACCGCGATGAGGCGGTCGAACCGGTCGCCCGCGCGCTCGGCATTGCTCGCTGGCAAGGGTGTCTCAAGCCGGCCGAGAAGATCTCTTGCATAGAAACTCTGAAGGCCAATGGCCGCCAGGTTCTCATGGTCGGCGATGGCCTCAACGATGCGCCCTCGCTCGCCGTCGCGAACGTATCCCTGTCGCCCATCAGCGCCGCCGACGTCACGCAGGCACACGCCGATGCGGTCTTTCTCGGCGAGCGGCTTGCCCCCGTGGTCGATGCCGTCGTCATCGCGCGCCGTGCGCATGCTCTGATGAAGCAAAATCTCTGGCTGGCCGCCATCTATAACGCGATTGCGGTGCCGGTCGCCATTGCCGGCGCGGTCACGCCGTTGATTGCGGCACTGGCAATGTCGGGGTCGTCGTTGCTGGTGACGTTGAATGCCCTGCGGGGGCGCAGGCCATGAACGTTCTGATCTATCTCGTGCCTATGGCGTTGGGGCTCGGCCTCGCTGGTCTGTTCGCCTTCCTGTGGGCGTTGAAGAACGGCCAATACAGCGACGTCGACGGCGCCGCGCTGCGTGTGCTGTCGGATGATGATGTGGAGAAATAACTAAATATTATCAGTTAGTTAGTCCATGATGTTTTTAATATCTTATATGATGTTTGACACATAATTATAAAATTATCATACTTCTAAAGTCATTTTTTTTGGGCCAAAAAAAAGGTTATAAACTTGATCACCAGCGCACAAATGCGAGCTGCCAGGGCGTTGCTCGGTATCGATCAGCGTGAGTTGGCTGAGCGGTCGGGTCTGTCGCTGCCAACGGTTCAGCGCATGGAGGCCAGCAACGGGGTGGTCCGCGGCAACGTGGATTCGCTCATGAAGTTGGTTGCTGCGCTTGCCGCCAACGGAATCGAGCTGATCGGCGAGGGCGCCACGTCAAGCAGCGGCGGCCGCGGGGTACGGCTCAAATGAGCGCTTGCGCCCTGACAATCGGCACACGCGTCGAGCGGGGTCGCTGATGGTGGTCTACGCACTTTGTGGCGTAGCGGCGCTGCTGGCACTTGCGCCAATAGCGGTCATGTTGCGCGCTTCGCCCAATGCGAGCGGTGTTATTTACGGCGCGAGCCTCATTGTCTCGGTGATGCTGAGCATAGTCGGGCTGCTCAATCTGTTCGCCGGGACATCCTCTGCCGCAACTTTGCCACTCGGTTTGCCGTGGCTCGGCGCGCATTTCCGCATTGATAGCCTTGCGGCCTTTTTCATTATCATCGTCAACGTTGGAGGCGCTGCCGCCAGTCTATTTGCGCTCGGCTATGGCCAGCACGAGCAGGCGCCGGAACGCGTGCTGCCTTTCTACCCGGCCTACCTTGCGGCCATGAATCTCGTCGTACTTTGTGACGACGCGTTCAGCTTCTTGTTGTCCTGGGAGTTCATGTCGCTCTCGTCCTGGGCATTGGTCGTTGCCCATCACCGCGAACGCGAAAATCTCCAGGCAGGTTATGTCTATTTGCTGATGGCGAGCTTCGGCACGTTGGCATTGCTGCTCGCCTTCGGCCTGCTCGCCGGCGCGAATGGCAACTATCTTTTCGATGCAATTCGCGCGTCGCATCCTTCTTCTTCCGTTGCCGCGCTCGTGCTGATACTTGCGCTTGCCGGCGCCGGATCGAAGGCTGGCATAGTCCCGCTGCACGCCTGGCTGCCGCTCGCGCATCCCGCAGCGCCGAGCCACGTATCCGCGCTCATGAGCGGCGTTATGACCAAGGTTGCCGTCTACGGCTTCGTGCGAATTGCATTCGATCTGCTCGGCGCCCCCGCCTGGTGGTGGAGCATGCTTGTGCTCTCGGTTGGCGGCATCACGGCAGTCATGGGCGTGCTCTACGCGCTCATGCAGCATGATCTCAAGCGGCTGCTCGCCTATCACACCGTTGAAAACATCGGCATCATCTATATCGGCCTTGGTCTTGCGCTCGCTTTCAAGGCGCACGGAATGGCGGCGGCCGCAGCATTGGCGCTTACCGCCGGACTTCTGCACGTATTCAATCATTCCATTTTCAAGAGTTTGCTCTTTTTCGGCGCCGGCGCCGTGCTCAATTCGACCGGCGAGCGCGACATGGAGCATCTTGGCGGCCTCATCCATCGCATGCCACAGACCGCCTTCGTGTTCCTTGTCGGCTGTGTGGCGATTTCCGCATTGCCTCCGCTCAACGGCTTCGTATCGGAATGGCTGACCTTTCAGGCGATCCTGCTGAGCCCGCAACTGCCATCCTGGGGCCTGAAATTCCTGGTGCCGGCGGTGGGTGCATTGCTGGCGCTGTCAGCGGCCCTTGCCGCCGCCTGTTTTGTCAAAGCCTTCGGCGTGAGTTTTCTCGGCCGTCCACGCACGTCCGCCGCCGCGGATGCGCAAGAGACAGACAGCAACTCGCTCGCTGCAATGTTCTTCCTCTCGGCCTTGTGCCTTATCGCCGGCATCCTGCCCGGCATTTTCATCGACGCGCTCGGGCCAGTGACCAAGACATTGATCGGCGTGAGCATGCCGCACCAGACGGGCCTGGATTGGTTGACCGTCGTGCCGATTGCGGAGAGCCGTAGTTCCTATAACGGCCTGCTTGTATTCATCTTCGTCACGCTATCCGGCTCCATTGCCGCTTTCGCCATTCATCGATTGGCCTCCGACAAGTTGCGGCGTGGCCCCGCCTGGGACTGCGGCTATCCGGACGCTAGTCCTGCGACGCAATACACGGCATCGAGCTTCGCTCAGCCGATCCGCCGGGTCTACGGCACGGCGCTGTTCCGTGCGCGCGAGATCGGTGAGATGCCACCGCCGGGTGCGACCGCACCGGCGCGGCTCACCGTCGAGCTGCGTGATCTGATCTGGGAGGCGGCCTACGAGCCGATCGCCACTTTTGTCAGTTACGCAACTGAACGCCTCAACGTCCTGCAATTTCTCACGATCCGGCGCTACCTCACTCTCGTATTTTCAGCGTTGGTGCTGCTTCTCCTGGTGCTGGCGATATGGCCCTGATCCGCGATTTCATATTTCAAGGCGGGCAGATGCTGCTGGTGCTGCTGCTGTCACCATTGCTCACCGGATTCGTGCGCAAGGTGAAAGCGCGCTTGCTGCGCCGGCGAGGGCCGCCGTTGTTGCAGCCATATCGCGATCTTGTGCGCCTGCTGCGCAAGGAAGTCGTGCTGGCCGACAGTGCGTCGTGGCTGTTCCGTGTCATTCCTTACATCGTGTTCGCGGGTACCTGGGTCGCGGTATCCCTGGTGCCGACCTTCCGCAGCGGCCTGTTGTTTTCCTGGTCGGCCGATCTGATCGCGCTTATCGCCTTGCTCGGCAGCGCGCGTTTCTTTCTTGCGCTGGCCGGCCTTGATGTCGGCACCAGCTTCGGCGGCATCGGCTCCAGCCGCGAAGTCATGATCGCGTCACTCGCAGAGCCGGCCATGCTGATGATCGTATTCACGCTCGCGCTGACTGCCGGCTCGACACAACTGTCGACCATGGCCGCTTATATGATGTCGGGTCAGGTAGGCCTGAGAGTTTCGCTTGGCCTTGCACTGCTTGCTTTGATCATCGTGGCGATCGCGGAAAATGCGCGCATTCCGGTCGATAATCCGGCGACTCACCTCGAGCTCACCATGGTGCATGAGGCGATGGTGCTGGAATACTCCGGCCGCCATCTGGCGCTGATTGACTTCGCCTCCGAGCTCAAGCTGCTGCTCTACGTCTCGGTAATTGCCTGTCTGTTCGTTCCGTGGGGAATTGCACCGCCTGACGGAGGCGCTGCCGCAATAACGATCGGGATCCTTTCTTACGTCGCCAAGCTCTTTGTCGGCGGCTTTCTTCTCGCGGTGTTTGAGACATCCATCGCCAAGATGCGCGTGTTCCGGGTGCCGGCCTTCCTTGGCGCCGCCTTGATGCTGGGCCTGCTCGGCACGCTGCTCTTGTTTGTTTCGCGGAGTCTGTAGATGCGCGGCCTGTCTTTTGACGTCTCTCATTTGCTCGCCGGGTCACTGGTGTTGGTGAGCTTCATCCAGCTTTACCAGGACCGGCTCTATGCGCTGCTGAATGTCTACGCGCTGCACGCGCTGGTGCTGGCCGCTTCGGTTGCCTGGCAGGCTTTTGTGCAGGACGCGCCGCATCTTTATCTGACCGCGGTGATCGCGCTCGTGTTCAAGGCGATCATCATACCGACCGCCTTGCATCGCATCATTGTCCGCCTCGGTATCCATCGTGAAATTGAAACGGTCGTCGGGGTCGGCCCCACGATGCTGCTCGGCATGGGGCTGGTCGCACTTTCGATGGTGGTCATGCTGCGGGTTACGGCAGATGCCGATCCGCTTGCACGCGAGGATCTTGCTTTCGCGCTCTCGGTCGTGCTGCTCGGCCTGTTGATGATGGTGACGCGGCGCAATGCGGTGAGTCAGGTTGTCGGCTTCATGTCACTGGAAAATGGCCTGGTACTGGCGGCGACAGGCGCCAAGGGCATGCCGCTGGTGGTGGAGATCAGCGTCGCTTTCTCGGTGCTGATCGCTTTTATCGTAATCGGCATTTTCCTGTTCCGGATCCGCGAACGATTCGACACAGTCGACGTGCAGGCGCTCGATCGGTTTCGCGGAGAGCGACAATGATCGACGCGCTCACAGGCGTCATCGCTATACCCGCGGTCGCAGCTGCGTTGCTGTCGGTATTGCCCGGTTACCGGCTGACGGCGCGGCTTAATGTCGTCGCGGCGTTGCTCACGTTCCTCACCGCTGTGTCGTTGTTCATCGTTGACCCAAGGTCCGGTCCCTATCTCCTGGTGGATGACCTCAACAAGGTCTTCATCGTCCTCACCACTTTCGTCGGTTTTACCACCAGTGTCTTCAGCGCGAGCTATATCGATCACGAAATTGAAATCGGCCGGCTGACGCCGGCGTTCGTGCGGTTCTATCACGCGATGTATCAGGTGCTGATGTTCGCGATGAATCTTGCGCTCGTCGCGAACAATATCGGCCTCATGTGGGTGGCCATCGAGATGGCGACGCTGACCACCGTGCTGATGGTCGGCATCTACCGCACGCACGAAGCCCTGGAAGCGGCATGGAAGTATTTCATCCTCGGCAGCGTTGGCATCGCGCTGGCGCTGTTTGGCACCATACTTGTCTACATGGCGGCGCGGCCGGTCATCGGTGAAGGTCTCGAGGCGATGGTGTGGACCGTGCTGGTCACGCACGCGGCGAAGTTCGATCCCGCATTGCTCAACGTCGCTTTCGTATTCCTGCTGCTGGGCTATGGCACGAAGGTCGGACTTGCGCCTTTGCATGCCTGGCTGCCCGACGCGCACGCCGAAGGCCCGACGCCGATTTCGGCGGTACTTTCCGGCCTGCTGCTCAATGTCGCGCTCTACGCGCTGTTACGCTTCAAAATGCTTCTCGCACTCAATCCGGCTGCGATCGCGCCCGGCCCGCTCATGGTGATCATGGGCCTGATCTCCTGCCTGTTCGCGGCTTTCATGCTCTACCGGCGGCGCGACATCAAACGCATGTTCGCCTATTCCTCGATCGAACACATGGGCATCATCGTGTTCGCGTTTGGCATGGGCGGTCCGCTCGCAAATTTTGCCGGCCTCCTTCATATGAGCATGCATTCGCTGACGAAGTCGGCGATCTTTTTCGCGGTCGGCCATATCGCCCAGGTCAAAGGCACACAGAAAATCGCCGACATGGGCGGTTTGACCGTCACAAGCCCGGTCCTCGGCTGGGGTCTGGTGCTGGGCGTGGTCGCGATTGCGGGCCTGCCGCCGCTCGGCATCTTCACGAGCGAATTTCTGATTATCAGCTCGACCTTCGCGCGCGAGCCATGGCTGGCGGCGATTCTTGTGCTCGGCATTCTGGTTGCGCTCGGAGGCCTGTTCTTGCGGCTCAATACGATCGCTTTTGGTGCGCCGCGCGGACCAACTTCGCGGGCCGAGGCTTCTTACGTGCCAATGTTTGTCCACCTGGCGATCGTGTTTGTCGCTGGCATCTACATGCCGCCGGCGCTGGTGGATGGCTTCCAAAACGTAGCGCGCTTGCTGGGATAACGTCAGTGACCCTCATCGACGACATCGCACATCTCGAAGCCGCCAAGGCACACCGGCCGTGGCCACGCGTAATCGTCGCTGAGCAAGGCTGGCATCAGGCAATCGATCTGCTGGCAGAGGGCCGCTGCACGTTGCTTGCGCTGTGGGGAGACGCGCTGGATGTCCACATGGCGTTGCTGGACGAGACGGCCGCCGGCGTTGTTGTCATTACTTACTCCTGCAAATCGGGGAAATTTCCGAGCGTCGCGGCAAGCCATCCACCCGCGATACGGCTCGAGCGGGCAATTAGCGACCTTTACGGCCTCGAGGCCGTAGGCACACCCGATGCCCGCCCTTGGCTAGATCTCGGCTTCTGGGGCGTGCGCCATCCGGCGGGAAAAAAAGCTGCCGCGCAGACCGCTGCGCCATATGCGTTTTTGCCGGCAATAGGCGAGGGCCTGCATCAGATTCCGGTCGGCCCCGTCCATGCCGGCATCATCGAGCCGGGACATTTTCGTTTCACCGCCAACGGCGAACACGTCGTGCGGCTGGAGCAGCGGCTCGGCTGGGTGCACAAGGGCATCGAGTCTTTAATGTCCGGCGCCACGCTCGAGCAGGCAGCAAAACTTGCGTCGCGCACTTCCGGCGACAGTACGGTCGCCTATGCCTTTGCATTTGCGGAGGCAACCGAAGCCGCCCTGCAGGTCACGCCGCCACCCCGCGCAACCTATTTGCGTGCGCTGATGGCCGAGCTGGAGCGGCTGGCCAATCATTTTGGCGATATCGGCGCGATCTGCAACGATGCCTCATTTTCGCTCATGTACGCGCAGTGCGGAATTCTGCGGGAACGTGCACTGCGGGTAGCCGAGGCTTGCTTCGGCCATCGGCTGATGATGGACGTGATTGTGCCGGGTGGCCTCGCGCGCGACATCGCGCCGGAAGGCCTTTCAGAAACCGAGGCCTTTCTCGCCGAGGTGCGCGGCATTTTTCCTGCTCTGGTCGAGCTCTATGACAATACCGCCTCTTTGCAAGATCGGACGGTCACCACCGGGATCGTGAGGAAGGACCTTGCACGGGAGTTCGGCGCCGGCGGCCACGTCGGGCGTGCGTCCGGCCGCGCCTTCGATGCGCGCCGCAGTCTCGCTTACGCGCCGTATGACAAGTTGGCGTTCGAAGTACCTGTGCTCGATGCCGGCGATGTCAATGCACGCGTCTGGATTCGCATTCGTGAAGTGGAGCAAAGTCTGGCCATCATCGATCAGATTCTCTCGGCGATTCCGAGTGGTCCGATCAGGACGTCAATCGACAGAACGACATCGGGCGAGGGCCTTGCAATTGCCGAAGCGTTTCGCGGCGACGTGCTCGTTGCGCTGCGGCTCGACAGCAATGGCCGCATAGCGCGCTGCCACTTGCGCGACGCGTCCTGGTTCCAGTGGCCCCTGCTGGAGGCTGCAATCGAAGGCAATATCGTCGCCGACTTTCCACTCTGTAATAAATCGTTCAACTGCTCTTACTCAGGACACGACCTCTAGCGATGCGCAAAGTACTAGCAAAAAGTCTTGCTCTTGGCCCGTTGACGGAGCCGGCGCCAACAGCTGACGAAACGGCGCTCGCAGAGCTTGCGGCAAGCGTCAATCGTTTGGCCAATGCCAGGCTGGGTCGTTCGCTATCAATCCGGCAGGTTGATGCGGGCTCGTGCAATGGCTGCGAACTGGAGATCCACGCGCTCAACAATGCGTTCTATGATCTCGAGCGTTTCGGTTTGCGTTTTGTTGCATCACCTCGCCACGCCGACGTCCTCATGGTCACCGGCCCGGTGACAAAAAGCATGCGAGAAGCCCTGGAGCGTACCTACAATGCGACCCCGGAACCGAAGTGGGTCGTTGCGATTGGCTCATGCGCGGTCGATGGCGGGATATTTGCCGGCAGCTATGCCGTTGCGGGCGGAGTGAAAGACGTCATACCAGTCGACCTGCATATTCGCGGGTGTCCGCCCTCACCGACGCAGCTATTGAAGGGGTTATTGGCATTACTCCAGCCTGCCGGCGGAGAAACTGGCCGCTAAGAGGTTCGCCCCGCAAGTGTCATGCGCGGGCTTGACCCGCGCTTCCACGTCTTATTCTGCGCCAAGACTTGGATGGCCGGGACAAGCCCGGCCATGACGAGCAGGGTTCGTTACTTCCCCAGCGTCACTGTGTCGAAGTCTGCGGGCAGCACGATCTCAAGAAGCTCACAATCGTCGGAATAACCGCGCACGGTGTGCTTGATCTTCGGCGGCTGAATCCAGCATGAGCCGGCGTGGAAAGTGTGCACGCCCTGGCCCTCGAATTCGCTCGAGAACCAGCCCTTGAGCACGTAGACCATCTGAAATTCGACGTCGTGGTAATGCGGGATTGCGACTTCGTCGGCG
>Ga0187779_10000658_pt1 | contig 22930 bp, 23 predicted proteins | sample 1015_Q2_SP10_10__FD_132435 | JGI IMG/M metagenome (GOLD analysis project Ga0187779, IMG submission 132435) | Tropical peat soil microbial communities from peatlands in Department of Meta, Colombia - 1015_Q2_SP10_10_MG | ecosystem: Environmental > Terrestrial > Soil > Wetlands > Peat | place... | reverse complement strand
GGCGTCCCGCTCGGGTAATTCACCGGACGAATCAGCCGCGGCGCCCGCGCGATGAATACCAGCGCCTCCTTCTGGTCCCAGGCGTGGTTGCCGAGCGTGATGGCGTCGGCGCCGGCGGAAACCAGGTCGTTATAGATGGCCTCGGTGATGCCGAAGCCGCCGGCGGCGTTCTCGCCATTGATGACGACGAGGTCGAGCACCCAATCCTTGATCAGCCCGGGCAGCCGCTCGAGAACGATGGTGCGGCCCGCGCGCCCGACGATGTCACCAATGAACAGAATACGCATGCGTGAGATTATAGCCCGCGGAAATCGATCACTTCACGCTCCGTTAGCACGAGATCGAGGCGCGCGTCGCGAGGCGTTGCGGGAACTTGCGGTATTTCCTGCGCGGCAAAGGCGATGCCGATGGCGGTGACCGACTTTTTCGCGCGCAGCGCGGTGATGGTCATGTCGTAATAGCCCGCGCCATAGCCGATGCGGTGGCCGGCGCGGTCGAAGCAGGCGAGCGGCACAACGAGGATGTCCGGCGCGACCTCGGGCGCCTCGGCCTTCGGCTCGCGGATGCCCCACTGACCGCGCGCGAACTCATCGCCGAATGCGTAGGCACGCATGATGAGCGGCTTGCCGCGCCCGGCGATCGTCGGCAGCGCCAGCGTAGCACCCTGCTCCGCCAGCTTGCGCAGCAGTGGCAGCGGATTGATCTCGGTCTTGAGCGGCATGAAACCGGAAACGATCTTGCCGGCGACACCGACTGGAAACGGACGGGCAGCGATTGTCTCGGCCGCGGCGGCGCGAACATCCGCCGGCAACTCGTCGCGTTTGGCGAACGCTTCGTTGCGGAGTTCGACTTTGGGAGAGCTCGTATCGGACATCGAACGATTAAAAGTGCGGAGCCGCAGAGGCCGTCGGGACATCGATCCCGGGTTCCCTACGAAAGTAGGTGGGCGCCATATGTCCGAGCCCACGAGCTCGGTCAGGGACAGCTCCCTTAAGGATCGATAAGGCCCCGGGGATTTGGTCACCTAACGCGCCCCGCAGCCCCGCGCCAACAATGTAATAGGTAACAGCGTGCGCCGCCACTCACCCCATCGGCACGCCATTGCCGACGGTGGCGTTGAGCTTCTTGGTGATGCCTTCGATGCGCTCCGCCGCGGAATTAAAGGCATTAATCACCGCGCCGGATGCGGCCTTGGCGCGGTCGGCGGATACGACGCGGGCGTCCTGGAGCGCGGCGATGTCCTCTTCGAGGCGGCGCGCGCGGCGCACCGTTTCGGAGAGTTCATCCGACACCATCAGCGCCGCCATCACGGTCAAGCGCGTGTCGCCGATCTCGCCGAACTTCTCGCGCAGACGCAGGATGCGCTCGTCCATGTCCTTGGCAAGGTGCTGCAGATGATCTTCCTGTCCGTCTTCGCAGGCGAGACGGAAGTTGCGGCCGGCAATGGTGGCGTTTACCTGAGCCATACGATTACTCGTTCGCGTCCAGCACGCCCTGGATCGAGGCCATCGCGGCATCGAGGCGGCCTGCGATCTCGCGGTTGGTGGTTTCGAGCCGCCGTGCGCGGGCAGTCTCGCCGTCGAGCGCAGCCGCGAGCCGCGTACGGTCGACGCCGAGCGCTTGCACTTGCTGGGCGAGCGCATCCTCGCTGCGATCGGCCTGGCGGCGACGTTCGACCGCGGCGTCGAGCGCGTCGAGCGCAAGCGCCAGCCGCTTCACCGCCGTGTCGATTGCACTTTGATCGCTCATCGCCTTGCTCCGCGTCGCCAAAAATCCTTGTGGCGGCAGACGTTTAGGCGAAGATTCTTACGTCTTGCGCGACACAGCCGTCAACGCCGCGGGGCAGATATGCCCCGATGTTTTCGCGCGCCTGTGCATGGCGCATGTGCCACCGGGCGGTCACATTGACTCAAGGGCCTCACATGCTAATGAGCCGCGAGAAAAGGCCTTTTTCATGAGCGCAAACGCGTCGTCGACGGCAGCCGCGGTGTCCTCAGGCCGCCGCGAGCGCGGCCCTGCGAGTTCCGCCGTCGGCCATGCGCGCATGGCGAATAGCATCCGCGCGCTGGCGATGGACGCGGTCGAAAGGGCGAACTCCGGCCATCCCGGCATGCCGATGGGCATGGCCGACGTCGCGACCATCCTGTTCTCGCGCTTCCTCAAGTTCGATCCGGCCGATCCCGCCTGGCCCGACCGCGACCGCTTCGTGCTCTCGGCCGGCCACGGCTCGATGCTGATCTATGCCCTGCTCTACCTCACTGGCTACTCGTCGGTGACTCTCGAGGAGATCAAGCGCTTCCGCCAGCTCGGCTCGAAGACGCCTGGGCATCCGGAAAATTTCATTACGCAGGGCGTCGAGACGACGACCGGCCCGCTCGGCCAGGGCCTCGGCAACGCGGTCGGCATGGCGATTGCGGAAAAGCATCTCGCCGCGGAATTCGGCGACATCGTCAATCACAAGACCTATGTGATCGCGAGCGACGGCGACCTGATGGAAGGCATCAGCCAGGAAGCCATCGCGCTCGCCGGCCACCTGAAGCTCAACAAACTCATCGTGCTGTTCGACGACAACGGCATCTCGATCGACGGCGCGCTGTCGCTCTCCGACTCGGTCGACCAGGTGAAACGCTTCGAGGCGGCCGGCTGGGCGGCCTCGCGCATCAACGGCCACGACGAAGCGGCGATCACCGCCGCGCTCGAGAAGGCGCAGGGCTCGGACAGGCCGGCGCTGATCGCCTGAAGGACGCAGATCGGCTACGGCGCGCCGACCAAAGCCGGCAAGGCGTCTTCGCACGGCTCGGCGCTCGGCGCCGAAGAGATCAAGGGCGCGCGGAAAAACCTCGCCTGGGAGCACGAGCCTTTCCACGTGCCCGACGATGAGCTCGCCGCATGGCGCGCCGTCGGCCAGCGCTCGACGCAGACGCGTGCCGAGTGGAGCAAGCGGCTTGCCGCGCTTGATACCGCCAAGCGCGCGGAATTCGAACGCCGCATGCGCGGCGATCTGCCGAAGGCGCTGAACGACGCGATCCGTTCGGTGAAGGAGCAACTCGCGGCAACGCCGAAGGATATCGCCACGCGCTCGTCCTCCGAGTTCGCGCTCGAGGCGATCGTGCCGGCCGTGCCGGAGATGATCGGCGGCTCGGCCGACCTTACCGGCTCGAACAACACCCGCACCAAGGCGATGAAGGCGATCACGGCCTCGGACTTCTCCGGCCGCTTCATCCATTACGGCGTGCGCGAGCATGGCATGGCCGCGGCCATGAACGGCATGGCGCTGCACGGCGGCATCATCCCCTACTCCGGCACGTTCCTGGTGTTCTCCGATTATGCGCGGCCATCGATCCGGATCGCGGCGCTGATGGGCGAGCGCGTCATCCATGTGATGACGCACGACTCGATCGGCCTCGGTGAAGACGGCCCGACGCACCAGCCGGTCGAGCATCTCGCCGCGCTGCGCGCGATCCCGAACGTTCTCGTCTTCCGGCCATGCGATGCGGTCGAGACGGTCGAGTGCTGGCAGCTTGCGCTCGAAGCCAAGGACCGCCCGAGCATCCTCGCGCTGACGCGCCAGAACCTGACGCAGCTGCGGCGTGCAAACGATGCGCGCAATCTCTGCGTTGGCGGCGCCTACGAGATTTCACCGGCGAACGGCAAGGCGCAGGTGTCGATCTTCGCGACCGGTTCGGAGGTGTCGATCGCCGTCGAGGCGCAGAAGCTGCTCGCCGCCAAGGGCGTTGCCGCACGCGTCGTGTCGGTGCCTTGCTTCGAGTTGTTCGCCGCGCAGCCGGAGGCCGCGCGCCGCGCTATCATCGGCGACGCCAAGGTGAATGTCGGCGTCGAGGCTGCGGTGCGTCAGGGCTGGGACGCGATCATCGGTTCGGACGGCGCTTTCATCGGCATGTCGGGCTTCGGCGCCAGCGCGCCGTACAAGGAACTCTACAAGCATTTCGGCATTACGCCGGAAGGGGTTGCCGACACGGCATTGCACAAGCTTGGGAACAACTAACGAGACACGATATTGAGGGGGGCCCGCCGCGGGCCGCGACGAATTGAACGACCGGGAGCGACTTCGATGACAGTACGCGTAGCCATCAACGGTTTTGGCCGCATCGGCCGCAATATCCTGCGCGCCATCGCCGAGTCAGGGCGCAAGGACATCGAGGTGGTGGCCGCCAATGATCTCGGCCCGGTCGAGACCAACGCCCACCTGCTCCGTTATGACAGCGTGCACGGCCGCTTCCCCGGCGAGGTCACGGTCAAGGGCGACAGCATTAGCGTCGGCAACGGCACCATCAAGATCACCGCCGAACGTGACCCCTCGAAGCTGCCGTGGAAGGGTCTCGGCGTCGACATCGCGCTCGAGTGCACCGGCCTCTTCACGTCGAAGGACAAGGCGGCGGCGCACCTGACCGCCGGCGCCAAGCGCGTGCTGGTCTCCGCACCTGCCGACGGCGTCGACGCCACCATCGTCTATGGCGTCAACCACGACACGCTGACCAAGGACCACAAGGTCATCTCCAACGGCTCGTGCACGACCAACTGCCTCGCGCCGATCGCCAAGGTCATCAACGACACGGTCGGCATCGAGACCGGCTTCATGACGACAATCCACGCCTATACCGGCGATCAGCCGACGCTCGACACCATGCACAAGGATCTCTACCGCGCGCGCGCTGCGGCGTTGTCGATGATCCCGACCTCGACCGGCGCCGCCAAGGCGATCGGCTTGGTGCTGCCCGAGCTCAAGGGCAAGCTCGACGGCGTCGCCATCCGCGTGCCGACCCCGAACGTGTCGGTGGTCGATCTCAAGGTTGTCGCCAAGAAGGCGACGAACAAGGACGAGATCAACGCCGCTTTCAAGCGCGCCGCTGAGCAGCAGCTCAAGGGCATCCTCGGCTACACCAACGATCCCAACGTCTCGATCGACTTCAACCACAATCCGCATTCGGCGACGTTCCACATGGACCAGACCAAGGTCATGAACGGCACATTGGTGCGCGTGATGGCCTGGTACGACAACGAGTGGGGCTTCTCCAACCGCATGGCCGATACCGCCGTCGCGATCGGCAAGCTGATCTGACATGCATCTGCTGGGCCTCCTTGCTGTCGCTGTGATTGTGGGATTTGTGATTTTTGCGTTCCGAAAGAGCTCCGGCGTGAAGCCAGACCGCAATCGCCGGACGGAAGACTGGCCGAACACCACGCTCGGCGGCTCCCAGTAACAAGCCTCCGATGAGCAACGCGTTTCGCACCCTCGACAACGTCGACGTGAAGGGCAAGCGCGTACTGGTGCGCGTCGACCTCAACGTGCCGGTCGAGAACGGCGTCGTCACCGACGCAACGCGCATCGAGCGCGTCGGCCCTGCCTTGACCGAACTTGCCGATAAGGGCGCCAAGGTCATCCTGCTTTCCCATTTCGGCCGGCCCAAGGGCCGCGACCCGAAGCAGTCGCTCAGACCGGTCGCCGCCGAAGTCGCGCGCATCATCAAACGTCCGGTGAAGTTCGCCGACGACTGCATCGGCGAGGCTGCCGAGAAGACGGTTGCGGCGATGAAGCCGGACGACATCGTCTGCCTCGAGAACACGCGCTTCCATCCCGGCGAAGAGAAGAACGATCCGGCCTTTGTCGCCGCACTCGCCAAGCTCGGCGACATCTGGGTAAATGACGCCTTCTCCGCCGCGCACCGCGCGCACGCCTCGACCGAGGGCCTCGGCCACAGGCTCCCAGCGTACGCCGGGAGCGCCATGCAGGCCGAGCTCGACGCGCTCGGCCGCGCGCTCGATCATCCGCAGCGGCCGGTCGCGGCCATCGTCGGCGGTGCCAAGATCTCCACTAAGCTCGACCTGCTCGGCAACCTGCTGAGGAAGGTCGACGCGCTGATCATCGGTGGCGCCATGGCCAACACTTTTTTGCTTGCGCTCAACAAGCCCGTTGGGAAAAGCCTTGTTGAGCGTGACCTTATCGACACCGCCAAGAAGATCATGGCCGAGGCACGGGCCGCCAAGCGCGAGATCGTGCTGCCGATCGACGTTGTCGTCGCGCAGAAGTTCGAAGCCAATGCGCCGTCGCGTGTTGTTGACGTTGGTGGTGTCGCCGACGCCGACATAATCCTCGATATAGGCCCGCGCAGCATCGAGTACGTTGTCTCGGTGCTGGCGCGCAGCAAGACCCTGGTATGGAACGGTCCGTTCGGTGCTTTCGAGATGGAGCCGTTCGACAACGGCACGATCGAGGTCGCGGAAGCCGCTGCGGAACTGACGCAGGCCGGGAAACTTGTGTCTGTAGCTGGCGGCGGCGATACCGTTGCGGCGCTCAAAGCCGCGGGCGTCGTCGGCCGGCTCACCTATGTATCCACAGCGGGCGGCGCCTTCCTTGAATGGCTGGAGGGCAAGGCCTTGCCGGGGGTCGAGGTGCTTAGGGTAAAGTGAAGCAAGACGTCCCGGGGCGCGGGAGCGGACGGAGGGAAAGATGAATCTCGAGGCATTGAACAAAGTCGCGATCGCGATGGTCGCGCCCGGCAAGGGTATCCTCGCCGCCGATGAATCCACAGGCACCATCAAGAAGCGTTTTGACGCCATCGGCGTCGAAAACACCGAGGACAATCGCCGCGACTACCGCGAGTTCATGTTCCGCTCGGCCGAAGGCATGAAGCACATTTCCGGCGTCATCCTTTACGACGAGACCATCTGGCAGAAGGCGAAAGACGGCACACCGCTGGTCGAGCTGATCAAGAAGGCCGGCGCTCTCCCCGGCATCAAGGTCGATGAAGGCACCAAGCCGCTGCCGATGACCAAGGGCGAGCTGATCACCGTCGGCCTCGACAAGCTCGCCGACCGGCTGCCGAAGTATTACGACCAGGGCGCGCGCTTCGCCAAATGGCGCGCCGTCATCGACATTGGCGCCGGCATCCCGAGCTGGAACTGCATCAAGGCCAACGCGCACGCTTTGGCACGCTACGCCGCGCTCTGCCAGGCAGCCAACATCGTGCCGATCGTCGAACCTGAAGTGCTGATGGACGGCGACCACGACATCGACCGCTGCTTCAGCGTCACCGAGCGCGTGCTCAAGATGGTGTTCAACGAGCTGTTTGACGCCCACGTCATGCTCGAGGGCATGGTGCTCAAACCGAACATGGTGATCGCCGGCAAGAAATGCGCCAAGCAGGCAAGCGTCGTCGAGATCGCCGAGAAGACCGTCACTGTGCTCAAGATCTGCGTGCCAGCCGCCGTGCCGGGCATCGCCTTCCTGTCGGGCGGGCAGAGCGACGAGGAGGCGACCGCTAATCTCGACGCCATGAACAAGATCGGCGATCTGCCGTGGAAGCTCACCTTCTCCTACGGCCGCGCGCTCCAGCACGCGCCGCAGACAACATGGAAGGGCAAGGCCGAGAACGTCGGCGCGGCGCAGCGCGCTTTCGCGCACCGCGCCAAGATGAACGGCCTTGCCGCGCTCGGCCAGTGGAAGTCCGACATGGAGAAAAAGGCGGCGTAACGCGCCGTTGCGGCCAAATTGAGAAGGCCGCCCGCGAACCGGGCGGCCTTCTCAATTTCACATCACGACAAATCAGTCGCAATTGGTCTTGGTGACGGTCTTCCACTCACCGAGGCCTTACTTGTGGTCGGTCTTCGACGAGCAATCGACGCCAGCGCCGACGGTGTCCTTCTTGATCACCTTCTTCTCATCGACACGCTCCTTCACCGTCACATCCGCCACCGGCCGCACCTTCACCACGACTGCCGGATTATGACGCTCTTCGATGACGGTGGTCTGGGCGGATGCGCCGAGCGAACCCGCAAGGTTCGCAGCAAGGGCCAGCGCGAGAACATTGAGTTTCATGGTCGCCTCCTGCTAATGGAACTCCCTCGACAACGCCCGCCCGACGCCTCAGTTCCTAGGTTCCATTCAGTGAGGACCATAACGTGATCGAACTCTACACATGGACGACTCCGAACGGCCGCAAGGCTTCCATTGCGCTCGAGGAGCTCGGCCTTCCTTACACCGTGCACGCCGTCGACATTTCCAAAGACGAGCAGTTCGAGCCGGAGTTTCTCAAGATCGCGCCGAACAATCGCATCCCTGCAATCGTCGACCGCGACAACAACATGTCGCTGATGGAGTCGGGCGCGATTCTGATCTACCTCGCCGACAAGGCGGGCAAGCTGTTGCCGAAGTCCGGCGAGGGCCGCTACCGCACCATCGAGTGGCTGATGTGGCAGATGGGCGGGCCGGGTCCGATGCTCGGCCAGGTGCATCACTTCGTGAAGTACAATCCCGGCAAAGCACCCTACGCCGAAGAGCGCTACCTCAAGGAAGCGCATCGACTCTACAAGGTGCTTAATACGCGGCTCGAAGGACGGCAGTTCGTCGCCGACGACTACTCGATCGCCGACATAGCGATCTGGCCGTGGATCTCGCGCTTCGAGTGGCAGACCATAGACCTCAAGCAATACCCCAATGTGAGGCGCTGGTATGAGACGATCGCCGCGCGGCCGGCGGTGCAGAAAGGCTACAAGGTCCCGAAGGATATGGGGCCGATCCCGATTCCGGGCTGACGGCCAAGCCTCGACCACGTAACCTCGAAGCAATTGATTCGGTGACGTTGCGTTTGTGCGTTTCCTGTATGACCGCAACGCTCGATGCCCGTTCCGAAAGCAACCCAGAAGGCCGACGCCGGCGCCCTGATCAAGCGCGCCGCCGCGCATCATGGGCGCAACGAATTGGACACGGCGGAGGACCTCTACCGCCAGGTCCTGCGCGTCGAGCCCGGCCATTTCGACGCGCTGCATCTCTGCGGCGTGCTGATGCAGCAGCGCGGCCGCTCGGCCGAAGCCCTTGAACTCATCGGCGCGGCGCTCGCGGCCAATGCCCGCGTCGCAGCGGCGCATTCGAATTACGGACTCGTACTTGCGGCCCTCGGCCGCCACGCCGACGCACTCGCCAGCTACGACCAGGCGCTGGCGCTCATGCCGGATTACATCGAGGCGCTGCACAACCGCGGCAATGCGCTGGTCGCGCTCGACCGCCACGAAGAGGCGCTGGCGAGCTTCGACCGAGCCATTGCGCTGCGCCCCGGCTATATGCCGACGCTCGTCAACCGGGCGCAGGTGCTGGAGAAGCTCGGCCGCATCGCCGCTGCGCTCGCCAGCGTCGAGCGGGCGCTGACGATCAAGCCGGATGCCGGTGCGCTGGCCTTGCGCGGGCGGCTGCTGCGTGCACTCAAGCGGGACGCTGAGGCGCTCACCAGCTTCAGCTTCGCGCTCGCGCTTGCGCCGCGTGATGTCGACGCGCTGATGGCGCGCGGCAATATCCATTTCGCGATGAAGTCATTTGTCGCGGCACTTGCCGACTACGACAGCGCGGCGGGGGTGCGGCCGGATACAGCACCTGTCCATAACAACCGCGGTAACGCGCTGCGTGAACTCGGACGGCGTGAGGAGGCGCTTGCCGCCTTCGACCGCGCCATCGCGCTCGTGCCGGATTATGCCGAGGCTTACAACAATCGCGGCAATGTCGAACTAGAGCTCAATCGGCTGACCGAAGCACTCGCGGACTACGACCGTGCGCTTTCGATCAAACCGGATTTCGCCGATGCGCTGGTCAATCGCGGGGATGCCCTGCATCACCTCAGCCGCGACCAGGAGGCGATCGCGAGCTTCGACCGCGCCATTGCGCTCAGCCGCCAGCTCGCGGAGGCGCACTGGAACAAGGCGCTCGCCTGTCTCGCAATGGGCGATCTCGCGCGCGGCTTCGAAGGCTACGAATGGCGCTGGAAGCGCGAAGGCGAGCTCAAGCCGCGCGATTTCGCGTGGCCGCAGTGGCGCGGCGAAGATTTGAACGGCAAGACCATCCTGCTGCATGCCGAACAGGGCTTCGGCGACACCATCCAGTTCATCCGTTATCTGCCGATGGTCGCCGCCAAAGGCGGCAAGGTGGTGCTGGAAATTCCCGACGACCTGCGCCCGCTCATCGAGCGCACTGGCGGCGTCACCGCATTTGCGCGGCGCGGCGACCGGCTGCCGCCGTTTGACGTTCACTGCCCGCTGATGAGCCTGCCGCTCGTCTTCGGCACCACGCTCGACACGATACCGGCACCAGTTCCTTATCTGAGTGCGCCGCCGGACCGTATCGAGCGCTGGCGTGAGAAGCTTTCCGGACTGGCAGGACGCCGCGTCGGTCTCGTCTGGTCGGGCAAGCCGACGCACAAGAACGATCATAACCGCAGCATTCCACTGACCCTTCTCTCGCCGCTGTTTGCGCAAGCCGGCATTACGTTTGTTAGCCTACAAAAGGATTGCCGCGATGCCGACCGCATCGCGCTGGCGCGCGCGCCGCTGCTGCGGCTCGACGCCTCGCTCATTGACTTCGCCGACACCGCGGCGGCGATCTCCTCGCTCGACCTGGTGATAGCCGTCGATACGGCGGTGGCGCATCTCGTCGGCGCCATCGGCAAGCCGTTGTGGCTGCTGCTGCCCGCTGTCGGCGACTGGCGCTGGCTTACCGGGCGCAGCGACAGCCCGTGGTATCCGACCGCACGCCTCTTCCGGCAGCCGCAGCCCGGCGACTGGCCGGGCGCGATCGCAGTTGTTGCCCGCGAGCTTGCTTTGTTCGCGCACGCTGCGACGCGATGACATCCGGCTTGTCAATCTTCCGTCGAATTACGCTACCATGTCGACGCCATGGCCTCGCGACCCAAGCAAGCCGAACCGCGCCCGCAACCGCGGCTCTATCTGATCACGCCGCCCGTCGCGGACGCCGCGGCGTTCTCTGCGCCGCTCGCCGCCGCACTAGCGGCGGGCGATATCGCCGCTGTTCTGCTGCGGCTTGAAGAAGCCGATGAGCGCAGCCTGATCAACCGTGTGAAAGCGCTGTGCCCCGCCGTGCAGGACAAAGGCGCCGCCCTGCTGCTCGACGGCCGCGCCAATCTCGTTACGCGCGCGGGCGCCGACGGCGCGCACCTGTCGGGGCTTACCGCGTTCACCGACGCGATCGAAGGCCTCAAGCCCGAGCGCATCGCCGGCGTCGGCAGGCTGGAAAGCCGCCACGACGCCATGACCGCGGCCGAAACAGGCGCCGACTACGTGATGTTCGGGGAGCCGGATGTGTCGGGCGCCCGACCCTCCTTCGCCGCCATCGAAGAGCGCGTCCGCTGGTGGGAGGAAGTGTTCGAGATTCCATGCGTCGGCTACGCCGCCGCGGCAGGCGAGATTTTGCCGCTGGTGAAAGCGGGCGCCGACTTCGTCGCGCTCGGCGACTGGCTCTGGCGCGAGCCCGACATTGCCGCCGCGATCCGTTCGGCCGCTGCGCAATCGCGTCTGCCGGAGACGGTGGGATGAGGGCGTCGCGCCTCGTGCTGCTCGCCGCCGCGCTTGCGCTCGGTGCGCCGGCGCTCGCGCAAAAGCCCGCCGCACCGCCGCCACCGCCCCCGCCGCAAGCCGACACCGGCGATATCGATCTGGCCTACGGCGCATACCAGCGCGGCCAGTACATCACCGCTTTCCAAGAGGCGACCAAGCGCGCGCAGGCGAACGATCCGGCGGCGATGACATTGCTCGGCGAGCTTTACGCGCAAGGCCTCGGCGTGGCGCGCGACGATGCCAAGGCGCTCGACTGGTACAAGCTCGCCGCCGCCAAAGGCGACCGCAACGCGATGTTCGCGCAAGCGATGTTCAATCTTCAGGGCCGCGGCGTTGCGAAAAATCCGGACGAGGCCGCCCGGCTCCTGAGCGAGGCCGCCAAGCTCGGCCATCCAGCCGCGCAATACGATCTCGGCCTGCTCTACCTGCAGGGCCAGCAATTTCCGCAGGACTTCAAGCGCGCCGCCGATCTGTTCACGTCCGCCGCGAAGGAGGGCAATCCGGAAGCGCAGTACGCGCTTGCTACGATGTACAAGGAAGGCCGCGGCGTACCGAAGGACATCGACAGAGCGATGCTGCTGATGGGACAAGCGTCGCTCGCCGGCAATGTCGACGCCATGGTCGAATACGCGATCGCCGAGTTCAACGGCACCGGCGTGAAGAAGGACGAAGCCGGCGCCGCGCAGCTCTTTCAGAAGGCCGCAAATCGCGGCAGTCCGATCGCGCAGAACCGGCTGGCGCGCATCCTGATGGCCGGACGCGGCATGCCCGCCAATCCGACCGAGGCGATCAAGTGGCACATCATCTCCAAGGCCGGCGGCGACAGCGATCCGGAGCTCGACCTGTTCGCGTCAAAGCAGTCGGCTGACGTGCGCGACGCCGCCCAGAAGGAAGCCGACAAGTGGATGTCGACGGCGGCCCCGCGCTCTTGACGCGACGCGCTTGCGCGGGCACATCCCGCGCGCCATGGCCCACTCCGCCCTCCTCAATGTGATGATCGCCGCCGCGCGTAAGGCCGCGCGGGCGCTCAAGCGCGATTTCGGCGAACTCGAGAAGCTCCAAGTGTCGCTCAAGGGGCCGGCGAATTTTGTCAGCGCGGCCGACCGCCGCGCCGAAGAGACGCTGTATCAGGAGCTTTCCAAGGCTCGCCCAGGTTACGGCTTCCTCGGCGAGGAAGGCGGGCAGCGCGAGGGTGCGGACAAGACGCACACCTGGATCGTCGATCCGCTTGACGGCACCACCAATTTCCTGCACGGCATCCCGCAATTCGCGATCGCAATCGCGCTTCAGCGCGAGGGCACCATCGTCGCGGGGCTCATCTACAATCCGGCGACCGAAGAGATGTTCATCGCCGAACGCGGCAAGGGCGCCTTCCTCAACGAGCAGCGCATCCGCGTCGCCGCGCGCAAGACGCTCGCCGACACTGTCATTGCCTGTGGCCTACCGCATCGCGGCCGCGGCGACCTCGCCCTCGGCCACCGCGAGACCGAAGCGATGGCCGAGCAGGTCGCAGGCCTACGCCGATTCGGCGCGGCCGCGCTCGATCTTGCCTGGGTCGCCGCCGGCCGCCTCGACGGCTACTGGGAACGCAACGTCAAGCCGTGGGACATGGCGGCAGGGTTAATCATGGTGCGCGAGGCCGGCGGCTTCGTCACTGACTGCGACGGCCGCGACGAGATGCTGGAGAAGGGCCATATCGTGGCCGGTAACGAAGCCATCCAGAAAGAAGTTGTGCGTGTCCTGCGTCAGGCTGGCCGTGCCTGACCCCAATTAGAACTCATTCGGCGGTTTTAAGTCTTAAGGGTTCCGGCACGTTTGCTTTTTCCTTGTCATGGGTCTGTGCCATATTGCGCGGCAGACCTTGCAGGCCCCGCGTTAACTTTTAGAGCTCATGGCAAAAGACCTCGATCCGCTGAAACTCTCGAGCCCCCGCATCTTCCTTTTCCGGATGCTGGTGTTCGTGGTGCTTGTCGGGCTGATCGCGTTCCTGCTGCACAAGCAGATCGAAGTGGCTTTCATGTCCAATCCGGGACTGAACGCGCTGATCCTCGGCGTCGAGGTGATCGGCGTTGTGCTGGCGCTGCGCCAGGTGCTGCGGCTCTATCCGGAGATCGCCTGGGTCAACAATTTCCGGCTCGCTGATCCGGGCCTCGCGCTCGAGCGCCCGCCGGTATTGCTGGCGCCGATGGCCGCCATCCTCGGCAGCCGCGTCGGCCGCATGGCGATCTCGGCGCAGATGATGCGCGGCATCCTCGACTCGATCGCGACGCGGCTGGACGAGGCGCGCGACATCTCGCGCTACATGACCGGGCTACTGGTTTTCCTCGGCCTGCTCGGCACGTTCTGGGGCCTCATCGAGACGGTGAGCTCTGTCGGTGGCGTCATTCAGGGCCTGAAAGCATCGGGCGACGCCGGCTCGATGTTCGATTCACTCCGCGAAGGTCTCGCCGCTCCACTCGGCGGCATGGGCATTTCATTCTCATCCTCGCTGTTCGGCCTTGCCGGCTCGCTGGTGCTTGGCTTCCTCGATTTGCAATCGAGCCAGGCGCAGAACCGCTTTTACACCGAGCTCGAGGACTGGCTCTCCACCACCGTCTACGACCACGCCGCCGAACCGATCGTCGGCGCGACCGGCGTCGGCGAGGTCCGCACCGCGATGGAGCGCCTGCGCGAGGCCGTCAACGAAGCCGGCGGCAGCAAGGCCGCGTCCGCCGCGATGTCCAATCTCGCCGAGGCCATCCAAGGCCTCGTGCATCACATGCGCACCGAACAGCAGATGATACGCGACTGGGTCGACAGCCAGGCCGAGCAGCAGCGCGAAATCAAGCGTCTGCTTGAAGTCATGGTGCGCGAGAACGTCAACCGGTAATACGCGATGGCCCTCGCCCGCACCCGTCGCGGCGAAACCGGCATGAACTATTGGCCGGGCTTCGTCGACGCGTTGTCGACGCTGATCCTCGGCATCATCTTCCTGCTTACCGTGTTCGTGGTGGTGCAGTTCTATTTGCAGCAGGAAGTCGCCGGCAAGGACACCGCGCTAAAGCAGCTCAACGCGCAGATCGCCGAGCTGACGAGCCTGTTGTCCATGGAGAAGACCGGCAAGGCCGATCTGGACAGCCAGCTCGCCGCCTTGCGCGCGACGCTCGCCAACGCCGAAAGCGACCGCGACAAATACAAGGCCCAAGCCGATAGCGCCGGCATCGGCTTGTCCGCCGCGCAAGGCAAGGCGAGCGAGATGTCGGCCGCACTCGAAGGCGAAAAGAAGATCTCGGCGAAGGCGCTGTCACAGGTAGAAATCCTCAACCAGCAGATCGCGGCGTTGCGCCGCCAGCTCGCAGCTCTCGAAGAGGCGCTCGATGCCTCCGAGAAGTCGAACAAGGAATCGCAGGCACGCATCGCCGATCTCGGGCAGCGCCTCAACGTCGCTCTCGCGGAGAAGGTGCAGCAGCTCACCAAGTACCGCTCCGATTTCTTCGGCAAGCTGCGCGAGATCCTCGGCAACCGCCCCGATATGCGAATCGTCGGCGACCGCTTCGTGCTGCAGTCGGAAGTCTTCTTCGATACCGGCAAGGCCGACCTGAAGCCGGAAGGCCGCGCGGAGATGGATAAGGTCGCGAGCGCGCTGAGCCAGCTTGAGGGCCAGATCCCGTCCGACATCCAGTGGGTGCTGCGTGTCGACGGCCACACCGACGTGCGGCCGACCGGTACCGCGGGACTATTTAAGTCGAATTGGGATCTGTCGGCGGCACGCGCAATCTCGGTTGTGCAATATTTGATCAGCAAGGGCGTGCAGCCCAAGCGTCTGGTCGCGGCCGGCTTCGGCGAATTCCAGCCGATCGATACCGGCGCGACCGAAGAGGCCTACCGCAAGAACCGCCGCATCGAGTTCAAGCTGACCGAGCGGTGAGCGCTCAGCCTATGACCGTCTATGTCGATGAGGCGATCTGGCGGTGGCAGGGCCGAACATGGTGTCACCTGCTTGCCGACACCGTCGATGAGCTGCACCGCTTCGCCCGCGAGCTCGGCCTGCACCGCACTTCCTATCAAGGCCCGCCCAAAGGCTCGACGCCGCACTACGACCTGACCTCGTTCGAGCGGCGGCGCGCCATCGCCTATGGCGCAACGGTCTGCGACCGCGCCGCGATCGTCATGGTCGTGCGGCGCCTGCGCAAGCGCGCCTGACGTGGCCTCCCCCGTCGCCCTGCGCCCCTACACCGCCGCTGACGAAGACGCGGCGATCGAGCTGTGGCGGCGTACCTGGGCGAACCATTATCCGCACATCGACTTCAATGCGCGGGTCGACTGGTGGCGCGAGCGCTGGCGCAAGGAGCTGGTGCCGGTCGCGCAAATCGTGCTCGCGGAGGAGAACGACGCCCTCGTCGGCTTTGTCACCATCGATCCGAAGACGAAGTATCTCGATCAGATCGTCGTTGCGCCGGAGGCCTGGGGCTCGGGCGTCGCACTGACGTTGCTCGACGAAGCCAAAAAGCGCTCACCCAAGGGCATCGAGCTTCTCGTCAATAAGGACAATGCCCGCGCCATTCACTTTTACGAAAAGCACGGCTTTTCCTACGCGGGCGAGGACAAGAACCCGGTGTCGGGCATCGCCGTGAACCGGATGGCGTGGCGGCCTTAAGCGGCGCCGGCGACGGCCTGCGCCTGCTCGGTATCGAAGGTCTTAGGGTCGACTTTCAGATAAGCGAGCTTTTCGTTGGCGACGACAACCGCTTCGACGACGCCCGGCAGGCGGCGCAGCCGGCCGGCAAGACGTTCGGCATCGCTCTCCTGCACGTCACCCGTCGGGATGACGCGCGTCGCCAAGTAGGTGAGCTTCGCCATACCGAGCGCCGCGCCGAACCAGATCAGCGCAAGCGCGGTTGTCAACGCGAACACCCCGATATCGCCGGCAAGCTGGTTGATTGCTCCGCCGATCGCGCCGCCAGCGAAGATGCCGAGGAATTGCAGGCTCGAGTAGAGGCCTGTCGCCGTGCCTTTGGCATCGGGCGGCGCCACCTTGGTGATGAGCGACGGCAGCATCGCTTCGAGCACGTTGAACGCCGAGAAGAATATGACAAGACCGCCGAGCAGCAGCGAGCCGTCGGAGCCGCCGAGATAGAGCATCACCTGACTCGCAACGAGCAACGCGACCGCGACGATGAACACCGGCTTCATCAGCCGGTACTTCTCGGCGACGATGATCGCCGGTAGCATGACGACGACAGACGTCACGAGCACCGGCAGGTAGACCATCCAGTCATTCTGCGTCGACACGTTCAGCGTGTTGCGCATGAGACCAGGCACGACGAGGAAGCTCGCGGTCAGCATTGCGTGCAGCGCGAAGATGCCGACGTCGAGCCGCAGCAATTCCGTGTTCTTCAACACGGCGCCGACCAGTGACGGCACGGTCTCGGCGTCACGATGACGGCGCAGGCGCGGCGGGCTCGGCACGACGTAAATTGTGATGGCGACGCCGACAACGGCGAGCACCACCATGATCCAGAAGATGCCGGTGACACCGACGAAGTGTGCGAGGATTGGTCCAGCGACCAGCGCGATCATGAACGAGGCGCCGATCGATAGGCCAACCATTGCCATCGCCTTGGTGCGGTTGTCTTCGGCAGTGAGATCCGCGACCAGCGCGAGGATCACCGAGCCAACGGCGCCCGCCCCCTGCAACGCGCGGCCGGCGATGACGCCGCCGATGCTCGTCGACTTCGCCGCCACCGCGCTGCCGGCCGCGAACAGGAGGAGGCCGAACACGATCATGACCTTGCGTCCGATCTTGTCCGACAGCAGGCCGAACGGGATCTGCAGCAGGCCTTGCGTCAGTCCGTAGATGCCGAGCGCCTCGCCGATCAGATAGGGCGTCGCTCCGGAGAGGCCCTGCGCATAGGCCTCGAACACCGGATAGATCATGAACAGGCCGAGAAGCCTGACCGAAAACACGGCGGCAAGCGACCCGGCCGCCCGGAATTCCTGTCTATTCATAGTAACTAAGCCCACCTGCGGCCACGCTTGCCGCCCCTGCCCGCCTCCTGTATAGAGCCGCCAAATCCAATGCAATTGAGCGATTTACGCGCCCTGGAACAGGCCATGAAACCCGAGATTCATCCGAACTATCACACTATCAAGGTGAAGATGACCGACGGCAGCGAATTCACCACCCGGTCCACCTGGGGCAAGGAAGGCGATGTCATGCACCTCGACATCGACCCGAAGTCGCACCCCGCCTGGACCGGCGGCCAGCAGCAGATCATGGACCGCGGCGGCCGCGTGTCGCGCTTCGAGAAGAAGTTCTCCGGCTTCCTCAAGGCCGACGACAAGGGCAAGAAGAAATAGGCCCGACGCCGGATCCAAAAATGCAAAACCCCCGCCTTGGCGGGGGTTTTTGTTTCGCGGTCCACGAAGCGCTCAGATGCTTTCCGCGCCGAAGGCCGCCTTGAGCAGGCCGAGCTGGCGCTCGACCGGATTCGCAGTGAGCGCTCGCTCGGCCGGCACTGGATTGTGGATCGTGGAATCGAGCCGGCGCACCTTGCCGTGCAGCTTCTGCGAGCGCGCTATCAGTTCGCGCAACGTCTCCGGCAGCAATTCGATGTTGTTCGGATCGTGATGATCGGCGGCCGACAACTTGACCTTGGTCTTTTCCTTGTTGGCCTGGGCGAGCGACATCTCGCCTTCCTTGACCGCGCGATGCAGCAGCAGCCAGGAGGCAAGCTGCATCAGGCGCGTCGTCAACCGCATGCTTTCGGTTGCATAAGCGAGCGCCGCGGCACGTTCGAGCATCTTGGATTCGGCACGGCCCGGACCGTCGAGGTAAGTCGCCGTCTCTTCGACCAGCGCCATGCCGTCACGGAACAGATCTGCGAAGGCCTGGGAGCTCGCGAGCCTCTCACCGAAGGAAACCGGCTGGGCCTCACTGACGTGTGACTTCTCCGACATAACGCTACGCCTCACCACTTGCAGTTGGCCCGCCCCGTAACGATTGGGTAAGCATGGCGCGGCGGGGCTCGACAGTCCAGCCGAACCTTCCGACATAGTTGCCGGGCAAGCTTAAGCGCGTGGAATTGCGCGGCTTTGTGACAAGGTGACCCGAAATGGGACAAAAAAGGAGCCGCTGTTGCCAGCGGCTCGAGGTGATAACAGGGAGGCGTCAAACAGAGTGGACAGGAGCCACTCAATGTCCAAGAAGATGGACGCGAACAGTAATGGTCGAGAAAGCTTAACGCGACCTTACTGAATTGAGGCAAAGCGAAGATATTTTGCTAACGCTGAGCTACCCGCCTACCGCCTGAAGAACTGATCGGCGGCCGAACGCGACGCGCGCTTCTGCGCAATGTCGGCTTCGAGGCGGCTGATCTCATCGTGGAGGAGCTGGATGCGGGCGCGCAATTCATCGACCGACAGCAAGGTGAGGTCCTGGCCAATTTCGTGCGCGATCTTCTTCTTCGGCTTGTCGTCGTCGTCGATGGTCGGCATGGCGCGCGCCTCCAGGAGCCGTAAACTTAACGCCGCAGTCGCGGGTTGTCACACCGGGACCGTCCGCCTAAACAACCGTTCGATCGCGTGAGAAGGCCGATGTCCGAACTCCCGTCGCGCATGACTGCAATCGGCATCAAGACGCCCGGCGGGCCCGACGCGCTCGTCCCGGAAGAGCGTCCTGTTCCCAAGCCCGGCGCCGGGGAGATCCTGATCAAGGTTGCGGCCGCCGGCGTCAATCGCCCCGACGTCATGCAACGCCAGGGGCTTTACCCGCCCCCGCCCGGCGCGCCGGATATTCCGGGGCTCGAGATCGCCGGCGAAGTTGTCGCGCTTGGACCTGAAGCGAAACACTGGAAGATCGGCGACAAGGTGATGGCGCTGGTGAGCGGCGGCGGCTATGCCGAATACGCGCTGGCGCACGAAAGTCACGCGCTGCCGGTCGGCAACCTCACGATGGTCGAGGCAGCCGCCGTGCCCGAAACTTTCTTCACCGTCTGGCACAACGTCTTCGAGCGCGGCGCGCTGAAGAAAGGCGAGACACTGCTCGTCCATGGCGGCACCTCCGGCATCGGCACGACGGCGATCATGCTCGCCAAGGAATTCGGCGCGCGCGTCATCACGACCGCGGGCTCCGCCAACAAATGCGAGGCGGCGCGCAAGCTCGGCGCCGACGTCGCAATCAACTACACGACCGAGGATTTCGTCGCGGCGGCCAAGAAGGCGACCAATGACAAGGGCGCCGAGCTGATCCTCGACATGGTCGGCGGCGACTATATCGGCCGCAACTACGAAGCCGCCGCTGTCGAGGGCCGCATCGTACAGATCGCCTTTCAGGGCGGGCCGAAAGCCGAAGTCAATTTCATGCGCCTGATGCTTAAGCGTCTGCACCACACCGGCTCGACGCTGCGCGCGCGCTCGGTTCCCGACAAGGGTGCCATCGCCAAGGCGATTGCCGACAAAGTGCTGCCGCTGTTCGCCAAAGGAAAGGCGAAGCCGATCATCTACAAGACCTTCCCATTGCGCGAAGCGGCCAACGCGCATGCACTGATGGAAACAAGCGCCCACATCGGAAAAATCGTACTAACTGTTTGATGAGGCAAGTGTTATTCTCCGCCCGCGGGCCGCGAAATCGGCGCAATCGCGGGCCAAACGGGAGCATGTTGTTTGCGCGTTGTCGTGCGTACCGGAGCGTGGGGGGTTCTCGGTTGATCGTCGCACGGTGGCTCATCGCCGCTGTCTTCACTTTGCTCGCACTCGCGGGAAAGCCGGCGCGCGCCGTCGAGGCCGTCAATGTGCGGCTCGATGCGTCTGCCATCGACCTCACCGCCGCAACCGATGTGCTCAGGACCGAGACCGACCGCATCCAGGTCTCGACTGCGCCCGGCCCGGACGGCATCGTGCGCCGCATTGAGGTTCGCGCCCGCGAAGGCTCGACCAACTGGGCGGTGTTCGCGCTCACCAATAACAGCGACGAGCAGATCGACCGCCTCATCGTTGTACCGCACTACCGTATGGTCGGCTCAGGCTTGTTCTGGCCGGACCTCGGCCTTTCGCGCATCGCGGCCATCACGCCGTCCTCCGGCGACCGCCCGGTGCGTCAGGAGAGCACGAGCACCGACATCTTCCGCATCACGCTTGACCCCGGCACGGTCATCACGCTGGTGGCCGAACTGCGCTCCGACAAGCTTCCGCAGATCTATCTGTGGGAGCCGGATGCCTACAAGGACAAGGTCAACTCCTTCACGCTCTATTACGGCATCGTCATCGGTATCGCCGGCCTGCTCGCGCTCTTCCTCACCATCCTGTTCGTGGTGAAGGGCTCGATCATGTTTCCGGCCGCCGCCGCGCTCGGCTGGGCGGTGCTGGTCTATATCGGCATCGACTTCGGCTTCTGGGGCAAGGTATTCGACATGTCGGCAGGCGCCGAACGCGTCTGGCGCGCCTGCGGCGAGGCGATCCTGTCAGCGACGCTGCTGGTCTTCCTGTTCGCTTATCTCAATCTGTCGCGCTGGCACGTGCGCTATGCGCACATCACCATCGCTTGGCTCGTCGCGCTGACTGCACTGATCGGCGTCGCGGTGTTCGACCCGGCGATCGCGTCCGGCATCGCGCGCATGTCGCTCGCGCTCATCGCTGTGTTCGGGCTGGCGCTGGTGATCTATCTCTCGACGCATGGCTTCGACCGCGCGGTGCTGCTGATTCCGACTTGGCTCTTGCTGGTGGTGTGGACGACGGGCGCGGGACTTGCCGTCACCGGCGTCGTCACAAACGACATCATCGGCCCAGCGCTGCTCGGCGGCCTGGTGCTGATCGTCATGCTGATCGGCTTCACCGTAATGCAGCACGCCTTCGCCGGCGGCATCACTCACGGCATTGTCTCTGACGTTGAACGCCGCGCGCTCGCGCTCACCGGCGCCGGCGACATGATCTGGGACTGGGACGTCTCCGCCGACAAGGTCTTCACCAGCCCCGAGACTGAGCACATTCTCGGCCTCAAGCGCGGTGCTCTCGAAGGCCCGGCCGCCGGCTGGCTCGACATTTTGCATCCGCTCGATCGCGACCGTTTCCGAGCCTCGCTCGACAACGCGGTCGAACAACGGCGCGGCCGTCTCAGCCAGGATTTCCGCCTGCGCGGCGCCGATGGCCATTACGTGTGGTTCACCCTGAAAGCGCGGCCGGTCGTCGGTTCTGACGGCGAAGTCGTGCGCCTCGTCGGCACGCTCACAGACGTCAGCGATTTCAAGAAAGCCGAAGAGCGGCTGCTGTTCGACGCGGTGCACGACAACCTGACCGGCCTACCGAACCGCGAGCTCTTCCTCGACCGCATGGAGGCGGCCTTCGCCTATGCCCGCTCCGATCCGCAGATCAAGCCGTCGGTACTGGTCATCGACCTCGACCGCTTCAAGCAGGTGAACGACTCGGTCGGTATTGCGCTCGGCGATTCCGTGCTGCTAACGATTGCGCGCCGGCTGTCGCGGCTACTCAAGCCGCAGGACACCTTGGCGCGGCTTGCTGGCGATCAGTTCGCACTGATCCTGATGTCTGAGAAAGAGCCTGCCCGCATCGTCGCCTTCACCGAGACGTTACGCCGCACGCTGCGCGCGCCGATCGCCTTCAACGATCGCGAGATATTCCTGACTGCGTCGATCGGTCTTGCGCTCGCGGAGAACCAGCCGCATCGCACGGAAGAAGTGCTCAAGGATGCCGAGCTCGCGATGTATCACGCCAAGCGCATTGGCGGCGACCGCATTGAAATCTTCAAGCCGGCCATGCGCTCGCGCAAGACCGACCGGCTGACGATGGAGTCGGAATTGCGCCGCGCCATAGAGCGCGAGGAGATCAAGGTCCTCTACCAGCCCATCGTGCGGCTGGAGGATCGCGCCATTGCCGGCTTCGAGGCGTTGGCGCGCTGGGATCACCCGAAGATGGGCCGCCTTTCGCCGGCCGAATTCATCTCGATCGCCGAGGAGATCGGCCTCATCGTCGACCTCGGCCTGTTCATGCTCGATCGGACGGCGCGGCAGCTTGCCACCTGGCAGGCCGCCAACCGCGGCCGCGAACCGATCTTCGCCAGCGTCAACGTGTCGTCACGGCAGCTGCTGCGCCACGACCTGATCCAGGATCTGCGCAGCGTGCTGGCGCGCTCGACGATCGCACGCGGTACCTTCAAGCTCGAGATCACCGAATCTCTGGTAATGGAGAACCCCGAGCACGCCGCGCAGATGCTCACCCGCATCAAGGAGCTCGGCGCAGGCCTGTCGCTCGACGATTTCGGCACCGGGCACTCCTCGCTCGCCTATCTGCAACGCTTCCCGTTCGACACTATCAAGATCGACCAGTCCTTCGTGCGCACCACCGCGCGCGGCACGCGGCCGGTCATCCTGCGCTCGATCATCGCGTTGGCGCACGATCTTGGCATGGAGGTTGTGGCGGAGGGCGCGGAAACCGATTCCGATGCGGTCGAGCTCTACCAGCTCGGCTGCGAGTACGCTCAGGGTTTCGCTTTCGGGGAGCCGATGAGCCCGCAGGCCGCGACCGGCTTGCTCACCTCCTCCGCGCAAATGGAAGCGGCGCGCTAGCCGAAAAGTCAGGCGTG
>Ga0187779_10000655_pt1 | contig 22981 bp, 22 predicted proteins | sample 1015_Q2_SP10_10__FD_132435 | JGI IMG/M metagenome (GOLD analysis project Ga0187779, IMG submission 132435) | Tropical peat soil microbial communities from peatlands in Department of Meta, Colombia - 1015_Q2_SP10_10_MG | ecosystem: Environmental > Terrestrial > Soil > Wetlands > Peat | place... | reverse complement strand
TGCCGAGAGCAATGCTCGGGTTGGTCGGTGTTACTGAAATCGACACAAGCGTTGCCGGTGTTACCGTCAGCGTGGTGGTGCCAGATACGTTCGTTGCCGGATCAATGGCTGTGATTGAGACCGAACCAGTTGCTGTTGATGTGGCCAAACCATTTGAACCAGATGCGTTGCTGATACTCGCGGCACCGGTAGTAGACGACCCCCAAGTTACCGATGCCGTCAAATTCTGCGTTGTATTGTCTGTATACGTGCCTGTTGCGGTAAACTGTTTCGTCGTGCCGAGAGCAATGCTCGGATTGGTCGGTGTTACTGAAATCGACACAAGCGTTGCCGGCGTTACCGTCAGCGTGGTGGTACCCGATATGTTCGTTGCCGGATCAATGGCTGTGATTGTGGCGGAACCAGTTCCCGCAGCCGTAGTCAAGCCGTTAGAACCTAACACATTGCTTACACTCGCAACGCTGGTAGACGACGAGTTCCAGGTCACTGATGTGGTGATATCCTGACTCGAATTATCTGTATACGTTCCCAGTGCCGTAAATTGTTTAGTCGAGCCATTGGCAATAATCGGGTTGGTCGGTGTTACTGAAATCGACACGAGCGCTGCAGGCGTTACCGTCAGTGTGGCGGTACCCGATACGTTCGTCGTCGAATCGGTTGCCATAATCATGGTAGAGCCTTGGGCTACCGGTGTTACCATTCCATTCGAGCCTAACGCATTGCTGATATTTGCGACAGATGTGGTTACCGTGCTCCAGATCACGGATGCAGTCATGTCCTTCGTAGTGTTATTTGAATAGATTCCCGTTGCGTTGAATTGTTTTATTGTTCCAAGATGCAGACTTTGGTTGGTGGGCGTTACTGAAATTGATTCGAGATTGCTAGTGATCTTCAAGTCTTCAGATGTTGAACATGAATAAAAGATAATACTCACAATGCAGCAAAGAATAAATTGTAGCATTGTAGATGTGATGCTGGAGGAACGACTTTTTATTGTATTTGCACTCGTGTATCGCATAATTAAATTTTTTTTAAATTTTCAATCGCCACACTAAGTACAACGTACAACCACAATGCTCCTTAGAGTTAGGCCTTTTAATACTAATACTATAATATCACAATATTTATTAAATTGCAACAAATTTTGGTATATACCTTATTTATTTGGAAATTATTAGCATCGTAATCCTGATAACCATTTGAAAGTATGCTATAAACGGGAAACCAGGCAATACGTCAAGGGAAATAGAATTTTGCTTGTTAGCATTCACACGGCAGGGGTCGTCGGTTTAAACTCAACATCGCCCACCATGAAATTCAAAGAGTTAGTAATGTCTGCATAAAAAAATATGACTTATAAAGAAATTGATGCCAGAATTCGGCAGTTTACACCAATTTATAGCTATTTTTTACATTCTAGAGATAAAATAACTTATTGCAGGCATTTTTTTCTTGATAGGAGTCATTAAAAAGCTAAAATGGTACACTAAAGAGTTTTGCTGAGAGTCTCGAATCGGGGAGCCAGAAATAAAGGACTGATTTTTATAAATAAAATAAGGCCTTTTCCATTCATGTGAGGCGCTCAGCAAAACTTCGTGTATCATACTAACAGTAATATGACTTCGATGAAACAACGTGCTGATCTTAAGGTTTTCATATCAAATAGGGACTCCACATGTGATGAGTGCCGTCAGAACCTCGGTCGAAAGGCATGAATCACATTGGATCGGGAAATAGGAGCGCTCTGCTTGTCTTGTGCCGGCATGGAACACCTGATCTACGTCCCGTCCGGGAATACGGCCTTAACAAGGAGAGCTCGTAAGAAATCAACCTTATCGGCGGTAGTTCTTAGATGGAGCAAGAACAGAAAGCGGTATGAACGACAAGGCATCCTCGTAGAGGAGAAGTCGTTGGAGCAAGCGGAACAGGAATGTCTAGCTGACAATGAAGTTCGAGCACGGAGAAGAGAGCGTGAAGCGGAGCGACGGGCGGAATACGACCGCGCATATGTAGATCTATTTTCCAAACGCATTCGTGAATTATTCCCCCATTGCCCGCCAGGGAGAGAAGAAATCATTGCGGAGCATGCATGCCTTAAATATAGTGGCCGCATCGGCCGTACAGCCTCTGCAAAGGATATTGAAGAAAAGGCCGTTCTGCTTGCCGTAATTGCTCATATCAGACATACTGAGACGCCATATGACAGACTCTTGGCCATAGGATATGATAGGCGGGAGGCACGAAGTCGTGTCGAAGGCAAAGTAGATGAAATCGTTACTACCTGGAGCCACCGTAGAACCACTACATAACGACGACTGATACCTCGATTCGATAGAGACGATTTTGAAATTGAATAATTCGTGATGAATTGTGTGATGCGCACTGATTCAATAATTTGCGAAGTACATCTCGTAGTTGAGATATCCCTCAAAATATTCTTACCGCTATGTGTTCTGGAAAACCCTAAAGATTTTATGAATTTATCCGACAAATATATATGAAGTTTTGCTATTGTGCATGAGGTAATTAGTAGAAACGCGATCATTGATATCAGCCTATATGACTTTGTAGATAGCGTTGATAAATGCAATGATGCTGGAGAATGAGAAATTCTGGCTGAAACGTTTTGTGCACTTTAAAATGGGAAATTTACAGTTCAGGAGGATTCAGTCATGAAGATGGATGATGTTCGTAAGATTGCAAAAAAGAAGGGGGTAAGAGCGGGAAAATTGGGGAAAACAGAACTAATAAGAACAATTCAGAAGGCGGAAAGCAATTACGATTGTCATGCAACGTCCTATGTGCAAGAGTGCAATCAGAGCAACTGTCTCTGGCGCACAGACTGCATGGATGCAATACAGTCTACTGCTCGGTCTCAAGGCGCCTACGATGATCAAGAAAATTAAAGAGATGCATGTGATGATAAAAAAAGTAATATGCTTAACTTTCATATTTACTTTTATTGTCTTGATACCTAAAAAATCTATTGCTGCTGAGTACGCTATAGCAACTCCTACTTTCATAGCAGGTAAATGTGCTATTGTTATTTGGATTCATGACCCCAAAGGCGTGAGTACACGAATTTTCTATCCTGGAGACTATTCTAACGATCTCTGTCGTGTTGAAATTCCAGTTGAACAGTTTGAAAAAAACTTTAGCTATTGCATGTTAGCCGGGGTTCGTGTAAATGGTAGCAATAATTATTTAGCACAATGTGGTGGAGGAGCGGGAGGTGGTCGTGAAAATTATTGGTTCGAGTGGCGAGACCCCCTAAAAGTATTCCCAACATTTAACTGCGTTCTGAAGAAAGGACTCTCAAAGTAATATGTAGCATTTGTCTGATGGCAAAAAATGGGCGTTGGCGTGCTAACAATTAGCAGGTGGTCTCGGCATGTTTCGATAGATTTAATTCTCAAACTTTTCATCCTGTAATCCGCAAATCCTGACTCTTCTGAAAACTGCTTCTTTCATGTCGAACTTATTATCGCCAATCCTTATTATCTATTCCGATTTTCCCACTAACTTATTTGACTATAATAGAAAAAGGTGATACAATGTATACACATTGTATTTAGGAGGAAATTATGATTAAAAAAATGGTTACTCATGGCAACAGTGCTGCACTTATCATTGATAAACCTATCTTACAGCTGCTTAAGATTGATGAAAATACCCCTCTTGAACTCACAACAGATGGCAGAAATCTCATCATCTCGCCTATTGACGATGAAAAACGGGAAAGGAAATTCAAATCGGCACTGGAGCGAGTGAACAAGAAGCACGGGAAAACATTGCAAAAACTCGCTGAGTAAAGCCAATGAAGGATATTATTTTTCTGACGCTTTCGGAGGTCGTAGATATACATGCTGATCAAATTGCACGATATGGCGGTTCAGGTGGGATACGTGATATGAACTTACTTAGCTCTGCGGTTGCCATGCCACTTGCTTCTTTTTCAGGCGGTTACATTCATAACGATATTTTTGAGATGGCGGCTGCCTATGCTTTTCATATTTGCCAGAATCATCCTTTTGTTGACTGTAATAAACGCACAGCTCTGGCTTCGGCTCTGGTATTTCTTGATATGAATGGGAAAAACATTATAGACAAAACGGGCAGACTGTATGATGCGATGATGTCTATTGCCACGGGGCAGCTTGGCAAATCAGAGTTCGCAAACATATTGCGGTCCATGTAACGAGCTCGTTTGTTCCTTCCTGATGTTGTTGTTTTTGGTTGATAAATCGTTATTCATGTTACATCCCGAAATCATTAAAATTATATGGTGAATTTGATATAGTTCTATGAATCCCCACTCAGATTTTTTGATTTATCACAGTAGTGTATACTTCTAAAGGACTTCGTGACCTCGTCATAAATTCCAGTTGATATTTGCATTATTTTAGCCCATAATTCAACGAATTTTGGGGAGGCCGGATGCCTGAGAAAAAGCAAGTTCTCGTAATCTGTCGTACCGCTGCAGGGCAGATGTATCTCGGCGTGCTGCTGAAACGTATATGGTATTCACCTGACCTGGCAAGGACCGCCGAAGAAGGCCTTCGAATGGCGATGAAAACCTCATACGGTCTCGTCCTCTTTGATGGCGACGTATCATGGGGTGAGCTCCAATATTCGATCAGCCTCTTGCGCAGCGATCCGTCAATCCGGGATGCACCACTCGTCATATTCATGGCGAACGACGATTCGAAGATCAGCCGATTACTGCTCTCCCAAGGTTGCGCGGCAATCTTGACAAAACCTCTGGACTTGGCGGTCGTCTATGGAGTGCTGGCGCGGCTGAGTGGCCTTCCGCGATCCACCCCACGCGTCTCCGTCAAAATGCAGGTGGTCATAGAAGAAGGGATTCCGGAGAAGGTCATGACCTGCATCAACATTTCGGAAGGTGGATTGTATCTACGGACCCTTGAGCCACTTCCCAGAGGAACCATTCTCCATATCAAGTTCACACTTCCACTCGATTCCGCAGAAATAAGGCTCACCGCTGAAGTCGTCCGTACTGTGCCACTCGGGGTGCAGTTTGAAGTGGAGCCGGGGATAGGCCTCCGCTTCGTTGACATGCCGGACGACACGCTGCTCCGCATCAGGAATTTTGTTCAATGGGAAACAATCGGTGATCTGGAGTGGAAATCGAACATTTGACCAACGATATAACACCATGAATTACCTATCAGATGAATCAGTGACGACATTTACGATGTAGCTCTTCGGTCGATAGCTTCTTCCTGAAGTTATTGTTTTTTACAAGCATATCGGGATGTATGTTTCGTTCCGTAACTGCTAACGTTGTCTACCCATATAAAACTCTTTAAATACTCTTTTTGTTGCCTAAAGTTAAATCACAATCCCCCGATAAGAATATTAGTAATTTTTTGAAATTAATTCAACGAGATGCCTAATAATGGAGGCTATTATGAATTGCCCGAGGTGTTCGACACCAATCATGAAGCTAGCAAAATTCTGCATCAAGTGTGGTTATAACTTCGGGAGTGAGCTATCTGATAGACTCACATATTACTTCGGGCTGAAGGATGAGTTTAGACGCGTGTCGGGGCTCCAAGACGATCTTGCATTAGGATTAAGGGGCCTCCTGCGTAGCATAGAGACATACGAGGAAATGATCAGCCGTGATCTAGAAAGATTGGCAGCGGCATCATCCGCAGCACCATCCGAGAAGGGACAACCGGCGCCAGAGCCGATTTCAGAACCAATTACAATAGCTCAGAAGAACGAGACACCGGCTCCTCAGCGGGCGCTCGCATTTCTGGGCGTGCTAAAAAGTGACTCCACTGAGTTTGAAGTGCACGTCGGCCAGAAGTGGCTCTTAGCTCTCGGTATCCTCACTATGGTGTTCGGTGTGGGATATTTCCTGAAGTATTCCTTCGAGCGGGGATGGGTCGGTCCCGAGGGACGCGTGGCAATGGCATATCTCTGGGGCATTTTGTTCCTGGTAGCCGGAGACCGGTTCAGCAAAAGATACGAGAGGTTCGGCCTTTCGCTTATCGGCGGCGGCATAGCAGTTTTATACTTCTCTGCGTTTGCCGCTTTCCAGATTTACCATCTGTTCGGACAAACCGTCTCGTTTTCCATCATGGTCATAATTACCGTGCTTGCCTGCGTGCTCGCGATCCGTTACGATACCAAGTGGCTTGCAGTCCTGGGACTTGTCGGCGGGTTTTTGACACCCATGCTCCTCACGACCGGCCAGGACAACCAGATCGCGCTCATGACTTACATGACGATCCTGAACTTCGGTCTCTTAGGCATCGCTTTTTACAAGAGATGGGATCTGCTGAATATTCTTGGATTTATCTTCACATACTTTCTGTTCACCACTTGGTATCAGAACTATTATGAGGCTGTCAAGTTCTGGCCTACGATATTGTTCCTGAATGTATTCTTTTCGTTCTATTCCTTTGTTCCGTTTATGTACCAGATAAGGGTAGGCGGTCATTCTGACGAGAAAGAACTCGTGCTCATGAGCGTGAATTCACTTCTTGCATTCGGCTATGGTTATGTAATGATCAGGGACCTCTACGGCCTTGCCTGGGTGAGCATTATCACGGTTTTCTATGCCGGCGTTTTCTTATCCCTGGCGACGTATCTCTATCAAAAGGGAAAACATGCCCTCGACGTCTTCATAGTCATGCTGGCAAAGGCTATGCTGTTTCTCATTATCACGGTGCCGGTGTTGTTTTCGAAGCATTGGGTTACGATCTTTTGGTCCGCACAGAGCCTCACAATGGTTTGGATGGCCACAAGGCTTGGCCGGAGGAGTCTGATGATTGGAGGATATGCGCTGCTCCTCGTGACGGCATTCAAATTTTTGTTGTATGATTATTGGTTAGTCTTCCATATGGATATAATGGGCGGTTTTATGATTAGGACAGGTTACACATACCTGATCACAGAACGTTACCTGACGACAATTCTTTTGATCGTTATGACGTCCGCAGCCGGACAATTGGTCAAGAAGGCATCTCCTGAAGTACATTTATTGGAGCGGGGAGACAGTCCCTACCTGTCTCTGGTTCTCGGTATTGTAACGTTCATTGCCTTGACCATTGAAACTTCTGCATTCTTTTATGATTACTTGCTTCCCGCGAGGTTTGCCGCTATCTCGGTCCTCTGGACGCTTTTCTCGGTCATACTTATGCTATTGGGCTTCCGAAAGAACAATGCCGTTCTGAGAAAGGTCTCGTTTGGTCTATTCCTTATCGTGGTACTTAAGGTTTTTCTGTTCGACATGTCGAATTTCAGTACACCGTATCGCATCATTTCGTTTATCTTCCTAGGGATCATCCTGGTCGGTACGTCCTACCTATACTACCGTCATAAGGATAGAATCATCGACGCCCTTGCAGAAAATAAAAAGTAGACGAGCGAGGACAAGGCTAAAAATACGTATTGACAGAAAGGCGTATTGATGAAAAATATAGCGAAGCTCCTTTTGTTTACCGTTTTCAGCTTCCCCATAATGGCGCAGGCCGCTGCCGTCCCGACACCTAAAGACTTTTCATACTGCGCCTCTGTGCAGGCTGTTATTAAGGCAGATTCGCTCTATCAGGTACATCTCTCAGATGATATCATCCAAAAGTCTGGCACGGGCTTGTACGATCTGCGACTCTTCGACTCATCCGGTAAAGAGACGCCCTTCACAGTCATAGACAATGTGCCGCCCTATGAAGAGACGCTCGAAACCTATACCCTGGAAATAACTGGGTACGATTCTGGAGCATCGTCCGCAGTCATTACAATGAAACTGCCGCAGAAGCACCGGTCAATCGGCCTCCTGGACCTGGACATTGCGGATAAGAATTTCAAGAAGCGCGCCGTGCTGTCGGCAAGCAGCGACGGGCGGACGTGGCAACCGCTTGCCGAAGATAGCGTGTATGACTTTACGTCACAGGTGAACCTGCGCAAAACGAGGATTGAATTTGCAAGAACCGACGCGAGGTTCTATCGCTTGACACTGACCGATTTCATGCCACAGCAGGAACCGCAGCAGTCGATCAGGCTCAAATATGAAGGCCTTGAATTCAGCGTGCATGGCATGCAAAAAAAAGATTTGCGCGTTAATGCCGTTAGGGGTAGTACGTTGATTCCTGCAGAAAAAAAACCAGTGTACGATCGAAAGATCTTCACGGAGCTTTCTCCCACTTTGGATAAGGATGGAAACACCGTGATCGTGTTTGCAGCGGCCCTCCCCATCGATCAACTGTCCCTTGACGTGACGAATCATTACTATTTCCGAACCGTACAGCTATATGGCAGTGCAGATGGGAGAGACGGATCATACCGGCTTCTTGCAAGTCAGCCGATTTACCGTTTCCCGTTGTCAGCGGAGCAGCATGAAGAAAAGAGCCAAATCGAAACGAGCATGCCGAAATATACATATTACAAGGCCGTGATCCTGAATAAGAACAACCCGCCACTGGATATAAGGGGAGTCACGGTCTCTTGGATTCAAAAAAATCTTTATTTTATTGCGCTCAGAAACGGCGAGCAGTATTTACTCTGCTTCGGCAGCCAGCGTGAGACGCGGCCGGATTACGATATTGTCAGATTCGTGAACCGGAATTCCCTTTCTCAACATATCTTAGAGAGCGCAACACTTGCAGCGCCCATAAAAAGTGGAGGATATCAACTTACGCTCAGAGATCGACTCGCAGGGATGGAAAAGCTCGTTTTGACGGTTGTAGTGATTCTCCTGGTAATCGGAATGGGGGGCTGGCTTTACACGCTGTTAAAGAAATCACCGGAAAAGAAGTGAAGGAAAGCGTGTTAGCCATGATTACTTCCTGAAAGATGCGAGTTTTTAGTCTTTGAAACTATTTTACGTTTCATCCAGAAATTATTATCGTCTGATCCACCTATCAATAGATACCGCACACAGTTAGATTTCGCTTATAATTTAATGATGCTGTAACAATTCTGTGATAGCATTGCTTCATTACAACCCTTTATTAAGGGTATCAGACAGTGAAGTTGACAGACAGCGATATTAGATGCCCGTCTTGTGCCTCTCAAGCCATATATCGATATGGTCACATAAAGACGGGCAAGCAAAGACTCATTTGTATAATCTGTGGCAGACCGTTCATCGCAGGCACATAAAAGAGAGAGCCAACATTTAGGCCTGTCTGCCCTCAATGAGGAATGAAAATGCACTTATACATGCTTGAGGAGAAATTTGTTCGGTTCAGATGCTCGGGTTATCCGCAATGTAAAACGTATAAAAAAATCATTTTAACGCCGTGAATCTATCTTCCCCAGATGCTCTCAGCAATGTATCGAGCTGGAACTAGCATGATGTAATCGACAGGTGAATATGTGATTAACAAAAGAATTGCGCTTCTGATTTACATAGTTGTTCTTGCTGTTTCCGTCATTTTTACACACTCGTTCACGGGCGTGAGACTGGAACAACATAACGGTGAATATCTATTTCAGACTGGGTCCAGTTCAGAAGCCGTTTTGGTAAGTGTATTCATGATACCTTTCACATTTTTATACAAGACCAAAGGCAAACCAAAAATATCAAACAAGCCGGTTACAGCGTGGCGTCGATTTTTGGCGTTCTTAATTGACTTTTCAATGGCGTTGGCGATTATATCACCCATACTAGCTTTACCGGCCTTGCTTGTAGAATGGCAAAACACAAATTCATTCTCTTGGCATTTTACGAGAGATTGGCCACGCCATAGCGATTCATTTGATGCGATGATAGGAGTAATTCTCACCATGATCTGGATTTTGATCTATCTATCATTTCCACTCGTGAAAGGTAAGCAGACTTTCGGACAATTGCTAATGGGATATCGAATCTCCGATTTCATGGGAAGAAAAATTACTTTTAAACGTGCAATACTCAGAAACATATGCGGATTTGTAGTGCTTTGTATGTGGCCCATAACGTTGCCGATGGCACATTACCATCCTAAAAAATATATGCTGCACGATAATGAAGATGGACTGAGACCGGAACGATTAGTTTATGAGCAGTGAAAGTTAATCTTTGAGCCTCCCCCGATTTGACGGTTTGTTCAAATCTTTCGATAATCAATTTGAAGTGATAACGTCACTTTAAATTTCGAATAGATATGATTTAATATAATAAGGTCTTCGTCCCGTTGTACAAGCAAGAGGGAGCCGAAAGGCTTCTCCCGCTCTCGCTCACATAGTAGCAATGAGGATTTCAAACAGTAATAATTAATTTTGTTATGGACTAAAGGTGTTTAGTAGTAGGTGGAGGTTGCAGAATTCGGGCTAGGCCTTCATGCCATATTTCCATATGAAATATAGTTGAGGGTTGTTTTTACGATTTCAGTTATGGCCTTCGGGTACAAGGCCCCAATGTCATGCAATGCAGTATCAATGCTTTTTTAGACAGATCTTGCATTGGGGGACACTCCCCCAAGTCTCCTTGAAATAGCTTTTATGTTAGTCACGCTATTTTATCTTGTGGCAGCTCAAACAAAGATCGTGTGACGATTGCGCGTTAAAGTTGAAAAGTAGGGGGCTGTCGGTACTGTGAGGGTTGTGGCAGCTTCCGCAGTAAAATGGTTTGCCCGGTCTCATGGGATCTTGCAGCCCCAGTTCATCAGCAGACCGCGTTGCCTGCTCGCTTACCGGCGGCTGGCGGGAGCTGTGCTTGCCGTGAGTGGCATCGGGATGGCACTGGAGACACACGGCGACGGGTTTTTTCATTAGCAGCGCCATCTCGTCCGATGCGTGAGGAGCGTGGCAGGTCAGGCACTTGCCGGAGGCGACAGGCGGATGCACGGTCTTCTTGGTAAAACCCGACTTGTCGTGACAGGTAAAACATAAACGAGGAGGCCTCGATTTCAGCAATTTCGCGTTCTTCGACGAGTGCGGGTCATGACAGCCAGTGCAGCCCATAGCGACTGCCGGATGAACGTCTTTTTTTGCGAACATCCCCTGGTCATGGCAGCCGTAGCATAAATCAGGCTGTTCCGAGGAGAGCCCCTTGGAGAGCCTGTTTGTTTTTTTGTGCGGGATGGTCTTAGCATCGATCCCTGTATGGCAGGCGGTGCACCCCATGTCAAGGGCATGATGCACGAACTTTGCTTTTGTCAGCTTCCCGTGGCACTTGAGACAGTTTGTAACCGCGGCTGAGGCGGAAGAATACAGAACAGCGGAGCAGAGCAGTATGATGAAAACCGGCAGGAGAAAAAGCATATAAACAGGTTTTCTTCTCATCCGGCATTGCTCCTTTTCTATGTAAGGTGTCGTTGCGATGAATGATTTTGACGGAGTGGTCTAAAGATAGCGCCATTGTGCAAAAAAATCAAGAACTCAGTATTGTCGTGTCAACCCAAATCAGAAATATCGTACTCTCACCAAAGAAGCTCTTTCAATCATTAATTACATCAGCGAAAGATTGATGTCATAAAGGAACTGGCTATTTCGCCGCTCCGTAGTTCTTCCCTCACAACTGCCTCAACCCGAATAAAAATATAATGTCTTGGCCCGAACGAGTTCCTGAATCCTGTCTCCGCTACCAACGAATTAGAGGGCCATTACAGTTTCTACCGGTCCGTGTAGTAAAAACCATGCGGATACCAAACTTGTTGACTCTTCACATATTTTCGATTTTCGAGCCGTTGATTGCAGCTTTGGAGAGAAGTAAAATCCATACGCCCCTGAAGCTTATCAAGAATCTCCAAGAAAACCACGAAACGATGTTACTCTTAATAATCAATATGTTGCCCGACTAAACTGATTGTGGCATTACGTTTGCTTTAAAATAAAAAAAGAGAAAAGTAAAATGAAAAAACAGCTTTGATTACCGTAAAACAGTTTAGATACTCGCCGGCCACCCGATCGAATACGGATATTGGAGGGTAAGTCTAGTAAGTAAATAAAAACACAAGGAGATATGCACATGAAGATGCAGGAAATTATGATAGTTGCAATGAAGAATGGAATAAATCCTAGGCAGATGAGTAAAAGACAGCTTATCAGGGCTATCCAAAAATCCGAGGGGAAGAATGATTGCTTTGCTGCATCTAAACACCAATCATGCGGACAGTGGGACTCATGGCATTTGAAGGCCCTTCCATCCCGAGTTACAAGAGCAATGCGACGTTCTTAATAATATTGCCATTGGGGACTCAAATACTATTTCAATTCGGCACCACGGGCGTATGCATGGAGCTTGCCTTGGGATGAAGTTTTAATTATCTATTGGCCACTCTGCGCGCATACAGCCATGACTAGTTGTGCAACAACATCATGAAATGGGGGCGTACAAATGCCTAGGAGCAAAGCGCAACTTATGAGGGACCCCGATTATTTCCCTCTTGATAACCTATTATGACCAGCGTTCTTGGATTTATTTTTACTTTATGAATTTTGTTTATTTCTTCAATTACGGCATGAATTCTGATACGTTCCTTCAGGAGGTCGGATTGAATTTACTTAAAGTTCTCATTGTTGATGATTCTGCTGCACTACACCAAACTTACAAATTTGCATTATTACGGTATAAGTGCGAAATCCTCTCCGCACTAGACGGGCAGGAAGGGTTAAACTGTCTCGCAAGCAACCCTGATACGAATCTCTTGATAGTCGACATTAACATGCCAAGTATGAGCGGTGTTGAATTTATTAAGAAGGTTAAAGAACAAGAAGCCTACAGCAATATCCCGATTATTATCGTAAGCACTAGAAAAAGAGAAGACGATGCCAAGGAAGCGCTAGCATTTGCACAGGGGATATTAATTAAACCATTCACCTCGAATGAAGTTCATACATTAATCGAGAGTCTTTTCCCTCAAACTGTTTTTGCATAGACCCAAAAAAAGGCACATCGAGACACATTACAGCTGGATAAAGAATACTCTCTTCCTCTTTGAACCCGCGGAAGGGAGATGGATCACCGCAAGTCTCGTAAAACGAACAAATCTTCAACGTATTTTTCAAAAGATCACACTCCTTTCTTATGCTATACTGAATAAGACGAATTCTTAATATCCTTATTATTTATATTTCAATCGCCTCTAGGGGGCGGTCGCCGCAATACTAAGGAGGGAGAGCTATGAACGCAAAAAAGAGCAAGGACGTCATTATGATCGTCGCAATACTTGCAATGATTAGTCTTACGGCCTGCGCCGCACAGAAAGGGCCGATTCTCGTCGGAGCCGAATACGATGTTCCCGAGGGGCTGGCATCGTCTGCCTCGAAGGTGGTGGTGGGATTGAGTCCCTTTCAGGATGCACGGGGAGGGAAACTGTCGGTCGTAGGCATTCGGGAAACAGATACGGGGCAGTTCGAAAACGATCTTGTCATCCAAGGCACAGTCTCGGACCTGGTGACGACAGCTTTCAGCAATGCGCTCAAGGCCAGAAAAATCAGTGTAAAAGACCTTCCCGCCTGGGACCTGAAGACAGAGCACATGAATGCCAACGGCGTTGATGTCGTTCTCGGAGGAACTGTCACTTCACTGTGGGCCAAGGTCGTCAAAAAGCCCCTCAACGCCGCTACGCATGTGGACGTTTCTGTCCATGCTATCTTGGTCGATGCCAGAGAAAAGAAGGTATCACGTGTGCTGGACTTGCACGGTACGTACGACAGCCAGGATATCACATTTAACGCGGACATGGTTGGGCAGGCACTTTCCGGGGCGCTTTCATCGACGATCGACCAGCTCATGAATGATCCAGAGTTTAAGAAAAAAATACAATAAATCTAAATGGGATCCTCCCTGACTGGCATTTTTCAAAAGATCATGAGCGTTGGGGGTGAGAATTGTTCGTGGACCGGTAAAAGTTATCGGGTCGTAACCGCAATCCCGGGATTGACACCAAATCTGCAGTACGAACCGAGCAAGCCGTGAGCATCATGTACGAACCACGCAGTTGCGTAATCGCAGAAGGGGTCAACGACTTTGTGGATAAACTAACAACCGGCATGAATAAGCTTGACCTTTGTGACAAGAAAGAGTATATAAGAAAGAAATCAGCGATAGTATATGTTCCTTGCATTGAACCCCGATCAAAGGAGTTTGTATGAGTAGCTCGGATGGCAGTCATAGATGCCGTCGAAACGCAATTCGTCGCGGTATGGACTCGACAACCCCGGCTCGCTGCATTCGCGCCGGAGACCATGATGTCGACCGGTAGGTTCTCCGTCTTGCTGTAGCCCGCCAGTTTGCCTCTGGTCAGGTCCGTCACGATAACGCGGTCCAATCAGAGGTGAATAATGGAAAGCCTTTTTTCCCCATTAGATTTTCGTCACGATATAAAAACCCGAACTTCCGCACTCTTCAGCAGCAAAGCCCAGCCTTTCATCCCAGTACCTACACTTTCCGGATTCCGGCTGGGTGGCTCCCTCACCAAACGTTCATCCCGGCAGTATCGGCCAGGGGGTGTTCTATGATCCGGAACTTATTTTCGAAATTCTTCGGCACCCCAGCCGCTGAATCCCTCAACCCCAAGATCGTCCCCATGGCGACCGAGCATGAAAAGCGCATGGTCGAGCTTTGCTTGGTCCCTATCCAGGACGCGCTTAAAGCCCTTCATGCCGAGCCCCAAGGCTTGAGTTCCGAGTCGGCTGAACAGCGGCTCCACAAATTTGGACCGAATGAGCTGTCTCATGCCAGACAGCTCGGCTTTTTCGCCGATATTCTCGAACGCTGCAAGAGTCCACTCGTAATCCAACTGCTCCTTATCGCTGTGATCTCGGCCTTCATCGGTGAGGTCAAGTCCGCGGTGATCGTGGGCATGATGGTCCTGCTGAGCGTTGGGCTGTCCTACATCCTGGATCGGCGCTCGAATAACGCCGTAGAAGCGCTCGGCAAACGCGTGCAATCGAGGACCTTGGCCGTGCGGGACGGCAAGGAGATGCAAATCAACCTCTCCGAAGTAGTGCCGGGCGACATCGTAATTCTATCAGCCGGGTCGATCATTCCCGCTGATGTGCGCTTGCTCACGGCCAAGGACTTCTTCGTGAGCCAATCGGCCCTCACCGGCGAGTCCTTGGCCATTGAAAAGACGACCGAGATGAGGGATTCGCACAGCCAGAGCGCGTGGGAATTGCCCAATGCCTGCTTTCTCGGCAGCAGCGTGACGAGTGGCACGGCTCGGGCTGTCGTTGTGAATACCGGGGCGAGGACTCTCTTCGGGTCCATCGCGGAGCGGCTTGCGGGACGTCGCGAGGAGACCAGCTTTGATAAGGGCGTGCGCTCCTTCACCTGGCTCATGATCCGCTTCATGGTGGTCATGGTCGCTGCCGTGTTTTTCATCGTAGGTCTGACCAAGGGCGACTGGGTGGAGGCCCTCCTATTCGGCCTGTCCGTCGCAGTCGGGCTCACTCCGGAAATGCTACCCATGATCGTGACCGTGAATCTCGCGAAGGGCGCGCTGACCATGGCGAAGAAAAAAGTCGTCGTGAAGAGGCTCCCGTCCATCCAGAACTTTGGGGCCATCGATGTTCTGTGCACTGACAAGACCGGAACCCTGACGCAGGACCGGGTGGTCCTGGAGCGGAATTTGGACATCACCGGCCATACGAGCGAGGACGTTCTCAATTACACCTATCTGAACAGCTATTACCAGACCGGCCTCCGGAACCTGATTGACCGGGCGGTACTCGAACACGCTGACCTGGACGTGGAGCGGAATTGCAGGCTCGTGGACGAACTACCCTTCGATTTCGAGCGCCGCCGCATGTCCGTGGTCGTGGACTACGAGGGCGACCACGTGCTTATCTGTAAGGGTGCTGTTGAGGAAATTTATTCCCGGTGCAGCCGCTATCAAATCGGCGACGAAGTGTATCCCCTGATCGACATGATCCGGGAGAACCTTTTCGAGGAAGTGGAACGGCTGAACCGGGACGGCTATCGCGTCCTCGGCATCGCTTACCGCGAGTTTCCGCACGAGCGTACGACGTTCACCATGGCAGATGAGTCAGAACTCATCCTGTTGGGCTATACCGCTTTTTTCGATCCGCCCAAAGATTCGGCTGCCGAGGCCGTTGAACTGCTACGAAAGGCCGGCGTCAGGATCAAGGTCCTGACGGGTGATAACGGACTCGTCACCGGAAAGGTCTGCCGGGACGTGGGCATCGAGCCTGATCGAATCGTCAGCGGCTCGGACATTTCGCGAATGGACCCTGAGGAGTTCTCCCGCGTGGTCCACGAAGCTGATGTATTCGTCAAGATCGCCCCTGCTCAGAAAGAACAGATTGTCCAAGAACTGCGCAGGAACGGCCATGTCGTGGGGTTCATGGGCGACGGCATCAACGATGCGCCCGCTCTCAAGGCCGCCGATGTCGGCATATCCGTTGATTCTGCCGTTGATGTCGCCAAGGAAGCGGCTGATATCGTGCTCCTGGAGAAAAGTCTCTTGGTCCTTGAAGAGGGGATCATCGAGGGCCGGAAGGTCTTTGCGAACATCATCAAATACATCCGCATGGGCGCAAGCTCGAACTTCGGGAACATGTTCAGCGTCGTAGGGGCAAGCTACCTTTTGCCGTTCCTGCCGATGCAGCCCATTCAGGTTTTGACAAACAACCTGTTGTATGACTTTTCTCAAACGGGAATCCCCACGGACAACGTGGATCCGGAGCTGACCGTCAAGCCGCTCAAGTGGAACATCGACAACATAAAGCGTTTCATGGTATTCATCGGCCCGATCAGTTCGATTTTCGACTATGCGACCTTTGCGCTGATGTGGTTCTATTTCAAGAGCAATGCCTTTGTTGATGCTGCAACGGTGCCCGTCCAGAAAGAATATCTTGCCCGGCTTTTCCAGACCGGGTGGTTTGTAGAGTCGCTCCTGACCCAGACCTTGATCGTCCACATCATCCGGACCCATCGGGTGCCCTTTTTCGGCAGCCGCGCATCTGTCCCGATGACACTGACCACCCTCACGATCATGGCAATCGGCGCCTGGCTGCCTTTTTCGCCCTTCGCCCATGCGTTTGGCATGGTTCCTCTGCCGCCCGTCTACTGGACCTGGATCGCAGCTTTCTTGGTTCTCTACGCTGTGTTAACGCACGGCGTTAAAACGTGGTTCTTCAAGCGATACGGAGGTGATTGAACATGGATAGCCTGCTCGATGCCCTACAGGAAGGGCGTCTCATCGAATTGCCGGAAAACAACGAGGAGCACGCCCTCCAGTTCCTGGCGCATATACTTGAGGCTGTTCCCACGATTCCTGCCGGTACTGACGTGGTCGGACTCGTCATGGCCCGAGAACGTGCGACAAGCACCGCCATCGGCAAAGGCTGGGCATGTCCGCATGCTCGGGTGCCCTTTGAAGACGATCTGCTTTGCGTTGTGGGGTGGAGTCCTACGGGCATTGATTACGGCTCTCCGGACGGCATTCCCGTATCTATTGTTGCCATGTATCTCGTACCCGATAACCAACGAAACCATTACCTGCGGGAGGTCTCGATGCTGGCCAAGGCGCTTAAGGCCTATGAAGGCCTCGAGAAGCTGAGAGCGGCACGGGAGCTAAACGAGGTACGTGAACACTTGCTCGATCTGATCAGTTCTACCAAGGAGACTGTCGGCCCGGACACGCGCGCCAGGATGATCCAACTCCAAGCAAGACCAGTAATTGCCCCGCTCACCGTTCCCGATTTGGCGGACTTTGTCGTAGAACCTATAACAATCGTGGCAGGTCCCGGCATTAAGCCGATCGTTCTAACGCAAAACAGAAATCTCGTTGAATATCTCGATTCTGTAACTGGGGTAGTTGAGGGGATAGCATCTACTGGGATGTACCAGAACGGTGGTTGGCGAATTATGAAACGCGGGATAGTAACCTATCAGGGAGATCGGGTGGTGTATGATTGCCTAGCCATAAAAACAGCAAGGAACAGCCCGACACCCGGGAGATAACCTCGAACTCGCATTTTGAAAAGGGCAGGTTGAGTGCCCGCCAAAATATTTCAGAGATATCGCGGTTGAAGTAGAGTCATTGAAAAATATCAGAAAAACATATTATGCGAGTTACAGCCAGATACATTTAATGTAAAGTGCATCTATTACGACGCATGTTTCATCCCTTTTTCTCTTGGGGCGGTATGTACCTGCAATTTGACATTTCTAAGGGAACAGTTATAATCTAATAATTCAAAGCATTTATCCCAACGCCATACCCAACTTCATACGATAGCGTGTTTAATTCATTGCACAGATTGGAGAAGTTGGCTCTTCCCCGACATAAGGACCGTTGCACTATGGGGTTTGCAGTTATAGATTCGGCGTGCTGAGGTGGCAATTTTGGTACAAATCGAATTGGTTGATTTCCCAAAACCATGGCTTCTGTTTGACGTGATGGTCGGGCTCTCGCTCGTGTACATGGTGATTGCGTTCTTCCGAAAATGGCTTGGCTGGGGCCGCGGGATAGTCGAGGCAGCTGCGGGTCCGCGTGATTATAAAAGGTCTTCGATGGTCTGGCTGAATGAAGTCTTCTTCCAGCGCCAATTGTTTGCGCTCTCTTTTCCCCGCTGGCTTATCCATATCCTTATTTTTTATGGCTTCCTTGGACTGGCCCTTCTTCCCGCTACAGCTTTTATCCTCAGGGCCACCGGTTATTTTGCGCTGAGCAACACACTTCCGTACTACTATCTGCATCCTGAAGGATATATCTTCGTCAAGATCTGGGGAGACAGCTTCGGCCTGCTCCTCCTCGTCGGACTTGCACTGGCTAGCATACGCCGCTTCCTGCTAGCGGAGGCGCGGCAAACCAGCAATCAAATGGATATCATGCTGTTAGGGTTGCTTTTAGCAGTGACCCTTTCCGGGTTTGTCCAAGAAGGGTTGCGCCTGGCCCCCCTTCCTGCGGAGATTGTACGCTATTCTTATATCGGCCGTCTTTTTTCGCCTCCGGGTACGCATACGCTGGAACAGCTCCGGCCTTGGCTCACAGCCTGCTGGACTTTCCACTTTTTGCTGGTTGTAACGCTAATCGTCTATCTGCCACACAGCAAGCTGATGCACAGTCTGCTTGCCCCTGTCATCATAGGCTTGAATGCTGCCGAGGAGTACAAAAGAGAGGACCTCTATTGGCCCGATATGAAAAAATACTGGGAAACAAGATCGCCTCAGGACTGACCCGCCGGCAGCTCATCGAGCTGAACGCATGCTCTCGGTGCGGGGAGTGCAGGATGTGGTGTCCCGTCTATGCCCAGGACAAGCGCGAAGAAATAACCGCCCGCGGTAAGATTGATTCTTTGCGCCGTTTTGCCGATGGCGCATTGACCGAGAACCGCCGAAAAGATTTCATCGATGCACTCTATGAATGCTCGTCGTGCGGGCAATGCCATGTTGTTTGCCCCGTGCGGATCAATACGCATGAGCTGTGGGAGCAGGCGCGGCTGTCTCTCGTGAACGCGGGGATCCCGCAGCCGGCGGGCCAGATCAAGCAGCTGGCCGCGATCAAGGAGTTCGACAATCCCCTTGGAAAACCCCGCAATGAACGATCCCGCTGGGCTCAGGTGGCGTGGAAGGCCGGGTTATTGAAATCGCCCGTGCCGCTTTGGCGAGAGCGGCCTGCCCCGGTGATCTATTTCTCGGGGTGCATGGCAAGCTATGAGCCTACGTTACAGCCTATCGCGGTGCAGTCGGCACGGTTGCTTCAGGAAGCAGGAGTCGACTTCGCGATATTGGGTGAGGATGAGCCTTGCTGCATGAGCAAATTGAGGAGGATGGGCGACCCTACATTCCCCCAGGAAGCACAGAAGAGGGCAGATCAACTTGCAAGGATGGGAGCTGACACGATTGTTGTTTCCTGCGCCGGCTGCTACAAGGGTCTTCGTTCAGATTATGCGCGATTCTGGCCCCGGCCACAGAAGGTCGTGCATTTCAGCCAGTACCTTGATCAATTGATTCGTGAGGGGCGCATCCATTTGAAGCGGAAGACCCCCCTTGTCGTCACCTATCATGACCCCTGCCACTTAGGCCGGCACAATCAGGTCTACGACCAACCACGCCGGGTGTTGCAGTCCGTGCCCGGCGTAAAACTCGTGGAGATGCCCCGCCATCGCGCTTTTTCCTCCTGCTGCGGGATGGGAGGTGGTCTTAAAACGGTCAGCCCCGAGATCCAGCACAAGATGGCAGAAGCGCGCGTCCGCGAAGCTGAATCGATCGGAGCCGGTGCCATCGTCACTCCGTGCCAGACATGCTATCTGGGGTTGCTTAACGGTGTCAAGGCAGCGGGGGACTCCGGCATGAAGATCTTACACCTGAATGAGCTGCTCGTGCGGTCCCTCTGTCCGGATATCGCGCATGAATCGGTGGACAGCGCATTTGCACGCGCTGCGCCCTGATCGATAACCTCGATGACGAAGTTCAGAGTGTGCTCTTGCAGGCCTCATATTTTGAGCATCTCTGCATCGGACCGAAATCGCACATAAGTGCTTTCAAAAAACGAGCTTCTAAAGAAGAACAACCCCCATGCGCACTTGTTGTCTTATTTCTTCCTAAAGTCGCAATATATGACTGAGCTATTTCTGTGCGTATTCCTGTTAGAAGATGCTATGTGGAAATATACGAAAGATGCTGTAGCCTTAGACAAGACTGAAAGGAAAAGGCCCTGGAACGTTTTTCTGACTAAAATTTGTACCGAAACAGTACTTGAACATTCTTTATATCGTCTATTGGATTGAGACTGTATGTGCTTAGCGATGGTGCCAGACTCCATATGATCTTATCATGGTCTTTTTGGAGTGAAATGGCTGTGATATCCTGAAAGTATTTGCTCAGCGGGCTAGCAGACGTATCCCTATATTCAGGAGTGGGACTCTTAGATGTGAATTTTGTGAAATCATCAGTGAAAAAGTCGTTGTTAAATCCCGTCGACGTATCGTTCGACAAGGCGCTTGTTGGGTCCATCTTCTGAGCAGAAAATAAACCTATGCTGTTTGCGACAGCAACAGAAGCAGAGGCGCAGATCGCGATGAGAAATACAACCATTGATGATTTTTTGAGAGATAACATCACGAAGAAACTCCTCATATCAGTATTATCAATATCGCTAAAATAGCGTGGCAATTGAATATAATAAATGAAGTCCCGTATATTACCCTGCTGGGCTTTAAATAGCAATAGGAAAAACCACCACGAGTAGAAGTATCGCCATAAGTGCATAAACAAATATAGTAGAAGATATAGCCACATATTTTCTAAATACAAAAGGAAATCATGTCTATTTATTTTCTTAAGACACTTCTGTCCCTGGTCATGATCCTCATCGTCGCTGTAAATGTTTTCACCATGCTGGAGGCGTTGGGCCGGGGCGAGAAGAAATATGACGTAATTAAATTAAAAAAAATACACAGGATAAATGGGCTCTTATTCATTCTACTTTTCTTCTTCGTTACCTATTTTTGTTTTCGCTCTATCGTAAACGGCCAGTTGGAACTGTCACCGCGCGCAGCTTTCCATAGCGTGCTAGCTCTTGCAGTAATACTTCTTCTCGCGCTCAAAGTCTTATTTCTTGAGTGGTACCAGCAGTTCTCCAGCAAGGTCCTGATTATCGGCCCAGCAATAGCGCTTATCGCTTTGGGAATGATAGGCACGTCCGGCGGATATTATCTTCTTGTTACCAAATTCCATACCGACCCTACGTTTGACGAAATCAGGGAATATAAGGACAAGGGTGCTCAAAAGGGGATGGAGGGGAAAGAGATAAAAATAAAAACAGACCCTGATACGATCAGCCGGGGCAAAAAGCTTTTCGATGCCAAATGCGCTTTTTGCCATGATGCGCGCAGCAATACAACCATTGTCGGACCGGGCCTGAAGGGTCTGCTAAAAAACAAGAATCTTCCGATAAGCAAAAGGCCTGCTACGCCTGAGAGTATTAGAAACCAATTAAAAGAGCCTTTCAATAAGATGCCTCCTTTTAACAATCTCACCGAGGAGGAGGTGGGAGATGTCATCGCCTTTTTGAATACCTTATAATCCGAAACAACAATGAGATGTTCACCTGGCAACGAAAATGCGCCGCAGTCGCCGCTGCTTACCTGCTTGTGGGTTGTGTGGTCATGGAAGCTCAAATTCACTCTTCAAATTAATTTCTAAAGTTTTGCTAAAAGTGGCCGATAATATGAGTAGAGATACTTATTATAGACAAGAAGCAGGATCCTCCAAGACTTGTCTCCTCCTTAGACGAGCACACCAAGCATAGTATGGGTGCTCGTTTTTTTATATATAATAACCTCAAAGGCCCTTGATGAAATATGTTCTTCCTGTTAGTGTTTTTTCATTTATGTATCGGGACGCGCGGTTCATGTGGAAATTGATGGCAATATTTTGTACGAGGAGTAGGGGGTAGTTTACATAACTTCAGTTCAAATGCGCATGCGAGAGAGCTTCGCGAACTATATGATGATTAAATCGCTTTTTAAGTACTGTACGTTCATTCACCTGGCACTTTACTTCTCTGCTGTTATTTGCTTCATGCCAACGAGTTCCGTTGCCCGGGTAATTGACCAATTAAACGAAACATTTGAGTTCGTATTTAGTTCAATTCCTCTTGAAAATTATTACATGCTCAAGGATGCAACTGCCGAGGCTATCTCGGTACAACTGATCGTGATATTTTTTGTTACAGCCGTACCCAGCTATATTATCGGATATCCTTTGATCTTGCGACATTTCAAAAAAAGACAGATGAGTTAATGTTTATATCCTGTAACAATGGAGTTCTTATCTTTGGCAAATAAATGTTTCATGTTGAAATTCTTGGCATCATGTGAACTCACACCATATTACCTGTAGAAACGGCAGCGGTTGATGATGCAATAGTTTGAAAAGTTGCGCATATTGGAAATTGACAGCTTTAGGTACCAATGCTTTAATATGATTAACCGCTGAAAAAACGCATTCTTCGAGAGGAGGCGAAAGAGCGGAGGGTGACATGGTCGCCGCTGGAAGATGCCTTTGGCATACTCGCTTTTCCCATCAATGAAAGGAGGCCCATAC
>Ga0187779_10000654_pt1 | contig 22984 bp, 24 predicted proteins | sample 1015_Q2_SP10_10__FD_132435 | JGI IMG/M metagenome (GOLD analysis project Ga0187779, IMG submission 132435) | Tropical peat soil microbial communities from peatlands in Department of Meta, Colombia - 1015_Q2_SP10_10_MG | ecosystem: Environmental > Terrestrial > Soil > Wetlands > Peat | place... | reverse complement strand
TCGGACAGAGAAATCCTCGAGGCTCCTAGAACTTGCCTTGTCGAGCGATCCTGGGCGAAGACTACGGCGTGCAGACGCTCGGGTCTCCCATATAGGAGCAGGTTCAAGTCGGGATCGGCCGAAAAAGCAACGAAATGATCGACTCGGCCGAGCAAGCGAAGCTCCCGCACGACGGCGCGATGGTTCAGGTGCGCACCGGCGTTCTCGCCGCGGGTCACATCCGACGCTAGATCGTCCTCCGTGATTGCGATCAGGACGTCGGCTCCATGCTTGGGATTCCACCCACTTAGCGCCGGAAGGCTCACGTGCAGATGCGCGGTTTGCAGACCGGAGATCGGGTCCCGACGCCGCTCGACTTGCAGGTCTGCCTTTGGAGTGAGTGCGGCTCGTTCGATGGCGGCAACAGCGCGGCGGCTGTCGCTGCCCACAAATTGCGTCGTGCCGTCGACTATCATCTCAGGGGTATAGGCAGTGGGAAGGTTGAAGGCGGACACATAATCCTTTTGCCGCCGAGTAAACTGACCAGAGGAAAAAGGATCGCGCCAACCCTCGTAGTCCCAATAATCAACGTGCTGCTCGAGTGCGATGATCTGCGCGCTGGCTACGGGTTGTGTCTGTTCAAGGCGATACAGCAACTGGTCTGCGGGCGGGCAATCCGAGCAGCCCTCGGAAGTGAAGAGTTCGACGATCACGGGATTCGCGAGCCGGGCAGGGGGTGCTTGCGAGACTCGAGGGGGAACCTCAACCTGGCGAGTTTCGATCGAGGTATGTTTTGCTAAAGGCATGGACAGCGCGGTTGCGAAGATGCCGGAGATCGCCATGACGGATGACATCACGACTCGCACAGCAGCCCTCCCTTCGATCCTTCGGTGCTACCTCCTTAGATGCGCCCCTGAGATGAGCGAATCCTACAAATTACCTCGATCGGTACATGGGAATTTTGTAGCTTTCCGATGTACTCTCTGTCCAGAACCAGCCCCCATTTCAGTTTGGTCGAGAGAAAGCATGTGCGTGTGGTAGATTTTGCAAAAGGCCTATCACAGCTACGTCGGCAAGTCCGGAGTCCGGTCCATGAGACTGATTCAACTGTGTGTAGCGAATTGTTGCGCGCTCTTGTTTAGTGCTAGCGTGTTGTTGGCGCAGGGCATCGCAGCTCCTAACGACGACAAAAAGGAGGAAATCTATGTAATGCGATCCGTGATGACCTCCCGCGTTGCGCCGACCGAGTATTGCGCGCAGCCTCGCACGGGTTTCGATAAGCCCTTCGCCGAATACCAGTTCGCTTTTCGCGCGGTAGAAACTCATGCCGATGACGGCATGGTAGTTAACCCACTCGGCAAGACGACCGCCTCGCTCCATGCGTGTACGAGTTCTACCGTAGGGAATGTCTACGGCTTCTATGGCGAGGGAGAAATTGCTGGGACGCGTTTCAGCGGTAAGGGTCAATGCACCATCTTGAAGAAGGATTTTCCCGAACCCGGTCTTGCGTGGCTCACATGTTTCTTGGACCTTACCGGGTTGAAAAGCCCCTACGTGGGAGGCCTACTTACCACGAACAGCCTTTTCTCGCGGAATCCTTTCGGAGAAAAATCCGACCCGCCGGGCTACACGCAAGTCTCCATTGCCACCGTGCGTTTGTGGAAGGGCCGTTGATCCCAAAACGTCTTGCAACGGCAGGTCAATTCCAATTGAACCAGTCATTTGCTTTTTGTCTTAAGGAGCCCGCCGCGCGATAATCGACTCACGATATGGATACCATCGAAACGGCGCAGGCGCGAAAAAGTTCGTTCGCGCCTGACATGAGCTGGACTCAACAAGTTCCGCAGAGCAAGCGATTGAACTGCATTGCAGCAGCCGAGGAAGTGTTTACCCAGGCGGAACAAAAACTGACACAGGTCGAGAAGACCGGCCTCAACCGGGCCGAGATCCGTGTCGCGGCGTTCATGCCCCGGCTGCCGAACGTGGAAGTCGACCGCGGCTCCCGGCGCTACGCCAGCTATATGGGGAAGCAGTTCCGCCAGCACGGCCTGGACTTTCGCGTCGAGGAGGCGCACAGCGCCGACGCCCTAGAACTGCTTCTGATGGGGGCGCAAGTCTACGACAAGATTTACGGGACATTTATCTTCTTCCCGGCGCCGTTCGGCAAGACTGAAGACTATTTTCTGCGGCGGGTGCGGCCCGAGAAGGACATCGAAGGGCTCACGGTCGAGAACACCGGCCGCATGGCGCTAAATATCAAGACGGTCGATGAAGAAGAGAGGTATGAAGGCGTGGTGCCCTGCACGGCAAAAGCGATCCTGACTCTGCTGCACCAGCACGGCGAGATCAAGAATATGTTTCCCCGCGGTGCTCAGCAGAACGGTCCGACAGTGGTGATCTGTAACAGCTCGCCGCGCATCGGCATTCCGCTGCAAAGTATGTTAATGCGGATCGGAGCCACCGCGCTCATGATCCATCCGCAGACCCGGCCGGAAGACCGGGAAGCATATCTTAAGACCGCTGATATTATCGTGGCCGCCTTCCCGGCGCAGTCTGAGGCTGACTTGGTTCGCAACGTCAAAGACGGCGCCGTGATCATCGACTGTTCGACCGAAGGAAACCTGCACCCGGACGTGCTACACAAGGCCGCCTATCTATCGACGCATGACAACCATCTCGGGCAGATCACGACTGCGCTTGCGCTCTACAACACCGCTTTGTGCGCGCTCTGGCAGCGCGGGATGAAGGGATAGCAGGCGATTTGGGTGCGTGTTTCAGCTTGTCAAGACACAAAACTCATGAGCGCTCCCTCTCATGCGCTATCTGAGACCGCTCGACAAGCCAGTTTAAAATTTCTGTTTCACAGCACCTGCCGCCAGAATCAACAGGAGGCGCTACGCTCGTGGTCCCCGATCCATTGCCAATTCGAGCTGCTACTGCCTTTCAAAGACCTCTAAGTCTGTAAACGGCTTGCCGCTGGAGGACGTACCCTTCGCCACGATTTGCATCGTCTTCCCGTCAGCGCTCAGTGTGATCTGTTCCGTCCCGACTGTCTTGCCGCCCTGCATGATCGTTATGTGACGAGTGCTCGCATTGAGCTGCTTTACCATTTCGGTACTCTGATCTGTGGGTCCTCCTTCCAGGAACTTGACCGGACCCCCATCGGTCGGATGCGTCATATGTGTTGCAATGGGCTTCCCGCTTCCGTCGGTACCGGTTACGGTCACATCGGTTATGCCCTTGCCCTCTCTGAGGGTGACGATTGTCTCTTTGGGGGCTGGACCCGATTCGTATTTCGATTTAGCCAGGTCGAGCTTCCAGGTTCCCGAGAATAAATCGGCTGCGTACAAAGTGCCAGCTAATCCGAGCGCAGAGAGTAATACCAGCAGCTTGCGCATTTGCAATCTCCCCTTGATGTTTGAATGTCAGGCCGGACCCGGGGTGCACTACCTTGCGCAGGAACCATACGCTGGCCGCGCCGCCAGTGTCAATCGCAAAGGAAAGTCAGGCAATCCGCTCAAAGCTAGTTGCAGAATCTTCGCGACTCTATCCGGCCGCCGCTACGGCCTTCATTCTGGGAGAGAGAGGCACGCTAGCGTGAATATTTGTTCCACCCTGCGGCTTCGACTCGATAAGAAGCTGCCCATCGACCAGTTTTAGCCGCTCCTTCATGCTGGTGAGACCAAGTCCATGTCCCTTGACTGCCTCGTCGACATCAAAGCCGACGCCTGCGTCATGCACACTCAGCTGGATCTCATTCAAACTACCCTTGAGTGATACCTCGAATCGCTTTACGCCGCTGTGCTTAGTGGCATTCTGCAGGGCTTCTTGCAGCACGCGGAAGAGACAAAGAGCGGCGTCTTGAGGCAGCTTCGCTGGGATAGCGTGAGATTGAAAGTCGATCTCCACATTCTGCCGCTTTGAAACCTCCTTGCAGAAGCTGGCGGACGCCGCTGCGAGCCCCAGGTATTCCAGTTTTGAGGAGTGCAAACGGTGCGAGAGCGCCTGGAGATCACGCACGAGATCTCCTACCTGTCTATTGGCCTCTTCGATGCGACTCTTCGCTTGGCCATCGGACGGGGGAAGCTCTTGTTTCAAAGCGTCCAGATTCACGGCCAACAACGCCAGCCGCTGATTGACGTCGTCGTGCAATTCTCTGGCAATCCATGTCCGTTCCTCCTCATGTGCTTCGATCAGCTTTTGGCTGACCGTGGCACGCACCTCTTCCGCCAGCTTGCGTTCGGTAATGTCCAGCATCTCACCAACAAAATATCGAGGCTGACCGTTGGCTCCCCGAATCAGAGAAGCGCTACTCTCGGTATGAACGATGCGCCCGCTTTTGTGTAGGCAGCGCTTCTCAAACTTTTGGAAGCCGCCTTCCCGTGCAAGCGCGTCCATGAGCTTTCCCGAGAAAGCGGGCCAATCTTCCGGGTGCGTAAGCGACTCAACGGTCCTTTGAATCAGCTCCTCTTCCCTGTAGCCTAAGCACTCGCAAAACGCATTGTTTGCGGCAAGAATGAGTCCATCTGGCGAGACGATTAACATACCCACCCCCGCATCCTGAAACACTCGGCGAAACCGATCCTCGCTCTCGCGGAGAGTTTCCTCAGCACGCTTTCTTTCATCGATGATGATTGCGAGGGCTAGCAGGGGAATCGAAACCACGAGTAAGAAGAATTGCAGTGATAATACATTTTGGGTGGGGGAGCCTTTTGAGAAAAGGCCGATGCCTTCGACGGCACTCAACATCGACCCAGACGCCACGAGGGAAATTACAGTAGCCGTGCCGAGTGGACGTAGGCGCAGAGCCGCCCAGATGACGAATGGTACTGGCGCATAGGAAAGAATCGGGGAATAAGGGACAGCACCCAGGAGAAAGGCGTAGGACATCGCCGCGATCAGCCCGCTGCACAGAAACAGCAGCTCTTTCAGGCGGGGGTAAATGCCCTGGCGGCATGCTGCGTACCAATACAAAATTGTGGGAGTGACAATCGCTTGAGCTAGGGCATCCCCTAGAAACCACCTGTACGCCGCGCTTATCGGTGCGTCACCAAGAATGTGGCGTCCGGCAGCTGCGAGGAGCGCCGAAAGTGTTGGAGCGATCCCTGCGGCGATGCCCAAGAAGACGACGAACTGGCGCAGGGTGTCGAGCCGGACTGGGCGACGCAGAACACGAAGCAGCAGCCACGCCGCGAAGAGCGCCTTGAGCAAGTCATTCGCGGAAGCAAACAACAAGAACCAAAGTGGCGTTCCCGACACAGCCCCGGCCGCGAGCCGAATCGGGATGACTGCCACCGCGACAAGCGGCCAGTGTCTCTTTTGAGTTAAGAGAAATGTGCTGAGGAGGACCGCGTCTGGAAGCCAAAAGGGTGACGGGACGGCCAATTTCCCGTAAAGGTGTTCGCCCCATTGCACGGACAGATAGTAGCCAGCCGCGAAAAGGAGGACGCCTCGCACGCTAATGCCGGAACGATAGTCCCTCCACATTTCTCGGGGACCAAACGAGCGCCCGTTCGCAACGGAGCGAGCAGCTACCGAGGGATTGCTAGCAACAGACATGGCTACCTACATGTCAGCGGACAACCGTTGTTTTACAATAGGTTGCACACCCGAGACAACTCCCACTCGGTTTTCGGAGCTTGTGCGCATTCCCCCTACCACTGGCCGAACGGTTGCAGACTTGCCGTGACCAAATTTTTCGACATGTTCCTCTCCAGTCGCTCCATAGTAATTGTCGGGCGCCGTGCTCACGCTGACTGGGGAAAGCCCGCTAGGATGCTCCCATTCGAGGGAACATTTTGAAGGCTCGCTCCGTATTAGACGGCAGGAAAGGCGGAGGAGGCTCTCACAAGATGAGCGAAACCAAGCGAAGGCGAATGCAGATGGCAACGGTTCTCTGCTTACTCTCGACGGGAATGACGGCCCTAGTGGCCCCTCTAATGGCGGCACCTGCGGAAAAGTACTTGCACGTGAACGTCGAAGATCCAACCAGGGGCGAGAGCGTGAATGTTAACGTGACACTCTCGATGGCCGAGAAGATTCTGCCAGCCATCAACAATCACGACCTGCACGACGGCAAGGTCTCGATTCATAACGCGGAAATGAACGGCGTGGACCTTCGGGCGCTACTGGATGCGGTGCGGACGGCCCCAGACAACGAGTTTGTTACGGTCAAGGACAAGGACTCAGATGTCCGCGTGGCCAAGGCAAACGGAAATTTCATCGTTCATGTGATCGACAAGAAAAACAAGGAGCAAAGAGTTGACGTGACGATTCCTTTCAAGGTTGTCGATGCGCTTTTTGCCACCGCAAAGAACGACGAATTGGACATTGCGGCCGCACTGCGAGCTTTGGGTAATGCAGGTGATGTCTTGCTGGTTACTGTGCAGGACTCAAGCCAAAAGGTCCGCGTCTGGGTGGATTCGCGGAATACCCAGGATTGAGGCTATTGGGAGAACGAGAAACAGCTGGGAGAGACAAGCCGGGAGTTGGGAGTGAGACGATGATACTGCTCGGAAAGATTGTGCTGGGAATAGCCGGAGTGGGGCTGGCAGGCGCGGGTGTTCTATGTAGCGAAGGTCTCATCCAGGTGAGAGTGATCGAGAAGGAGCCGCGCGGCCATCACATCAACGTGATCGCCCCCGCGGTACTGGCCCCTATTGCCGTGCACCTCGCGCCGCGGCACGACCTGGCGCGAGCGGCTCGGGACGTCCAGCCCTACCTGCCGGCGATTCGCGCAACGTTGGACAATTTGCGCGATACAGACGATGTCGTGTTTGTTCAGGTAAACGAACTCGACGAACACGTGCAGGTTTCAAAATCGGGTGGCTCGCTTGTTGTGGACGTGGACAATGCCGGTGAGACCGTGCACGTTTCTGCTCCTATTTGCGCGATGTCGAGCACCGTCGAGCAGCTCGCCGCCGCCACCTCGAACCCACTCTAGTGCCAACAGATAGCTACAATCTCGAAGATGAAAGGCTCGCTCTTCGGTTCGAATGTCTGATAAGCCGTGTAGAAGGTCGTCGTTAAGGTGTTTAGAGACACACGCATCGTGTGGGAACGAAGCGAGAGCTTCGTCCCCTAGGATTCCGTTGTAATGGTCGGCCAAGGTCAAAATAGAAACGGAACCAGGCGCTGTGTGCGGCGCATGTACTGCTGGTAGGGCTCTCCCAAGGCCGCAGCGAGCACGGACTCCTCCACAGATATGCGGTATGCATAGGCAATGCCGATGCAGACAAGAAGCGCAACAAGCCCCGCCCAGTTTCCGAGCGATAGACCCAGACCCGCCAATATCATAAGAGCGCCGGTGTAGGAAGGATGACGAATATAGCGGTAGGGTCCGACCTCAACGACTGTCTGTTTAGAATGAGTTGCTACGTAATAGGTAAAAAATCTCCCCAAAACCGACATAGCATAAAACCGCAAGGCCATACCAGCGAGCATGAACGCGATTCCGATGAAGAAAAGGGAAGTTCGCTTCCAACGAATGGCTGCCTCTGGGAATTGAAAAGAGAGCGTTAGGTCTAATCCTATTGCGAGCCAAGTCAGAAGCACGAGCACTCTGGAAGAGCCTTTATCACTAGACTTGGTGCCACGCCCTGACCTAGTTGTTGCCAAAAATCCTACGGTTTCCAAGACGACCCATAGGGCATAGGTGCTCCAGAAAATGACCGCATAGCTCGGACCGCCGAAAAATGGTAGAGGACGCAATCTTGAATCACCAGAACGAATAGCGGGTCAATCGCACATCCCGTTCTGTAAATACGCCCCACAAGCGCGGTTTGTTTCGGCTGCTAAAAGTTCCAGATCTTGTAATTTTCGGGGAATAACTTGTGGCCTGCTCCAGTCTTATAGGGTGAAAGGAGCAATCAATGAAAAAGTTCTTGTCATGGCTGGTGACTCCCCCGGTGGAAGGCCCAAAATCCACGCTGCTGTTGCGATTGATGGCGGGAGGGGTGTTCTTCTGGGAAGGACTGCTGAAATTTGTGTATGCGAACCAGGGAGTCGGTCGTTTTGCGAAACTGGGGATACCGTTTCCCCACGTCACGGCAACATCTGTAGCGTATCTTGAAATCGTCGGCGGTCTGCTGTTGCTCTCCGGCCTCATGACGAGACTCATTGCCATCCCATTTGTCGGCGAGATGATTGTCGCGATGCTCTCAACGAAGATTTCCTTGTACCTAGGCACGTCGCCATTGCCTCTGCCACCTTCACCACCCAAGATCGGTTTTTGGGCCGTCCTGCACGAAATCCGCTCCGAGTATGCACAGATCATGACCGTCCTTTTTCTGCTGATTAATGGACCCGGAAAGTGGTCGTTGGATGCGGTGCTCCTGCGCAGATGGAGGAAGGGGAGACTGGCGGAATCTACCCCGTCGGGCCGGTCTCCGAACTTGTCGCCCGCCGCACAGCACTAAACCGACCACAAAGGGTTTGTCGCGGAGACGTGCTTGGGTCGGTGCGAAAGCTGGCCTCGCTTCCCGGTGAAATCGTTCGAGAGCTCGGCATGTGCCGTAACGTCAGTAAAGCGACTAACCTCTCTGTGAATACTAGGATCGTTCCTCAGTTCGTAACGCCAGGCTGGATCGAGACGGATCGGACATCGGCGCGCAAGAAGTTGAGGAACTCGGTGGGGTGCTGCCAAATCACAAAGTAACTGGCTCCGGGCACGATTTGCAGTTCCTTAATGGGTGCTTGGATTCGGGAAACGTAATCGGAGACGAGACTCGTAGGCGCGATAACGTTGTTTTCGCCCTGTATGAAAAACACCGGTACTGAGAAAACGGTATCTGTCTTACGTACATCTACGGCGATGAGTATTGGAGCTAGCTCCTCTTCGCCTGTTCGCAGCCCCTTGTACCATCCAAACAGCTCCGTAAGTGACAGACTCGGTGAGAAGGCCAGCTGCCTCCCCAGGCGAGCGATGGCTGCGTCGTCTTCCGGCGGCAGGAGGCGAGGAACGCTCCGATAGCCTTCAAGACTGAGATAAGGAGGAGGACCCGCTTGGTTCAATGCGTCAAGGGTCTTCTGGTCGTGACTGGCAGTCGCCCGGCTCTTGGTATATTCATATTCCACGGACTGCTTAGCGACCCAACTGACGAGTTGATCGGTACCTACAAAAGCCACGAATAGATCGGGCCTCTGTTCGATCATTTTCAGGCCCAGCAAGCTCCCTGAATCTTCGCCGATCACTATGACCTTCGGCTTATGCAGTTCGTTTCGCACATATTCGGCGACGGCTATGCCATCGGCTGTCATACTCTCGAGTGTTAGCTTCGGTTGTTGATTGCCCGCTTTAATGTAGGTCTTCCCCGCGCCAGGCTGATCCCATTGGACAAACACAAAGTCCTTTTCATAGGGCCTGTAGAGCGAGATGAACGGCGAGTTGGCTTCTGACGGGCCTCCGTGTAGAAACAGGATGATGGGGTTGTTTTTGTCATCGCCGCGAATCGTGATCCATTCTTGTGCCCCGTTGATCTCGATAAATTTCGCTTCATCGATGCCTTGCGGCGAAGTAATCTTCACGGCCCTGGCAATCCGGCGCTGCCATAAAGCGCGGTATGAAAGTGCCGCGACGACTACCAATACGGCAAGCGCGACCAGCCCCCAAAGTACTCGACGAATGATTTTCACAGTTCGACCCGACAGCATTTTCCGCAGACAGGGAAGAGGAGTCTATATCAAATTGCGGCGCTGAAACCGATTTGGGGCGTAATGCCAGCACGCGATTATGGAACATTTCGATGAGGGTTCGCCGACTTACCGGGCACGGAGCCGCAAAATGCGATAGATTTCGCTGTGCGCTTCGTCTGGTTGGAGGAATTGGGGATGGACGCGCAGAGAACGAGGGCCGAATTGGCCAGCGTGAAGGCATGCGTTTTCGACATATTTGGTACCGTTGTGGACTGGCGCAGTTCTGTTATTGCGGAGGCTACCACCTGGGGCAACGTGAAGGGCTTCGACATCAATTGGGTGGAGTTCACCGACCGTTGGCGTCTCGGTTATAGGCCGGCGATGGACAAGGTGCGAAATGGCGAGATTCCGTGGACCAACCTCGATGACTTAAATCGCATGATCCTGGAGGATCTGCTCAAGCAGTACAAGATCGAGGGATTGAGCGAAGAAGAAAAGGCCGACTGGGCGCATGTCTGGCGACGGCTTAAACCTTGGCCGGACTCCATCGAGGGGTTGACCCGATTGAAAAAGATATTGATCGTCGCGCCGATGTCGAATGGCAATGTGGCTTTGATGACCAATCTAGCCAAATTCGCCGGTCTGCCATGGGACTTAATTCTAGGCTCCGATCTCGTTCAACATTACAAGCCGGATCGCGAGATGTACCTGTCGGCACCCTTTTACCTGGATCTAAAGCCGGATGAAGTCATGATGTGCGCTGCCCACGTATCCGATTTGCGAGCGGCTCGCAGTTGTGGTCTGCGTACGGGTTTCATTTACCGTCCGAGCGAATACGGCGGTGGGTCCGTCGGCGTACCGGACAGAGCCAAACCGGGCGATTTCGATGTGGTTTCTGCGAGCATCGTCGATTTGGCTCAACAAATGGGGGCATAATCTGCTTGTTCTTGGCAAACGCACATTTCACGCAAATTTCGAGTTTACCGCGTACATCCGGAGCGTACACGCGAGCCAATCGTTGTGGGTTACTCCAGGGTGTAGCGTAGCCTAGTCGCCAATCAGGCCCGCGAAATTCCACGCCGGATTGGGAGCAACGCTCGAAGGCGCCCGTCGCGCAGCCAGATTCCCGCCCAGGCAATCATGCTTGTTGACAGCGGGACCAGTACCGGATACGGCTCTCCAATGCGGGTATATGCAGCGATGGCGCCGCCGAGATAACCGGTGAGAAGCACCGCGCCCAGAACCGCCGTGGGTGGAATGACGAACAGAATAATGCAGCCCAGTTGCAGGCATGCGAGAAGAGTCAGAGCGCTCTGTGGCCAGCCGATCCTCGCAAATTCGACGACATAAGCAGGGTTTCGGGTCAGCTTCCACGTAGCGCTCGTCGCCACAACGAAAACGGGCCAGAGCGAAAGGACCCAGCCAACCCTCGACAGCCAACGCTTTCCCTTCGTTTCACGCACTGGAGCATCAATCGCATGCATGTGTTCGTCTCCTTGTGCGCCGGCTAACCGGCGAGGTGTGGTGAATAAAAAAAGTCGTCGAGGCCGCTCGATCGAGGTGTCTGGCGATCTACAGAATCGACGAATCTCTTCTTGACGATGGGATCGCCGAAACAAGAAGGGATCCCATAATCCCGCAGCAAGCTACCACTGTTTGCCATGGTTTTTCTAGCGATAGGCGAAACTTCTTGCGGACCATGGAATCAAGAGCGTGACGTATGAAACCGCGCTGGACGAACCGCTGAAAGGCGGCACCTTTTTCTACACTCTGGAGCATTCGAGCCGGGAAGCGGCTGCAGCAAACTGGAACGCCTTCCAGGACGATCCGGAGTGGAAGAGGGTGCAAGCGAAATCGGAACAGAAGGGCAGATAATCGAGAAAATTGACTCGACGTTTTTGACGCAGACAGGCTTTTCGCCCCGTTTGGGGTGATCCTCAAGCCTGTATTTAGTTGGCTGCCCTCGGGAATGTGAAGGGCAGTTCGACTATGACTCGGGTCTGGCCCGCAACGTCAGTCGTACGCCACGCTGTGCATTCAAATCCCCGGTTTGCCGCCAGTCGACGTTATTAACGTCCGTGGATTCCTGCCTCCCATCAGGAAGCACGAAATAAAAAACCCTGTCAGCAACCCAATAATCCGTCATGCGATACATCATCTGCGACCGCAACACTAAAACGGCAGTTTGGTCGGCAGGTACAGTCGACGTGGTCCGTGTTAACGATACGCTCCGCGGCGCGGGGCTTGGGGACGATGAAGCTGGATCGGGCTGAACGTAGGATTGACGTCGTGGCAACACGCCTGGATTCGCCTGGCCAAACTGGTGCCATTGGGATGACGGCGCTGCATACGCAGTAAGCTGAGGGACCTCGATATCCTCCATCAGTCGGAGCGTGATTACTTCCTCGTTCTTTAGAGTGGGCTCTGGCCCACGTGCTGGCAGCATAACTACTTTCCAAGGCCACAGGGGCGGAATCATCCATTCGGCAATGTCACGCTTGGCGTGCCCTTTGCCCACGACGTCGCCTTGCTTATCCACCTTCTGTCCTTGTGCCGCCACAATTTTTGCGTAGAGTTCCTCATCGGTGTTCGGCATGCCGATATGGTCGAACACGATCTTCATATATCCTTTGCCGACGAGGTGCCCCGGCTCCCTGTCCGCCTCGAGATGCCCGCCGAGGTAGGACCCGCGCGGAAATACGGAATGACCAAATTCGGTCAGTGCAGAAAGGCGGCAAAGCACCGGGTCGCCTATTTCTGCCGTTTTGGGAGAAAAATTGGGATCGTCCATTACACACCGCAACAGCGTTCCAGCCGGTACGATATTCGCTTGGGCTTTTACAGCCGGTACTAGGCAAATCAGAACGAACAATGCCAAAGATATGAATTTGCGCATCATGACCTCCTTTGAACCCGAGAGAGGTGAGCAATCTCTGCGCCAGGCCGCAGGCGCTGAAAATAAGATCACTTCAACTCGTTTTGATTTGCGGCTAGCGGAATTGCGGGGTAACTAATGTAAACAAAGTTGCCCTAGGGATTACTCACGTGAAAACCAGTACGCCCACGTCTTCTAGTTCGCGCCCGAAGAACGTCCGGAGTCTGGCGGGTAGATGCCACTTCATATGTCGGGTTTGGCGTGCCGACTTCGCGTCCACTTCGTAGCGCAGTAGACAAATCCGTCGGCCATCCGAAGGCCAACCAAGGCATTGTGTTGTCAGATCGGCGAAGCCTCGAGGATCGCGGTGCTCTGTCCGATATCGATGGTGCGGTCCAGGCGGAAGCCCGCGCCCGCCAGCAATTGCTGATACTCGCTGCGCGTACGCTCTCGGCTATGGAGGAAGACGAGCATTATCAGGTCCGTTTCCTTGGCCACGTCGCGCATCGGCGTTTCGGGAATCAGCATCTCGATCAGCAAGAGCTTCGCGTGCGCGGGAGCGGCCCGCCGGATGCCGCTCAGGATTTTCGTGGCCTCAGCATCGGCCCAATCATGGATCACCTGCATGATTGTGTAAGCATCGGCTACGGGCATTGAGTCATTGAAGAAATCGCCGCCCTGCAGCTTCAGCCTGTCCGACGCGGCTCCCTTAGCAGCCGCGACCACATGGGGCAGATCAAAGAGAATCCCGCGCGCTTTCGGCGCCCGTTGCAGCACAGCCTGCAGCAAGTGGCCGCGCCCGCCGCCGATGTCCGCGATCGTAGTGAATTGTGAGAAATCGTAGTGAGCGACAACGCCCGCAATTTGTCCCTGCGCCTTCCCTGTCATCGCAGCGTCGAAAATGCGCGCCATCGCGGGATTCTCCGCGAAATATTGGAAGACTCCGATGCCATGCATTTCCTCGAAAGCGGGCTTTCCCGTTGAAAGCGAGTAGTCGAGTCTGGAGAACGGCTCCCAGAATAACGGCATGACCGCGAGTATGTACCCACGCATGGATTGCGGATGGTCCTTCCGTAGAAGGCGCGACGCAGGCGTGTGAACATAGCTCCCATCGCGAGCTTCGAAGATTCCCACCGAGCAGAGGACTCGGAGAATCCGGCCGAGCGCGCCGGCATGTGTTCCCGTCGCAGTCGCGAGGTCCAGTGCTGTCTTCGGACCATCATCCAGCGCATCCGCGATTCCGGCTTGTGCGACCGCGCACACGCAACTCGTCACTACAAAACCCTGCGTTGCATCAATCAAGGTGGTAAACGGAGTTTGGGCCATAGTTTTGGGACCTGTGTAAAGGAAGTTTTGAAGGGCCACGCCCGAGTGCCCGTTACTATACCCGCGCTAGTGCCGTTTTCAAAGCGCCGGCTGGTCTCACGTGAATTCGCGTTGCGGTCGCGGGAACATGGCTTAGTCTCGATAAACGCCAGCAAGCCTACGGTTTGCTCTCGTGCTTGGTCCTCAGCACGACGGCGTTCTTTGCTGTGCGATCATCGATTCGTTACTCGAACCTTCGCAAAGTATAATTAGCGTCATGCCCGTCGTGTCCATTACTCGCTTGCGCGTTCGGTCATGGTCATATCTTCTGCGCTTTGTCTTCTACGCTTTTCGTGCTTCCAGGCAGGCCAAGAATTCTCAAGGTAACCTCGGCGTGTCCTTGCTTCGTGACACCGATAATACGTTCTGGACTTGCACCGTGTGGACAACGGAATCCGCGATGAAGTCTTTCATGTTGGCTCAACCTCACGGGCAGGTGATGCGACGGCTCCTGGAGTGGTGTGACGAAGCCGCTCTGGTCCATTGGGAGCAGGAGAGCGACGGAAAACCTGACTGGCAGGAAGCACATCGACGGCTACAAGAGGACGGGCGACGCTCCAAAGTGAACCATCCGTCTCCTGCTCACGAGAGCTTTCAAATTCGGCTACCAGCGGTATTGCAGCGTGGCAGTCAAACCTAGAGATACAATTTGTCGATGGGCGGTAGACTGGAACTCATTCGATTCTTCCTGTTGGCCCCGGATCGGGCCGCGATCGCGTCAATGAGCGACCAGAGCCGAGATTTGACCGCAACGATGTAAGTGAAAGATCCCATGGATCCATCGCAAAGTATTGACCAGCTGATCGCAGGACTCACAGACTGGCGTGGCAAAACCTTCGCTAGCATCCGCAAGAGCATTCTTGAGGCCGACCGGGAGATCATCGAGGAATGGAAGTGGATGGGAAGCCCAGTGTGGTCTCACGACGGAATAATCGCGGTCGCCAACGCCCACAAGGATAAGGTGAAGCTTACCTTTTCCCACGGCGCGAGCCTTCCCGATCCGGACAAGCTGTTCAACGCGGGCCTCGAAGGCAACGCAAGACGAGCGATCGATTTTTTCCAGGGCGATAAGATTAATGAGCGTGCCCTAAAAAATCTCGTCCGTGCCGCCGTTGATTACAATCAGATCAAATTGAAGAAGAAGGCGCCTGCGGGTACTCGAGCGAAAGTGCCTAAAAGTAGAAAGCGATAAAGCGACAGCTTTTTTTCACTCATTCTCCCGCGGGACTGCCTAACGCTGATGCTAATGCATTCTTGTAGCCGACCAGTCAGGAGTCCCTTGGGGACGCCCCCGCGATGTGAACCCAAACTGAAATTCAAAGCCAAGCCTCAATGGGCAATGGCCACCCTCGCTTTCGTACGAAAGCGTGCAGGTGGTGAACCAAATGCGCGTTTGAAGGCCCGATTGAACGCTGGCTCGGATTCGTAGCCAACCTCGGCCGCGATCTGCGCGACGCTGTGAGAGGTGGACGTAAGTAGTTGCGCGCCCACCTGAAGCCGCCATCGTGTGAGATAAGCCATGGGTGGCACGCCGAGGAAATGCCGGAAGCGCATGGCCAGCACCGAGCGAGAGACTCCCACCTTCCTGGCTAAGCCCCCGATCGTCCACTGGTCAGAGGGCTGAGAATGCATAAGCGCAAGTGCGCTCCCAACGTCAGGGTCCCGGGCCCCGGCGAGCCATCCCGTCTGACCCGGTGGCAAAAGCTCCACGTAGCGCCGCAGGGTTTCAGCGAACAAGGCCTCGGACAACTTCGCGACCACGATTCCGCTTCCTGTTTTTGACGCGGCTGCCTGCTCGACGGAGTAACGGATGGAGCTTTCCAGCCAGTGGCCGGAACCATCATTGCCAATGTTAACCTTGAATATCGATGGCAGCCCACCCAAGAAGGCTTTGCTGAGCTGTGGATCACAGACTAGATAGCCACAAACAAATCTGGTGATCTCGCCGCCGCCCCCCATGCGCGCTGGCTTGAGGCCCTGCGCCAGAATCTCCTGAAGCATCCGCCCATGGTCCCTCGGCTCGACATCTCGACCGTTTCCCACGATGTGTGGATCGCCATGGGGGAAGACGACAATGTCCCCAGCAGAAAGCAAGATTCGCTCGCCGTCCTCGACACTGGCGTAAGCCCGCCCATGAGTGAGCAGGTGATAGATGATCACGTGTTTGGGTTCGGGTGTCAGGTACGGCGCCATAAGAGAGGAATGCGGCGCGCGAGCGCACCACGGCGCTGAAAACTCCGCGTTGTAGAAGATTGCGCCCTCAAGTTTCACCGTCTTGAGGACTGTCGAGAGAACATCCATCCGACTTTCCACACAATTATCCGGACGCTCTGCAATGTCGCGCGGACGCTAGGTCAAGTGAACGACATGGTATCTCTCTACAGGCAAGAAAGCCAGACGCGGGGGCAATTACCGGCCGCCATAGTGATGCATAGTGAGGCTCGTCGAAGCGTTCACAGATGAGACACGCATCAAGTAACCCGAACGCAGAAGGGAGACCACACATGCCGTTAATTCAAGTAAAGGTGATTGAGGACGTGTTTACCCCGGAGAAAAAGCGCCAGATCATCACGAAACTCACCGATGCGATCGTGTCGATCGAGGGTGAGCACACACGCCCGTACACGTTGGTGATGATCGAGGACGTACGCAGCGGCGACTGGGGTGTTGGCGGGAAGCTTTTGACCACCGACGCCGTTCACGCTCTCGCTGCAGGAACGAAGTAGTGAAAGCGACAGGCTTTGAGCATGCGTCACACCATAAGACGGCAGGTGCTTGGTCTCGGCGAGCACCTGCCGAAGGAAGAGATCGGCATAGCGGAAAAGGAGGACGTTGAACATGGCACGATATCTTATCGAAGTCCCACACGAACCGGAGGTAGAGGCCTGCGCGCGTGTCGTTAAAGTGTTTCTCGCAACGGGTTCCCATGTGTTGACTCACGCGGACTGGGGATGCTTGGACGGGGTGCACAGCGCGTGGATCATTGTGGAGGCGGACAGCAAGGACGAAGCCCGCTACATGGTGCCGCCCGCGTTGCGCACTGACGCAAGAATTACGGGACTCAACAAGTTCACCATGGAGCAGGTCGATCGCATTTTGAGTCACCATCGGGAGAGTAGCCGTCAAGCACATCGCACTGAAAGTCTTTACGAAGAACAAGTCGGGGTCGCAACTCTGGATTGAGGCGCTTATGGCTCAGTTACGGCGTGCCGTTCTGGTGGGGGCCTATTCTACTGGCGGCGCCTTGACCGAATAGAGACCTGCGCCGTGGGGCGAAAAGGCAACTTCAACGCGAAGCTGAGAGCGGTATGTCGGTTACGGAGGAGTGCATGGTCCCGAGCAAGATCCTCAACCTGACGACGTTCGTCCCGGCAAGGACTACGAGCCGTCGAGGAGCTTCTATCGTGACCTAGGCTTCCACGAAAACTAGGGAAATGAACAAGCGTGCGAGCTTGATGGTGGAAGACGCAGACAAGTGGTGGGAGCACATCCAAAGTACCGGTCTTCTTAAGAAGTACAAGCTTTACATGGCAACAAAGCCGCCGGCGCTGCAGCCGCGGGGCCTTCGCGTGCTGTATCTCACCGATCCGACCGGTGTGCTATGGCACATCGCCGATCGCCAGGAGCCCCGGCGACCGGTCACATAGTGGGTACGTACTGGGCCATTGGCAGAGCAGTTGCTGCCTGGCCCGAGCAAGCAATCACGCCTGAGCTGGCTTTGCTTCGAGGACTCCCACATCACTCCCAGCCGGGTAGTAGGCCCCGGCCAGGCGAAAACTCGCTGCTTCGAGAAGTATTCTCCATTCGTGCTCACTTCGTTCTCTGCCGCCTGTAACAGCAAGCATGTTGAGATCACTCATAAGGCGACCCTCTAGATGGGGGTCCGCCTGAGAAACCAGCGAAGGCAGTATGAATTCGATGACTAGCAGAGTGCCGTTTTCCGGAACCACTGCGCGGCAGTTCCTGAGAATCGCTATTGCTTCCGCGTCGCGATATCCGTGCAAGACATGTTTGAGCATGTATACATCGGCGCCTGCTGGTACTGACTGAGTTAAATCCGCCGCCAGCAGCTTGCACCGAGAAGAGAGCCTTTCGTTCTCAAAGCGCGGCAGAGCCGCTTTCAGGCTGGCCTCGCGATCAACGAGCATGCCCCGAAGATGGGGGTAGAGTTCCAGTACCGCGAGGATAAGCGCTCCTCCGCCACCACCAAGGTCGGCGATCACGTTTGCGTGTGAGAAGTCCCATGCACCTACGATGGGAGCATAATCTTCGGCAGGAGCTGTGCCCATGACGGCACGAAAGATCGAGTCAGCCTCGGCATACTGTGACCAGCGAGAGGGTATATCCGAACGACGCACCTGTGAGGCCGGCTTGCCCGTTCGAACACAATCGGTAAGCAACGACCAGCTATCGGCGAGCAGGTCCGCCCAGAAAATGACAGCTGGCCATGCAGACTGAGCTGCGTCCTTCCGCAGCGGTTTTCCTAACTCAGTCAGCCGAAAGTGCTTCGGCATGGTTTCCTCTGTAATGCCTATACTCGCCAGGGCACGCAGCAAACGATAGAGAGCATCGGCATCCGCCTGACAGCTTTCGGCCAGGCCTTCGACGCCGCGCACTTCATCTCCCAGCGCATCAGCGACGCCAAGGCGTGCAGCTGCGCAAACCATACAGCTGCGCGAATACGACATAGCCATCTGCACTAGCGCTGCATTCGGTGTCACATTGCCAATGCCGCCTGCAGGTTGAGCCATGAAAATACCTCCAAATTCAGCTGCAAGAATATCAGAGGCATCAGTCTTTGCACGGACACGAATCTCGTCATTTGCCGGGTACGGGCCGATGTGCTGATAAACTGGAAATACATCCTGCTTCCCTCTCATCTGGAGTTATACTCGGGCCATTCGACATCTTGTCGATATCGGCGCTCCCGCCGAGAAGGAGGTGATCCAGTGAGGTACGGTTTACGTTAACGCAGTAGAGAAGAGGCGCTTGTGATCTTGCCGAGCGCCTCTTTCCTTTGCTCAGCTTGTTTTCTGTAGAACTAGAGAGCACTGCATCATGTTGCTGACAACAGCCTGGCACACAACTGAAACCGGACGTAATCTCGGACTGGATGATAGTCGGCGCGCCGGAAGTTGTGGCTGGTTTGTGGCCCAGCAAACTGGCGAGTGCCGGTAATCGCCGTACGGCATTTCCGGTGCATCCGGCCGTTTCAAGGTGCGCCTGTTAAATCTGACAGTAGTTCCGAATTTAGCGCGCCCACGATAATCGACGCGAGATGCAGCCGTTCATTCACACTTCAAGGAGCAAAATATGGCCCGAGCAGAGAGAGTAGCAAAGCGCCGTGCGAGACGAGCGACGCGTCGGGCGGCGCGGAAATCCAGGCGGACCGGGCGCCGAGTGGCACGCAGGGTGCGTCGTGCTGGGCGGAGAGCGATTCGAAGGGCGCGACGCGCCGTACGCCGCACCGCGAGAGTTGCAAGGCGCACAGGTCGGAAGGTCGCCCGAGCGAGAAGAGTCGCCGGACGTCTGGCAGCCAAAGAACAGGAAATGACCGCAAAAGACGTCACCCCGCTCTAGGCATTGATCGCAGCGGAGGGGTGATGGCCGTGAGCTTTAGCCGGCCGTAATGCGGTGCATTCAACAGGTCAGGCAGAGGTATGCCTCCGCATCACTCTATAGTGCACCGTTGGTTGTACTCATTTTTACGAGCAGACATACGGCAACGATCCACATGAAGTCGATGGTCAGGACATGTTGTTCCAACCTGGTTTTTCATCGACGAGAAATTTCGCGGCTCTTTAAAAAGCTCTCGACCGCTTTCCTAATGTTGAAATACGGGTAGATTTCGCCGCCTTCCTTCGCATTGACAACCCAAAGTGTTAAAAACAAACGCCGTAACCGCAAGTTGCGGGAAGTTACCGGTTCGATGACTCATTTGGCGACAATCGTTGATGGTGACAAAGCATAACAGCTCCAGATTCCGCCCCCATGGGCAACTTCCGACCACCGCCCATCGCGATTCTGTTGTAACGTTTTGCCATTGTCACGCGTACAGACGGGAAGAAGCTGGGGTCCCCATCATCCAACGGGAGGAGAGGACATGGCCGATGTCATGGTTAACCCTGAAGCACCGGAGCGCGTCAATTCAATAGGCCGGATATTCGGAGCACTTGTGAGTCCGAAGGCGACGTTTGAATCGATCGCGCGCCGACCGACTTGGTTGGCGCCGGTTGCATTGCTCTGCCTGTTATTTCTGGCAGTTGTGGTGATCTTCGGCTATCGGGGCGGTTGGCCAAGCTATTTTCAAAAACAGACCGCAAATAATTCACGCTTTCAACAGATGCCGCCTGAACAGCAGCAGCAAGCTTATGAGATGCAGCTCAAGTACGGCCCCCGCGTCGCCTATGCTGAAGCGCCTATCGTTCCAACTCTGCTGATCGTAATTGTTGCGGCGATATTTCTCGGCGTGTTCAAAGGCTTGGCCGGCGCGAAGCTGAATTTCAAGACTTCGATGGGAATCGTGTCGCACGCGTGGATGCCCAATGCAGTCTCCGGCCTTCTCGGGATACTGACTATTTGCGTCAAAGATCCCGCGAGTATCGATTTGCAGAACATCGTTGCATCAAATGCAGGGGCGTTCCTTTCAAGCGACGCGCCTAAGTGGCTCGCAGCATTCCTCGGCTCCATCGATCTGTTTTCGTTTTGGACGATGATCCTGCTTGCGATGGGCTTCGCGACGGCGGCTCCCAAACAGCTCACGACAGCCAAGGCCTTCGCATGGATTGTTACGGTGTGGCTCGCGTTCGTCGTCGTGAAGGTGGGCCTGACGGCGGCGTTTGCCGGATAACCCGCAATGCTCAACCCATGGTGGAGATAAGTCCGAATTTTGAGTGGGAGGATGTGGGTGTGGGCTCTTTTGATCGCGCGTTACAAGACTCGGTCCGGGCAGGCTGAGGACTGCAGCTGGAGCTGAGGGCGGCAAATTCCTGGCCTTTCGAGAAACTGCTGCAGGAGCACAATATGAACAAGCAAGACTTTGCTGACTATATCGCCTGCCTCAGCCGTTCGGACATCGATTCTGCAGCTCGGTTACTATTGTGACGATGCACAGTTCGAATTCGGGCCGATCAAGCTCGACGGCAAGAGGGCGATCATCGATACGTATCGCCGGATCTACGAGCAGACCCCCGAAACCCTCACCGTGCACCAGTTGATTGCCGATGAAGATGGAATAGCGGCAAACGTCACATTCGAGTCAAGGGCGCTGGTAGACGTGCCGACGTTTCTGTTTGGCCCCCTGAGGAAGGGGGAGATGTTTACCTTCTTTGTCAGGCCAAGCAGCGGAAAAAATCCCTAAGGGGTGGTCCCTGGGCTTTTCGCGTCGCCCCCAGATTGTTACCGTCATAGTGCCTCTTTCGCATCTGTGATGCGCGCGGTTGTGACACCAGGGAGACAAGCGACCTACGATAAAGAGACGAACAGCAACGTTCCACAGAACCACGCCCATGTTTTTGAATCGCACCACTTCGAAGATTCTTCTCGCACTCGCGGGCCTCTCCGTGGGGTGTAAGCAAGCGCCTCCGTCCGCCTCTGCTCAGCAAGTGGCCGCGCAAGCCGTACCCACCTGGACACCGGGGCAGCCCGCCACGCCGCAGCGCGAAGCCCCAGCGTCAAACACACCTCAAGCAGGCCAACAAGCCCGAGTCGTGGCCGAGCAGCCGAAACTCGAAGACGTGGAAGAGCGCAAGGGTCCGCTTACCATCGGGGGCCAGACGTTCACGATTGTTCTCCACTCCAAGCGCCTGCCGGGACAGAAGGGTAACTTTGAGCAGGCTCTCGCGTCATTGGAGATCTTCGACGCCAGTGGAGTCGTCCAGCATCGCGAAGAGTTTCCCTACGCCGTCGAAAACGGCACGTTCGCGGAGAGCTGCGAGGCGAGTGTCAATCCGATATCGGGAAGTAACGGTGCGGGTTTCTTGCTAGATACGGGGTGCGAGCCATCCGCACCGGAGAGCGGTGGCCCTTGGCGGATCCTGGCCGTGACCAACGGTAAAATCTCACCGGTCGGAAAGCCGCTTTACGCAGAGGGCCAGATAGGCGGCTTTGTTCCCGGCAAGATCAGCAAGATTGGTAACCTCACACAAATTCTTCCTGACGAACTGAGAATTCGCCTGTTTACTGGATATTTCTATGTGTCCGTTCCCGTTCGTGTGGGCTGGGTGGAGGGGAAACTCGCTTTGGCGCAGCATTGTTTCTATCAAACCGGCCACGGGGTGGCGGAAGGCGGTTGTGAAATGCCCGTGGAAAGCGTAGAGCGCAGTTCCAGTCAACAGGAACTGACGTTTGTGCGCATGTTCACCGAGTCGAGCGAGCAAATCGGCATGCCAGCGCACGTTGTCGTAAAGCAAGACTCAAAAGTCGAAATTCTTGCCGGTAAGGTCTTTGTGACCTGGGAAGAAGAAAAGAGCGGAATCGGGCTGGGCGTTGGCGACGATATCTGGGTTAAGGTCCGTATTGACGGAAAAGAAGGTTGGATTCACACCGACGAAGATCTTCAGGCCGTTGGCCTTTATCGCGCGGGCTAGGCCGTTGGCTCTCCTCCAATGCCATGTGACGTTGCCGCATCGCAAGACCCATCCAAGTCCACTTAGCGTGCTCAGACGAGTCCTTTTCATCGACTCTGCTTGTCCGGTAGCGCCGTTAATCGGGACTTGGACGGCTCCAACCAGGTTTTCCCCTTTCTCTCGGATGTTGTATTCTCCTCATCAATAATCTGCACCGGATGAGCGCATCAACATCAGCCTCAAGGTCTCGCCATGAAAGGAGTTGAAATGACAAGTTTTGACTTCGACAAATCACAGATTCAGTACGCAAGACTTGCCGGCTTTATGTATCTCTTCGTCATGGCTACAGAGATGTTGGGTAGCAAAATCATCTCCGGTTTTGAAGTTCCCGGAAATTTCGCAGAGACCGCCCACAGGATTACGCAGTCCGAACTGCTCTATCGCGTCGGGCTCGCCAGCCAATTACTCGGAAGTCTGTGTATCGTTTTCTTGGCCATGGGTCTTTATGTAGCTGTCAAACCGATAGACAACAATCTGGCACTGCTTGCGTTGCTATTTGAATTGG